>RHMF01006149.1_pt1 | contig 10479 bp, 9 predicted proteins | sample 5365151 | NCBI WGS metagenome assembly RHMF01 (sample SAMN10266501, study PRJNA497801) | feces metagenome | isolation source: feces | host: Bos taurus | place: China: Prairie of Fairy Mountain | collected 2017-08-14 | reverse complement strand
TACCCCGACTTTGGGCAAGAAACCGACGGACCTCCTCTGTATCTTCGGTCACCATGAGGTCAAGCCCCATTGTTTGGGCAAAGGCCGGGGCAAAGACATGCATGTCTGTGCCGGGCTTGTCTCTGGCTCCGCAGGCGATCGCCAGGTGGCACGCTTCCTGAACCGGGAAGGAGATGTGCAGCATGTTTTCCGCCAACATGGACGCGCAGCAGGGGCCGCAGCCGTTGTCGGCCACAGTGCCAAAGCCCGTGGCTGTACAGGGATAGGGCACGTTTTCATAATCCAACTGGCAATGGAAAACATATCCCTTCATCGAAACAGCTTCCTTTCCATTATCTAACGAATTGCTCCAACGGTCAACCCCCGCAAAAAGTACTTGCGGAAGAACGGATAGCTGATCAGAATCGGCAGAACTGTAATCACGACCATTGCCATCCGAAAACTCTCCGTTGGCAGACTTCGCATCACCGCCCCGGAGATGTTTTCATTGGAGGCCATGAATTCCACATTCTTCTGCAAATGATAAAGAACGTACTGAAGCGGGAAGAGCTCCTGATGGTTTGATCCCAGGTACAGCATGGCGTAATACCAGCTGTTCCAGTATCCAAACGCTTCGAATACCCCGACCGTGATCATTACCGGAGAGGAAAGCGGCACCACAAACCGCCAAAAGATACTGTATATGGAAGCTCCATCCAGTTGCGCCGATTCCAGCATTTCGCCGGGAATATTCTGGCGGAAATAGTTGCGCATCACCAGGATATACCAGCTGGAGCAGGCGCCCGGAAGAATCAGCGCCCATAGCGTGTCCTTCAGGTGAAACAGCTGCGTATTCACCACATATCCGGCGGCGAGCCCGCCCCCGAAGAACATGGGGATCACCACGATCGCCGTGTACACCTTCCGCAGTTTGAAATCACGCCTGCTCAGCGTAAAGGCCATAGTGCCGATCAAGCCAAGGGACAGAACCGTGCCCACGACCGTAATCAGGCAGCTGATCAAAAACGAGTGGCCAATGTATTCGACTCTTGTCCACATATACCGATACGCTTCCAGAGACCATTCCATCGGGAAGAAGCTATGGGGACATGTTCAGCAACGGGCATTGTCTTTTTCAGTCCTACTCTTTCATCTGTTTCGATGCCGGACCATCATCGACTGATTGAGCTCGGCGCGGGTTTCCTCTGCGAAGGTGTATTGTGTCATGTACTTGCCCTTGAACTGGTGCATGGGACTGGGGTCACCCTGGAGATAGTGGTAGTAATCGCAGTCTATGTGAGAGATGTCCAGACCGATTCCAATGCGCTCCTGGTGCTGAATGACATCGGGAAAGCCCACCCTTGCGAATGTGTCCTTCAAATCCTTCAGGCATTTTCGCAGTCTTGCTTTTGTAAGCTGGTCCGCCGGTTCATCCGGCCACAGGCAGCCAATCAGCGTATCATTGGAGCAGATCGCGCCATTTCGGTCGATGAGTACGGCAAGCAGCTCCTTGCTCTTGGAGTAGGAGAAATCCAGCGGGACGCCGTTCTGATAAACCTCGAAGGTGCCAAAGCAACGTATATGGATGCTCTGGCTGGCGCGTGCCATCTCATGGTCAAAACGCAGCACGGAGAGCTGATGCGCCACGGCATCCTGCGTCAGGGGCTTCAATAGATACCCGCTGGCGTCCAGGCCAAATGCGTCCAGCGCATATTCCTGATGCCCGGTGATGATTACGATGTTCAGTTTCGGATACAGCGCTTTCAGCCGTTTCCCCAGCGCCAGACCGTTCATCCCGCCTGGCATTTCCACGTCCAGGAAGGCCACGTCCAGCGGCGATGCCTTCGCCAGCCGAAGCGCGTCGTCGGGATTGTTCGCGCCAAGGTGCGTGCCGCCGGGGTCCAGCCTGCCCATGATATTGAGCATCAGCTTCACGATCAATTCCCGGTCATCTACAATCAATGTATACATGGTCTACCTTCTGTTCTTCACGGGGATCAGAATGACCGCTCGCGTTCCCGTCGCGTCGGACGAGATTTGTAAGCTGCCGTTGCACAACGCCTCGAGCCGCTTTCGCGTGCTTTCTATGCCAATGCCGCGGCTTTCCTTCTGAGTATCCGTCAGGCCGCTGTTGTCCAGACCGTTGTCGCTGACGGTGACGCGGATATAATCTCCCAGCGCCTCCGTGGAAAGCAGCACACGTCCAGTGCCGTCCCGATGTGTGAGCGCTCCGTGCTTGACTGCGTTTTCCACGATGGGCTGGACGGTCAGCGCGGGCAGCGAGAAGTCGCGGACGTCCAGTTCGTAATCGAATGCAAACTGTCGGGATGGATCCGTAAGCTCCAGGGCGACGTACTGCCGGATGTGCCTGAGTTCGGTATTAAAGGGGATGAGCGCCTCAGCGGTCAGAGCGTCAATGTTACCCCGCAGATAGCCGGACAGGTTCTCCACGCTCTCCGCGGCGGCCGCAGGGTCTGTCTCACAAAGGGATTCGATGGCGGAGAGGGTGTTGAAGATGAAGTGGGGCTGCATCTGCACGGCCATCTGTGCGGCGTGGGTGCGGTCCAGCCGCCGTTCCGTCTCCGTCAGCCGTTTTTCACTGTCGATCATGATCAGGCTGTGGATCAGGTGAAGCGCGATCGCCCAGGTGATGCCCATGAATTGAAGACCCGGCAGGAACGACATCAGGCAGGCCGCGACCGAGGGCGGCAGCATGGCGCAGGCGATTTGCCCGATTGGGATAGCTTTGCCCCTAGGAATGCGAAAGTCGCCGTTTTCGTCACAGCCTATGCAGAAAACGGCGAAGAACATGGAGACAATTCCAAGCACAGCGGCGATGGCGGAGAAGGCGATCTGCGCGGAAATCGGTGTTCCCACCTGTCGGCTGATCGAACCGCCAAAGCGAATGAGCAGCCCAAAGAGGTGGATGACGGCGGCATCGTTCAACAGGCGGCGCTTGTGCCTGTTCACACCCTTGCCATAGATATAGCTGAACTGGGGGAGCAGGAACAGGAGCAGTATGACGACGCCGCAACCATCCAGGGCCAGGTTGCAGGCGGTGACGGCGCTCATGTGATCACCTCATCTGAAATGGCGGCCAGCGTTCGCCAGACGGCCCCCGCGCGGCGCACTGCTTTGAAGCGCACGACCAGCCAAAAGCCCAGCGCCAGCACGAACAGGATCAGCATGGCAATGGCCAAGCCGGGAGATCGATCACTGGGAAACAGGTCTGTCATGAACACGATATAGGCAACGACAAAGGCCAAATAGGCCGCGGTCACCCACGGGGCGAGGCTGCGGGTTCGGTGGGAAGCATCATGATCCCCGATGCTCTCCAGCATGTCGCCAAGGCCCTTCATCAAGGCGCGGGTTCCTCCGCCCTGCAACGCCAGGGTTACGACTTGCACGGCGGGATAGAGGGCGAGCAATGGGCCTGTGGCACCGGAATTGTTGAGTGATATATGAACGATGCGGACGGCCATTGCCACCGCGTTCATCAGCATACAGCCGATGAACCACTGTTTGGCACTGTGAAGCCACAGGGAACAGGACTCCGCTTCGCCCAGGCCTCTGACCGCGAGCAACGCGCAGAGCCCAGTGGCGCAGAAGGCGGCGGTAAGATAGGCGTACAGCAGGCCGGTAAGGAAGCTGGACACGCGATTGACATCTTCCATAGCCACGTCTTGAGAAGTGAGTCCGGCGCGGCGCAGCTGATGATCCAACACAGATACCAGCGCGAGGAACACAAGAGGCAGGACGATGGTCAGAATCCAGTCCAGCTTTAGCGCGACGTAGATTCTCCGGAAATTGGACGCCCGCAGTCCGCTCATCCGCTCACCTTCTTAAACGATGACTTTAGTTCAGTTTACCACAAAGTGCGTTCCGTATGTGTGAAGAACAATGCAATGGTACCTCTATGAATTGTTAAGTTTTGATAAAGCCTGAAGTAGGATGATCGTATAGAGCCGATTATTCACACATACGGAACGCTCGGTTTTGTATAATGCCCGCGTCAATACAGATAGGAGGAATGACCCCATGAGCAATTCCCAGAAGTACATCAATATCGTCAGCATCCTGAACATCATCGCCGGAGCAATCTTCATCGTCCTCGGCATCGTCGGTTTCGCCGGTAAGGGCGCCGTGGGCGACGCGGCCCTCGTCGAGCAAGCGGGAACCGCTGCGGCCCCCGCCACGGCCAACGCTTTCCTCATTGGCATGATCGCGAGCGGTGCGCTGTCGCTAATCACGGGCATCCTCGGCGTTCGCGCCGCGAAGGACGCCACCAAGGTGAAGCCCGTGTTCATCCTCTCTGCAATCTCCTTGGCCATCGTCGTTATCGGTCTTATCGGCAGCGCCATCAGTGGCAGCTTCTCTGTCAAGGGTCTGCTGGAGCTGGTTGCTCCAGGCTTGATGTTCTGGTGCGCCAACAACGTGAAGAAGCAGGCGGGTATCTAAGATAATATTATACACAAGTAATACATAAAGGAAGGAGATTCATCATGAATGAGTTTATCAGGAAAATGCAAAGCGACAAGGCTTTTGCCGAGGAATTCAGGGCTTATCTATCCGGCGCGGACAGCAAGGTGAAGGAAGGTACGCGCCAGGTAGGCAAACAACTGGACAAGGTCGTCATGGACACCATCAAGGGCTTCGCCGAGAGCAAAGGCATGACCCTGGCGGATGATCCTGAAGTCAGCAAGACCTTGGGCAATATGTCTAAGCAGATCTGTAAGCAGCTGGACGAGATGATCATCAAGCAGTTCAAGGCCATGGAGATTATCAACAAGAGCGCGAAGTAATCCTGAGGGGGAATACCGCACAATTGCGGTAGTCATTTTGTGGTGCTTTTTCAGCCAGATGCGCCGACGTATTTTGCGGTATTCCCCTAATTCAATGAGCAATGAAGCTGTTGCGCAATCCGCGCGGCAGCTTTTGTGAGGTTTTTTATATGAACAAAAAAACCATCATGGCCATGCCCGTGAAGTGCTTTTGGGCAGTGGTCATTGCCTGCGCCGCGGGTATCGTCTTGGGTTCCTTCTTTGATTTCAATATCAACGTAGCGCTGGCCAACAAGACCAGTATCGGTGCGTTTTTCGCCACATATGGCTCGTACTTCTCTTACTGCCTCTATCCCGCCGCAGGCGCGTGTTTGTTTACGGGGCTTCGGAAGAAGGGCAGCCGTTACATCTCCCTCGCGTGGACATTGCTGGTCGTAGGCTGGTTCATGGCGGTCTATTATTCCAATAGCTATAACGGCTCCAAGGTTCGCGAGCTGTTCGGGTATGTTGCCGGGGAATCCGCGCCGATCAAGAGCGCATTGAGCTGGCTGTTCTGGGTGGTACTGTATGCCTGGGTTGCCCCGGTGGTCGTGAAGCTGGCGGACGATTCCGACCCCGACAAATTGATCGCTGTCGGTGCGGCGATTCTGGTGGCGGGCATCATGGCGGACAATGTGAACCTGTGGCTCAAACAGGTGGGTTCCCGTCCGCGGTATAAATACCTGATCACACTGGAAGACCCGATGTCGGAATATCGCAACTGGTGGCAGATGGTGCCGAACCTGGCGGGCAGCAATGACAGTTTCAAAAGCTGGCCCAGCGGTAACATGACAATCGCTTCCATGATGTTCGCCCTGCCGATGCTGACGGACGTTTTGAAAAACCGAGGCACCCGCAGGAACCTCATTGCCTTTGTCATTGCCTGCGCGTTTGTACTGTTGTATGGCTACAACCGCATCCACATGACCAACCACTTCCTGACCGACGTTTGCTTCGGCACTATCTCATTTATGCCGGGATCAGCGCAGCATTCCTCCATGCCGCGAAGGAGTAAGAAGCTGTTCACAGACGGACGAAAAGAGCGTATAAGGAGGAGAACCCGTATGAAAAGGAAACTGATCGCGACAATACTTGCGGTTATGCTGTTGACATTTGCGACGACCGCCATTGCAGAGAATACCAGCGACAATGCCGCCGCGCAAACAGACGGCTATACGGATCAGACTGTGGGCATTTTTCGCAAGGAACTGACCGATGAAACCACGACGGTGCGTTATTATTCCGACGCGCCTTCCATCGCCTACATGAGCATTGCGGACTACTACGCCATCATGCTGCCCGGACAGGCGATGCAGGTGGCCTCGGAAGGGGATGGAAAATATTCGCTGATCAACGCCTGCGGCAGCGCCACAGTGGACGTGGAGGCGGAAACGCTGTACTCGGAGGATTATTCCGCCTTTACCAACCTCATGTGGCAGATTCAGGAAGGGATGGATAACATCTACCTGGACGGCTATCCCTTTATTCAGGTGCTCGGAGCGGAATACTCCAAAGCGCCCGATCCGGTGACCTTCCGCTTTGGGGAATACGGCATCGATCTGAGGGCGGACGGTGAGCAGGTCTACTTTCCGCTGGCCACGCTTTCCGATATGTTCACAAACATGGACTACCTCTATTCCAGCTTCAACGGCGTCAACCTCTATGTCAATGCAGACAACGACATGGACTACATGTATGTACGGGATCCGGACTACTACGCTCCCATCCTGCGCGAAAAGGCGCGCGACGCGGAGCTGGCTGCGTTCAACTACGCTGAACTCTGCTTCGTCTTCGACAACCTCTACGGCTATCCGGGACGTGGGATTCTGTATGAAGACGTGGCCCTGGAGCAAGTGGGTCTCGACCGTGCGCTGGAGGATTTCGGCCCCGTCGGAACCCGCACGAGGGAGCTGCTGCTGAGCACGGAATGGACCGATTACTTCATGGGCATGATGCGGCTGAGCATGCTGACGGACGACGGCGGGCACACCTCCCTTTCCGTATCCTCCTACATCGACATGAACAGCGACCCGCAACTGGCGTGGCTGGCGGAAAGCATCTCGGGCCAGGACGCCTTCGCGGCCTATTTTTCGGACATGATGGACGTGATGCCACGCACCTCCTCCGCCAACAGCAAGCTGTTTGACCTGCTGGACCTGCGCTCGGCGACCCTGGGCGATGGCCGCTTCTTCACACAGGGCGACACGGCCTTCTATTCCATGAACGGCTTCGTGGCGGACAAGGCCCCCTGGAAGGAATACTATGCCAACGGCGGCAGCTTTGACGACTACGACGAAGGCGTGCTGATGGGCCTAGTCTCCGCGATGAACAAGGCGCAAGCCGACCCTGAAATCAAGAACTTCGTGATCGACCTGAGCACGAACGGTGGCGGCAGCGCCGATGTACTCATGGCCCTCTACAGCCTGATCACCGGTGAGCGCGAATGCGCGCTGACCTACCAGAACGTGCTCGTGGGTCAGGACATCACCCAGCGCTTCCTTATCGACCGGAACTTCGACGGGAAGTTCGACGAAGCCGACGCGGATGTCCACTACGACCTGAACTTTGCCGTGCTGGTCAGCCATGAATCCTACTCCTGTGGGAACCTGTTCCCCTCGATGATGAAGGAGCAGGGGTATCTGATCCTGGGCGAGCGCTCCGGCGGCGGGGCATGCACGATCCTGGAGCTGAGCACTGCGGACGGCTTCTACTACCACATCTCCGCCTACCAGATGAGGTTGACCAATTCCGCGGGCGAGGTGATCGACGCCGGCATCGAGCCGCACGTCGAGCTGGTCAAGACCGACGCCGACGGCCAGAAGGATTACTCCGACTACTATGACCTCGCCTTGCTCTCCGATGTCATCAACGAATATTACGCGGAAGAAGACGCTGCGTAATGTACAAGGCGCTGATGTAGAAACAATTCTTTGTGATTCAAAGGCAGCTATCGAGCGTTGGGTTTGTGCGGTCTGAGTGGCAGGAATTGTACGACCTGAACGCAGCCTATGACAATGAAGCCGGGTATTACAACAGCAATGACGAACTGGGATTGAAAACCCTGTCACGCTTCATTCGCCTTATGAAGACGGATAGCCGGTATTACTTTGGCGGGACGCTGGATTACCATTTTTGAAGTCGTGGATGTTCACATGAGTCGCAGGCGAAGGAACTGTTTCTACAGGACGGCCGGTCCCGTGTATCCGGGACCGGCCGATCATGTCTCCTTATTTCAGCATCTCCAATATCTCATCTATGCTCTTGCCACTGGCGGCCACAGCTTCGAGCAGACGTGCTTTTTCTTCCTCTGCTTTCTGCTCAGCCGCTAACTTCTCTGCCTTTTCCTTCGCTTTATTAAGCTTTTTCAATTCAGCTTTCTTACCCTTCAGCGACGCGGTCATGCTCTCGATCTCGGCTTCCGTTGCCTTGATCTGCTCATCCAACGATTCAACCGAGATATTGATATCCGGGGTATTTGCAGCAGCGGTTTTCTTGTTTTTTGATCCTTTCGGCCTCGGCATAATTGATCTTCCTTTCCAGTGATATTTTATGCTCATTATCATATCATACACAACAGCAAAAAGCAATATCTCGATAAAGCGTTACGATTTGTCACGCTCTGTTTTTGCTCGCCAGATATCATTCGGCTAAGCATTTCATACAGGCGCTCCGGCTCTACTGGCTTGGAAAGACCTATCAAACGGGATAGCCGCAGTTAATGCGATTTTTTCCACTTCCGTTTGTTGTCGTACATATCCTTATCCGCACGTCGCATCGTGTCGCTCACCGAACCATCCTGTTCAGGGTCATACTCCGCGAAGCCCATGGCCACATGCACTTTCTCCCAGCGGTGCTCTGCCGCCGCACTGATTTCTTCCTCTTTCCGGGCCATCTCCTGGACTAACACTTCTCTGTTCTGAAGATCGTCGCCCATCAGAACCACAGTGAATTCATCGCCGCCGATTCGGAATACGGGGCTGTGCTGGAAGGTTTTACATATCAACTGTGTTGCGTTCTTGAGGTACATATCTCCCTTGTCGTGACCGTCCTGGTCATTGACGGTTTTCAAATTATCACAGTCGAAGACGCCGATGGCGAGTTGTATCTGTTCGCCCTGGTCAAGGCGTTCCTGAAGGGTTTTGATGTAGTTATCAAATCCGCCTTTGTTGCGAACGTGCGTGAGTGCATCCACAAACACCTGTTTATTCAGATCCTCCACCATGCGCTGCTCCTGAATTGCCTTTTTCTGCGCACGGATGCTGATCAGTAAGAGAATGAGGATAATTAGGAGCACGATCGCGATGACCGTCATGATGATGGTCAGGTTATCCTTGATGAAATCAACAAAGCTTGTCTTGGCATCTTCAGTGGAGTAATAGGTCAGCGCCGTGTGAATCGTGCTATCGGGAACAATGGCAGTGGTTTTGGCGAGGATGGAGTAGAGCTCTGTGTCGCCTCTTCTCACGGCAAGGTAATAATCCATATCTACGCCAGTGTAGACCGTTGTAAGATGGAGCTTCTCGCACTGCTTGGCGATGTTGCTGTACCGATAGTTGCTAATGATCACACAATCTGCTTCGCCCGCGGCGACGCCATCCAATCCGGTCGGCGTGTCCGGATAGTATTTTACCTTCCAGCCGGGGAAATGGTCCAGGAGGAACATCTCATAATTGGTATTGCCCTCGTTGACGCATACAGTGACATCTTCTTTTCGGACGAATTCCTTTTGTTCAGAGGCACGCACTACCGCGTCCATCTCTGTGGTCATCAATGCCGGCGTCATGACCACACCAAGCGATTCACTGTCATTAGGGGTCAGGTTGGCAGGAAACATGCAGTCAACTTCGCCCTTTTGAAGGGCCTCAATCGCAGCAGCAGCGGTGGGGTAGGCTATGGCTTCGAATTGCAGATTGGCGTTCCTCATCCCCGTGGAAGCATAGTCCAGATAATCCTTCAGTGCACCAGTCAATTCCCCGCTGTCTTTATCCTTTGCGCAGAATGCCAGATAGCCATCCTGGTAACCTACCCGGATCGTTCCATGTTCGGCGAGCCAGGCGTTCTCCTCGTTGGTCAGGTACAGATTTGACTCGGTGTTCTTCAGGTATTTGTCGCACAGTTGCTGGTCATAGTACTTGTTTTCATCCTGGATCCGGCTAAGAGCAGCATTCAACTCTGACAGCAGATCGGGACGCTGCTTGCTAACAGCGAAGAAGAAATCCGATGAACCGATCTTCCATACGGGTTCAGCAGTTAGAACATTTGCCTGGACATCCATAGAGACAAAGGCATCAAGATCAGTGCCCAACAGACGCAGCGATTCCTCCTCCGAGGTGGTGAGCTCTACGATCTGTGCCGAAATATTGTGCGTGTCCAACCACTTGCTCAGTATGTCACATTGGACGCTGGCCTTTGCAACGCCGATCCGTTTCCCATCCAGAGAATTGTAATTGTCCGCGTTGATATCAGTGGTGGTGGGCGCGACGAAAACATAGTACGCCTCTGTGCCCATCGGGAGAGACGAGTACAGTATGTCTTTGGCACGCTCTTCCATGTAAGAGATATTGCCCATCATGTCGATCTCGCCGGTTTTAAGCATGCTCAGTAATTCTGACCAGCCACCTTTCACGTATTCGTATGTCCAGCCGGTATAGGCGGACAGCTTTTGCTGATAATCATAGGT
>RHMF01006558.1_pt1 | contig 10480 bp, 7 predicted proteins | sample 5365151 | NCBI WGS metagenome assembly RHMF01 (sample SAMN10266501, study PRJNA497801) | feces metagenome | isolation source: feces | host: Bos taurus | place: China: Prairie of Fairy Mountain | collected 2017-08-14 | reverse complement strand
CCAAGAGCGAAGTCTGCGGTAGAAGCGTGGAAACGATTACAACCAGCATCTCTCAACAATCCACGGAAAATAGCATCAGATTCGTCACGGGTAAATAGACCAAAGCCCTTATTACCATATAACGCATCGTGAACTACACCAGCAAGATTATACAAGTCGTTTTTCTCGTCCCAGGATTTCAAAAACCATCTGAAAATTCTTGGAACAGAAAGACCATCGCATTTAAAACCTTTGGCGAATGAAAATTTTGAAAATTTTACATATTTTCTTTCACCACGGTAATCAAGCATTAAGATTATTGATGCATCGTTCTTTAAAGTATGTAAATCACCTTTGGTATTCCAGTTGAATTTTTCGGCTGTTTCGCCTTTTACACTAACTGACATGATTTTACTCCTTAAAACAAGAACACAATCATATCATCAACATCACAAATTTAGTTTACTATATATTTATGAGTTTTGTTAGGTATTTTCTTGTGCTGTGTAGAAGAAATCTTCAGGTGTCGCATAAGTAATGGCATCGGCTGAGTCTAACATATCTTCGTATTTCTGTATTCTTTCAGGTGTCAAGAAAGCGTCATTTTCTATTGTCTTTAGAACAAGTTTTGCTTCTCTAAATGAACCTGTTTGTACAAGTGAAATAACTGACATTAGTTTTTGTGCGATTTCTAATGGAGTAACAGTTTGGAAATCAGTAAAGATACATTCTTCACGGAATAGGGAAATAAAGTCACTACCTACAGAAATGTTGTAATCAACTTCACCTGCTACCCCATCTATTGCATTTATTCTGTTAGTGTTCTGATTAAGTTCTCGTTTAAATCTATCTAAAGAAACCAGTTCCCTTTCTTCTTCAGGTTTAGAAACTTCTATGAAATCATAAACTTTATGATTTTCGTAATCTTCTATGATAGATGGTGCTACTTTAGTCCACCAATCTTTATTCATATAAACTACTTTACCATCTACTTCTACAATTCTGCTTACATATTTCATTCCAATTTCCTCAGTGAAGATACAATCATCTTCGGATATTCCTTCTTTGTTTAACATTTCTTTAGCAAATTTCATATTATCAAATCTGCCAATGAATTTAAAATTTTCTTTGTTTAAAACATAAATCATTTAAGACCCCATTAAAATTTCGTGTTTGTGGTCAGTGTTTATAGTTAAATTTGATAAATCCATAAAATCCATAGTATCATAATATGTTGATAAATTATAAGAATATATTGCAGTTAATTTAGCTTTCATATTGCTTGTTTCATCTGTAACAGGACTATTTTGCTTTACTACAGTAAAACTTGGTGCCGATAATTCTGTTAATGTAAATGTTTTATATTGTGCATCAGGGTCATAGTTAGTAACATTATAGTAGCCAGACGCAACCCATTTATATACATTTTGTGCTATTTCTATATTTGCTCCATTTTGAACATAATAATTGCCATTTCCATTTACATAATTTGCATCTTGTACTGTTGTATATGAATAGTCATTCACAGCCGTTACTTTATAAAAGCCAACGCCATTCCAACCACTAGAATGCTGGTTACTAAATGTTGTCGTGACTAAATATATATCATTGACACTTACTGACGATGTGTCTGGTTCCGAACTTATAATTGCTTTAATAGTTGTGGGTGTATTACAACTGTAAAACTTATTCTGTTCAAATATGTTACCAACACTATTTCCAGTATATTTAAAAATTTTTGTTGCATCTTGTTCTGCTGCAATTACAGCATAATCTGTTGTAACTACAACATTCACTGCTGCTCCTGATTTTATATAAGTATTATTACCCAAATTCATTGAACCGGACTCGCCATTGTAGCTGCCCCATTCACCGTCATTCATCATAAGAAGTTGATAATCTAAATTAGTTAAACCTCTATGAGTAAATGTAGTTTTACATTTGTATAGTGTATTGTTGCTAAATAAATCTGATGTACCAGTATATTTGCCATAAGCATTAACAGTATTCACATTATCTAACATTGTAGATTTCGTAGAATAAACACCTTTGTAAGTTAATTGGGATAGGTCATATACATTGTTAGGGATGTTACCTAAATTTCCTTTTACATAACCGACTATACCAAGAATACCACCATTTCTATAATAATAGTGATTATTATTGTTATTTGTGTGTTTAACTCTTATAAAGTATTTTTCATTTCGTTTTAATTTAAATGCCCCTTCCGAAGATAAATTGGCTAAATCTATCGCAACATAATTATATGTTATACCACCTATAGTTTTAGTTATTACAGATGGAGTACCAACCCATGTATCATATCTGTAAGCCAGCACACCACTTTCATGAATAACATATATGCTTGTATTACCACCTTCAATGTAAGTAGTAGCGACTTGTAATGTTTTAATCTCTAAAGGTGTGTATGATGTATTTTGACTGACAACCATCCAAACATCATTTGTAGAAGTATCTTCAGTTAATGTATATGGAACTTCTATATTATTCTGGCATGATATAGCACCAGAACCTGGGAAATAGCCGCCAGCTTTAGAAGTAATCTGATTAGCGTCTATATGATACTCACCCTTAGTATCGTCATATCTACTGTCTGTAATACTTTCAACCGTTTTATAACCATTTATTAAATCAGTTATAGAAATTTCTGTTGGATTAGTTATCACTGTACTATAAGGTATATTATGTACAAACAAACGATATACTGGTAATACATCATTTACAATGTAAGCCCATCCATTAAAATGGTCTAAACTTGAAGTAACATCTTCTCCATTTTTCATTACCTGAACAGTAAATTTTTGTGTAGTATCATCACCAGTAATTATGATAGAGCAAGTAGCATCATAAGGAACATACCCTTCTTTTTCCCAAATGAGTGTAGTTCCGAAATATATCTTAGCAACTGGAATGTTACCAAAATACATTTCAGGAATATGTTTATTACCAAATAAGAATTTATCTAACATTCACTAACTCTCTAATATAATATGTAAGATACCATCATTTGTTAGCCCATCAGTAGTAGTAGCAGTAACGGCAGGAATTAAGTATGCGGTAGTTCCACCGTGTTGAACTTGTATTAATTCATTATAAGAAGCATTTGCCGCAACATTAATTTGTGTTGTATTAGAATTACTATCATCAACTTTAACAGCAAAAGCACCATTAGAAGCCAACCCAATTCTACCATAGCCATTTAGTCCAGAACGAATGAAACGAATGAATTTTAAGTTTTCGGTGTCAAAGTTACTACCACCACTAACAACTAATTGTCCTGATACTGTTCCACCTGATGTATATAAATAATCACCAGCAGATTGTTTACTATCTATGGCTGTCTTAATTTGTGCGAAACTAGAAAATTCTGTTCCTGAAATCCAAGCATTAGAAGCAGTATTTGCGGAATTTATTAAATTAGAACTTAAATTACTCCAATTAACACCAAGTGTATTATTGCTAGTTCCATCACCTGATAATGTATTTGTTAAATTCTTTTGTAAGAATGTTCCTGTTGCTTCAGTTTTAGAATAATATGTTTGTGTTAAATCAGCCCATTGACCAGCAGAAAAACAATATGGTGTATTGCTAGTCATATCGGCAGGTTTATCTACTTTGCCACTGACTTGTTCAATAGCAGTCTTATAATTTGAATCTAAACCTAATGTATTATTTAAACCATCACCAGTAATTGGTGAAGCAGTTGTAACACCAGTGAATGTTGTACCACCTTGAACTTCTTCCCAACCAGCCGTTGTAAGAGCATATTGGAAATTACCAGATATATAATCACCACTGGTTACAAATTTATCAAAACCCAAATATGTATTTGGACCTAGATAAGCAGAAGCAGCATACTCAGCGATAAGAGGAGGTTCATCAAGTTCTTCTTCACGATAACCTGGTTCATCAGCATGTAAACTATCTATTGCTATTTCAGCTAGTTCGGCATAGGTTGAAATTGCTGCCATTGTATTATTGTAAGTAAACATTTGAGCATGATAAGCACTAGCAGCACTTTTAGCAGAAGCATTAGTCAAATTAATAGAAGCAGTTGTATCAATTCCCAATGGAGAATTAGATATACCAGTACCACTTAAACCTGCCCCAGTAACAACACCAGTCAAGAATGAAGCACTATCAAGAGCATATTGAGCTGTTCCTAATTTTGCGGAAACTTCATTCCAACCAGCACTAGCACCGGTTAAAGTATTAACTGTAGATGTAATACTTATTGGAGCATAATCATTATCAGCACTAGATTTTGTTAAGAAAGTTCCACTAACAGTACTAAATGCTGTAGTATCTAATTTATCACTTACTTTATCCCAACCTGCACTAGCAGTTTTCAATGTTCCAACATCAGTAGCAATTCCACCTACAGAATCAATAGCTTCATAAGCAGATTGAACAAGACCTACAGCCCATTCACCACTTACTTGTGTGGTGTGTGCAGTAACAACATTTTCACCTTTTAATGTTGTATCGGTTGTAACAGGTGTAGCGTTAATTCTTAAATTCCATTGTGTATGTGAATCAACTTTAGAACTTGTTGCTGTAATGTTAGAATCACCAATTAACACTGGTTCGTATTGAGCATATTCGTCTAAGGCCAATACACCAGTAACACTAATTGTATCATTAGCATCAATGTTAATATATTGACCTGCAGAATATGTTGTTCCACCTTGTCCAGCTAATGGTGTGCCATCAATACTAGAAATAGCATTGTTTTCGTCATATCCGTAAGTTAATTTATCTTGTTTATTTTGTACTTGTAGTGTTAGAGTTTGAACTGATTGTTGTGAAGCATAACTACCTTTCTCCTGGTATTTAGCGCTTAGACTAGCAAATTCAGCAGATAATTCATCACTAGCACTTGTTTCGGATTTAGTGTAAACATTTTGTATCTGATTTTTCAAAGTTTGAACATCAGTATATGTTCCAATAGGAGCATAATTACTTTCCGCATCTGATTTAGACAAATATGTATTTTGTGCATCTCCTGTAGTCAAATACTCATCCATACCAGCAACAGTTTGATAATTTGCGCTGTCGGATAAATCAGATACTTTATTTGGTATATCCTGATTTAATTTTGTATTAGCAGCTTCAGTCAAACCAATTTGATTTGTACTATTATTAACACTAACAAAACCAATACCAGTATAAATTTTACCACCGGTGCCACCACCGCCACCACCACAAGCAGCGATAACAGGTGCTAATGTACCAGATAGATTACTAATTTCTTCTTCTGTTAATTCAACAGGATAATTTGTAACTAATTTGTTTAAATTTCCCTTATTCATATCTATCTTCACCCTCTGCTAATGATTTTAGTAGCCACGATTTAATTCCTTCTAGTCCTGGTATTTCTATCGTTTCAATAATTTTAATAGCTGATTGGAACATTCCATATTCAATATAAGGAAGAACACCCATATATTGAGCGAAATCAGTACCATCAAAAGAATCAAGTTGTTTAATGAAATCGTTAATTATTATTCTTCCAATGTACTGGTTCCACTCCAAACCAGATAATCTTACAGGATATGTAGCATTATAGATTATTTTATTTGCTTCTTCCGAAGTATCTTTCTGTAATTTAAATTTGTTATACGATTTTACCATAATTAATTTCCTGTAATTTTAACATTTCTAAATGCGAAATATGGGCGACCAGCTGCATGTGCTTCAACTATATCTTGTGATGTTGATGGGTCAGATGTTGATGTTGGTGGATAACTATTATATTCCCAACTGAATCCCATTTTATCAAAATTCAAATCAGAGTCATATCCAGTCATATTTGGATATAATGCGGCGTGAATACAATTAACATTCGTAATAGTAATACCTGGTTTCAAGTTATTAACCTGTGTATTATAACCTGGAGCACCGAACAAAGTCAATCCATTTGTATCTACTGGTCCGTATGACATATAGATTGCAGCATAATAGAACTTACCAGGTTTCATTTCTGGTGAAGTTTTTAATGGGAACAAGTTTTTAATGTTATATTCAGCATAACCTTGTTGTAATTCAATTATACCGGTATCGCACAATGCTTCTGTTTTACCTACTTGAGATGTGCTAGGATTTACATAGTCAGGGTCATATTCGTAAATTCCAAGAATTACTCTGTTGAATTGGAAATCATCTTGTCCGTGACCCCATTGTTTAGTGTAAATACCAATTTTAGTCTGATAGTCATTATTTGAACCATCGTAAATCTTGTGTGTAATAGGACAAGTGAACAAATAACCAATTAACATACCACCATTACCAGGAGCATATTGTGTATTGCTTGCTACTTGTAAATCAGCAAGTGTAATCATAGCTGGTGGGAAGTTGTCGGTAATCTTTGTATCTAAATCTTCTTTCAATTCATTTACAGTATTAACAACGTCATTAACATTACTATCAATGGTTATTGCTTGTACACCTTGAGATTCATCAAATTTTAATCCATTACCAAGTTTAACTTGTATAGCATTACTACTATCAATTTCAAGGCCATTACCTAATTTAGCGGCAATAGTATCGTTTCCAATACTAATACCTGGACCTGCTTGATAATTGCCTGCACCACCTTCAATTTGTGAAGGCATACTTACAATTTCGTGAATGTTCAAATTAGAGATAGCAAATGTTTCATTTGTCTTATAATTTTCTACACTGATTTCAAGTGGAGTATCGTCATTTGTAATTCTAACATCAAATGACAAATCAACGGTTTCTGTATGAGCATAAGAACCATCTATCATTTGAGTAATAGAAGCCGCATTTGGAATGGATTTAACGAATACATTGTAGTAATTGTTATCTGGATTTGCGATTGTAAAATTAGTTTGTACATCTACGTGATAGAAACCAGTCTTTAATAATATCTTGTCATTATCCAATGTTATCTTTGTTGGATTTACATTCAAATCTTCTGTGTAACCATCTACTACAGCACTAGCAGTATAAACATTGGCTGAACTACTATATTTTGCGAAACCTATATCGTTATAATCGTCCAGACCAACAACATATTGGTCATCGGTTTCGTCATAGTAAGCACTAACACCATTTATACCAGAGATACTTGGAATTGTGCGAACACCCAAATCATATTCAACATCACCATTAACCGCCGTTGTAGCTGTAATACCAATACTTCCATTTGTAGAAGTTAATGTAGTATTGTGTAAACCAGATACACTAATTATGTCATTTGTAATGTCAATGTTATCACCAGCAGTTAATTTCTTCTGGTACAATCTTTCTGCTTCAGCTTTAGTCAAGTATTCACTTAGACTCATTGAAGTATCACCGATACAAGTCCAAACAGTTCCATCCCAAATCCATTCTTTATATTGGTCAGGAGTTGGAGCAGTAGAATCTAATACAAGATAAATTTTCTGTGTTGATAATTTGCCTTCTTGTTCCAATACTACTTCATCTGGTTCGCCATTAGATTTAACTTCAGTTGCTGTATTACAAACATAAAAACCAAATTTAGCAAGTTCTTTTTCCAAATCTTCTTTTAAATCATTTAGTTTTTCATCTACTTCTTCTTGATTATAGACATCACCTGATAATGCGAAGAACCCTTCAATAGCACTAAATGTATTTGTGGTTTCGTCTAAATCTAAACCATAGCCAGCTTGATATGTTGTATCATTATCAACAATAGCAGAACCATTGTATGCCGTAATTTTATTATATTCGTCAAATTCAAATTTGTGTTCTACTGTAGTTACTGCATTAGCACTAGCTTCTTCAATTTCACCAGTCCAATCTTTACTGTTGATAGTATGGTCTGGGTTAATGGTTACATTATCACCAGCAATATAAGGTTTTACATCCCAATCGTCTGTTTGAGCTGACCAAGATTCAAATGCAGTAGTGTCTAATTTGGTATTAACTTTTGCACTGACTACACTAACATCGCCACTAACTTCATCAATAGCTTCTTTCAACCAATCTACTTGGTCTTCAATAAATGAACTAACAGATTCTAGTTCACCACTCAATGTTTCCAAATCTTCCTGGTCAGCTTTATCTACAACAGTATCCCATACAGCACTATTTGTATCTACTGTATCGTAAACACTATTCCATTTAGCTGAATTAGAATTTAAATTATCTGCTGCATCTTCCCATTTGCCACTCAAATCATCAAGTGCATTTGCAGAAAGATACTTAGCTGTTAATGAGATTTCGTGATTTTCTACTTTAATTGGGTCTATACCAGTATATTCATCTACATCCCAAGCAGTTGTTTGTGCTGACCAAGCATTGAAATCGTCTTTATCCAATTTCTTTTCTACATCAGCACTAATTTTTTGGACGTCACCACTAACTTCTTCTATGGCTTCGTCTAGCCAATCTACTTGGTCTTCAATAAATGAACTAACAGTTTCAACTTCGGCACGCAAGTCATCCAAATCTGTCTGGTCTGCTTTAGCTGTAACAGTATTCCAAATATCTGCACTATCATTTACTTTCTGTGTTGTTTCGTTCCAATTACCTGAATTAGCAGTAAATTCATTATAAGTTAAATTCCAGTAATTAGCACTATCAACAACAGCATCCCATTTGGCACTGTTGTCATTTACTGTGTCATAAACACTGTTCCAATAATTAGAACTAGCTTCTACTTTATCACTAGCATTTTCCCATTTACCACTTGCATTAGCATAAATGGATTTATCTAGTTTATTGTCAATTTGTCCACTGAGATAATCTACATCAGCAGTAATACCATCAATTTTACCTGACAAATAATTTGTTTGTCCAGTAAGAGTTGAACTAGCTGTATTTAATTCAACCTTTGTTGCTAAACCAGTGATGTCATCTTCTTTCAACCAATCAGCAGAATTAGCAGTTAATGTAATATAACTATTATTCCAATTTGCTGAATGTGAAGTAACTTCTTTAGAGGCTTTTTCCCATAATGCACTTCCTGGAACAGCCGTTAGGAATTTTCCACTAACAGTGCTAAATGCAGTAGTATCTAATTTACTAGAAACTGATGTAACAGCATTATATGCGGTTTGTGTTAAACCAAGAGTGAAATTGGTTTGTGTATCACCAGGAACTTTTTTAGCAGACAACCCGTGTTCGCCACTAACAGTAACATCTGTTGGGTTAGCAGTGATAGAAATAGAATAAATTGTGTTTTCGCCTTTCGTTGCTGATTGAACGTGAACATTATCGTCACCAGCACTAACAATAACATTATTTCCTGCTGCTAAAGCACTACCATTTATTTTATTGATTTTATCAAAAGAATTATAACCAAATTCTAACTGGTCTTGTTTTTCATCAATAGCATCAGACAATGTAGAACTTACAGAAGATAAAGTATTTTTTATTTTGTTATCTTCAGTCTGTACAAAACTTGTTGTAGCGATTGTGTTTGTATTAACACCCAGTGGAGTGAATACACCGTCACCAGACAATGTGGCACTGGTTGTATTAACACCATCAATAGCAATTATTTTTCCACCACTTACTAGCATTTATAAAACCTCTCTACTACTATTTATGACTTTCTGCGAAGTTTAGATAAAATCTTCGTTCATCTCTTTTAGTTTTTCGTCTAGTTTCTTGTGTTTGAAACCAGGAATACAATCGTCATAAATGTGGTTAATGAAACGATTAAAACCAGTCAAGATAAAACCAGTATCTCTATGATACTTTCCTTCGTGCCACCAATTTATTCGCCATATAGGATTTGCGGAAAATTCCAACTCGCCAAAAATGGCAGTGTCATTCAGACCCACCATATACCAATTATGGTATTCGTCATTTCCCGAGTATCGTTCGCCACCTAGAATACATTTAAATCCTAGTTTCTTCAGTTTCTCCAGGATTTCCTGTTCTATTTCGGGATTGTTCATTTTTGTATTCCTCCCAAAATCGGTCAAATTCTTCTATCTGTTTGGCTAATTCGTCTTTATTGGCAGTCCCATATTTCGCAGATATACTTGTTGCCAAAAACTCCTGCCATTTATCTCTCAATTCGTTTATATCCATAATATATTTATGGAATGCGAAAGCTGCCCAGGAAACACCCCAGGCAGCTCGGTTTATAGGTTGTTAGTATGGTTTATCCAACCAAGGCTTTTCTGTCTTCTCTGGTCAGCAATCGTTGATTCCTGGAACCCCTAAATGCTAAGGTCAAATCTTTCTGTTCTAAAATGAAAGGTCCGTCCACCAAAACGTCAACTGCGTCTAGTATCTCGTTTGTAACATTTTCTAAACATTTCTTACCACCATTTACCAAGTCCTTTTCGTAAACATATCCTGTAAACATCCACAATGTTTTGTCAGGACATTCTTCCTTGAACTTCTTAATAAATGGTAATAGTGCAGTTTGGTTTTCTTCTTCCATTGGTTCACCACCAAGAATAGTTAGACCTGAAATGTAAGATTTTTTACACGCTTCAATAATTTCATTCTCCTGAATTGGAGTAAATTCTTC
>RHMF01001567.1_pt1 | contig 10481 bp, 6 predicted proteins | sample 5365151 | NCBI WGS metagenome assembly RHMF01 (sample SAMN10266501, study PRJNA497801) | feces metagenome | isolation source: feces | host: Bos taurus | place: China: Prairie of Fairy Mountain | collected 2017-08-14 | reverse complement strand
CGATATGTGTGACCGTCTGTACTTTGACGAGCTTTCTTTCGAGCGTGTACTTGATGTGATAGATCTGGAACAGCCTCGCGGTGTAATCGTTTCAGTGGGTGGTCAGATTCCAAACAACTTGGCAATGAAACTCTATCGTCAGGGTGTACCCATTTTGGGCACATCACCCATTAGTATTGACCGCGCTGAGAACCGCAACAAGTTCTCTGCAATGCTTGACCAGCTGGGCATTGACCAGCCGGAATGGAGCGCACTGACCTCAATGGACGATGTGAAAGCCTTTGTGGACAAGGTGGGTTATCCCGTTCTTGTACGTCCCAGTTATGTGCTTTCCGGAGCAGCCATGAATGTTTGTCATGACGATGATGAACTGAAGCGTTTCCTGGAAATGGCATCAGAGGTGAGCAAGGAATATCCTGTGGTAATCAGCCAGTTTATGCAGGAAACCAATGAAATCGAATTTGATGCAGTGGCACAGAATGGCGAGATTGTTGAATACGCCATCAGTGAGCATGTGGAATATGCCGGTGTACACTCTGGTGACGCCACAATGGTATTCCCCGCCCAGCAGATTTCTTTCGCAACAGCACGCCGTATCAAGAAGATTTCACGCGCCATTGCCAAGGAACTTAATATTTCAGGTCCTTTCAATATCCAGTTCCTCGCCAAGGGTAGCATTGTGAAGGTTATCGAGTGTAACTTGCGTGCCAGCCGTTCCTTCCCCTTCGTGAGCAAGGTGCTTAAGCGCAACTTCATCGAGACCGCAACAAAGATTATGCTCGATGCACCATATAGCAAGCCCGACAAGAGTGCGTTTGATATTGACCGCATCGGTGTGAAGGCAAGCCAGTTCTCTTTTGCGCGTTTGCAGAATGCTGACCCCGTATTGGGCGTAGATATGTCTTCAACTGGCGAAGTTGGCTGTCTTGGAGATGATTATAACGAGGCTCTGCTCAATGCCCTCATCGCCACTGGATATAATATTCCTTCAAAGGAGAAGAGTATCATGGTAAGTAGCGGAGAGACAAAGAGCAAGGTGGCGTTGCTGGATGTGGCACACTCATTGGTAAATGCTGGATACAATATATGTGCAACAGCCGGAACAGCCAAGTTCTTGAAGGAAAATGGTGTGGATGCCACTCCCGTATATTGGCCCGATGAGCATGATGATTCTGAAAACAATGTAATGAACATGATCAGCGAGCATTGCTTCGACCTGATTATCAATATTCCCAAGAACCATACAAAGCGTGAACTGACCAACGGATATAAGATTCGTCGTGGTGCAATTGACCATAATATTCCTCTCATCACCAACGCTCGTTTGGCAAAGGCATTCATCGAGGCGTTTACGTCACTGCAGTTGGATGACATCCAGATAAAGAGTTGGCAGGAATACGAATAATGCATTGATAAAGTTATGGCATACAATTTATTAAAAGGAAAACGCGGCATCATCTTCGGTGCGCTTAATGACCAGTCCATTGCCTGGAAAGTGGCTGAACGTGCCGTTGAGGAAGGAGCACAATTGGTGCTTACCAATACACCCGTTGCCTGTAGAATGGGTACAATTTCACAATTGGCAGAGCAGACCGGTTCAACGGTTATCGCTGCAGACGCAACCAAAGTGGAAGACCTTGAAATGCTTTTCAGCGAAGCTATGCAGGTTTTGGGTGGTAAGATTGATTTCGTTCTTCACTCTTGTGCCATGTCTGCTAATATGCGCAAGAAGCGTCCTTACGATGATCTGGACTATGGATTGCTTGACAAGACACTTGACATCTCCGCGATTTCTTTCCACAAGATGCTTCAGGTGGCCAAGAAATTGGATGCTTTGAACGATTTTGCATCTGTTCTGGCGCTCACTTATGTGGCAAGCCATCGTACATTCTTCGGATACAATGATATGGCTGATGCCAAGTCTTTGCTTGAAAGTATTGCCCGCAGCTTTGGCTACATTTATGGACGTGAGAAAGGCGTTCGTGTGAATACCATTTCTCAGTCGCCCACTTACACCACAGCCGGCGGTGGTATCAAAGGTTTTGACGGCTTGTTTGACTTTGCCGACCGTATGTCACCCCTTGGCAATGCCAATGCGGACGAATGCGCAGACTACTGCGTTGTGATGTTCTCCGACCTTACCAGAAAGGTTACTATGCAGACCCTTTTCCATGATGGCGGATTCTCCAATATGGGAATGTCCTTGCGTGGAATGACACAATACAACAAGTCATTCATTGATGAGAATACTGATAAGGAAACTGGAAAGATAATATACGGATAATCGCATAAATATATCCCCCGGATTACGTAAGCAATTTCTCTTTTTCTTACGTTCCGGGGGATAATTGTATGCTGGTCTCTCTTAATCTGCTGTCAGTCTTCTCATTTTAGCAGGTAATGTTTCCCGTAAAGTCTGCCTGTCAAGTCAAATAACAAGGTGTCAGCGGTAAATCTTTTGCGTAGGCTTTCCAAATTTTTTTTCTCTTCGGGACTCCATGCACTTTCTGCTACAGCCAAGAGGCGTGGAAAAGCAAGATAATCGCAGTATCTGATGTCTGAAACGTGTTCTGTCCAAAAAGTGGCTTGTACACCAGCGTAGTGCTTTTTTAATGCAGGATCTGTTACTTTGTCAGGTATGGGTTTGTAGGCGTAGACAGCCGGAAGCTGGTCGTTCTTTCCACCAGAACCGGCTGCTCCGGGTTCTTCCGCTCCGTCATGTTGTTTGCGGTTGATGTAATAGCATCCTGGTCCCCATTCGGTTATTACAGCATCCAGCCCAAGCGATGAGGCGATAGCAGCTCCCTGCTGACAGGGATTCCAGCAAAAAATAGTAGCACCGGTGGATTTGATAAGTTCCAAGTCTGCTCCGGCTGCAGTTACACTTTCGTTCCATAGAATCATTTGTTTTCCGCGTGCTTTAATGTGGTTGTTCATTTCCACAATGAAATGGCTTTGCAGCGGACGGAAACGGTGTTTATTATCTTTTCCCGGATCTTTTATCTTTCCTTCTTTTATCAAGTTTTCTAATTGTACTTGGCAGAGCTTATTCTTCTCCCATGCAGAAGTGGGACATTCGTCTCCTCCAATATGAACGAATTTTCCTGGGAAAACATCCATGACTTCTGTAAGCACATCACGGGCAAATTGTACAGCCTTCGGGTCACCAACATTCAGCACATCGGCCCAGACGCCGCCTTGATAGGTCTGTACTTTATGCTCTCCTTCTGGTGTGCAACTGAATTCCGGGTATGCGGCAAGTGCGGCCATGATGTGTCCTGGCATATCGATTTCCGGAATGACCTCAATATGCAGATTGCGTGCGTATTCAACAATTTCACGGCAATCTTCTTGTGTGTAGAAAAAGGGACCATAAGGTTTGCCCAACCAATAATATCCTTTTTCCATGTCATTCATTCTGCAATCGCTTGCCACCGAGCCGATAGAGGTAAGCCGCGGATATTTCTTTACCTCGAATCTCCATCCTTGGTCTTCTGTCAGATGCCAGTGGAAATAATTCAATTTGTACATGGCCATCCCGTCCAGAATATGCTTGATCTCATCTACAGTAAAGAAATGTCGACCACAGTCGAGCATGAATCCGCGATACCAGAATCTTGGTTCGTCGTATATTTCAACGCACGGAATGGTGGGTCGTTTATCAGTTTGAAATGTCGGTATAATCGCTTGTGCTTGTTCTGGGTTAAGGCCTGCCATCACATGGGCCGGCATAATCTTCTTTATGGTTTGGAAAGCATAGAAGAATCCACTTGTTGTAGAGGCACTGATTTGAATCTTTTTCTTTGTGACGCTCAATTTGTACCCTTCGTTAGGCAGATTGGTGTCAAGGCTCATTTCAATGTCTGCTTTCTTTTTGTTGGTTATTCTTGCTTTGCAACCTGTTGTTTTCAGAATTGCTTGGACAAACTTTTCAGCTTCAACGCAGATACTGTCGGGCAGATGTTTGGCATTGATGCTATATGACTCAGGCAATTTGTACGCACCTTCTGCCACAGTTATATGTTTTGGCATTGGGGTGAGGTTTATAAACTGTGAGGCATTTATAGTGAATACCCACGAAAACAGAGTCATTATGATCAAAAGTGTCTTTTTCATTGTTTATGATTATTATCAATTCGGGCTAATTGTTTCTTCTTGTTTGATTTGTTGGAAGAGTACGCCGAGGTAGGGTATTCCCGTTCGTTGTTTCAGCCAGTTGGTCAGCGTTGTGATGGTCTCGGATGGTAGTGCGCTGTCTGTGGTTACGAGTATCATGTGTGAAGAGCTGTCTGCAACCTCACCCTCGTTTTTGAATGCTGTTTTTCCGCGTAGCCATGTAATTGTATTTACCTCGGGACAGAGTGCGTTTAGTTCGGGGTAGAGTGATAGGGCTTTGCCATCTTCCATTTTGTAAGATGAAAGTATCATTTCAAGTTCATGGATACGTTTTTCTGATTGGTTTTGGTTTGAGATTTTCTTGTCATACATGTTGTTGACAAGCGAAAGTATCTCCTTTTCGTTTATTCGTGACCCGCTTTGTACTATTTCCAACTTGGTGTCTTGAATATGATAGTTGTGCATTCTATCTGTCAGAAAAATGATTCCAGTGGTATCAATAGGTTCGCCTACCATCATAATGCGTAGGCTTTTGCTTTGATAATCTGAAGTATAGTTTAATACTTGCGAGTGTTTGAAGGTGAATTCGGTCTGTATAAACTCTCTGATATTCTGCTCGTAAACAGTCTTTTTAATGATGTCGAATGTGAGGTAGATACTAGGAATAATGGTGAGGAGGGCTATGGCGCTGATAATTCGCCTTACCTGTTTTTCTTTACTCTTGTCTACCTGCTTTTTTTTGTTGAGTTTAAGAATAAAGGCTGCTCCAAGAAATGTACTTAGGGCAATGAACACCGTGTTGATCAGGTAAAGGTAGAATGCGCCGGCTGCAAATACCCAGTTTCCGAGGGCTATGCCATATCCAACCGTACACAAGGGTGGCATCAGCGCAGTGGCTATGGCCACGCCTGGTATCACATTTCCTGCCCTTTGGCTTCTGCTGCTTAGGGCTATTATGCCTGCAAGACCTCCGCATAAAGCGATGCATACATCATATATCGTGGGAGAGGTGCGTGCCAAAAGTTCCGATTGAGCCTCATCCAGTGGGGATATGAGGAAATATAGGCAGGCTGTTGCAACACTGAATGTTGTTGTGATGATGTAATTGCGGGCAGAACGTTTGAACAATTCAAAGTCGTAGATTCCAACTCCAAAGCCCATTCCGATGATGGGCCCCATGAGCGGAGATATAAGCATTGCACCGATGATAACGGCGGCACTGTTCGTATTCAGCCCTAATGAAGCGACGAATACGGCCAGCACAAGAATCCATAGTCTTGCTCCATGAAATTCCACTCCTTCGCTGATGGATTGTACAATTTCTGTTTCAGGCGCCTTGTCATGTCCAAAGTGAATGAGGCGCCTGAAGCGTTGTTCCCATGTCAGAGGCTTTTTTTTGTTGTTAATCATAACTTTTCAAATTTATATCCCAGGCGGTATAGTTCTATGGCAGCTCCTATTCTGAACATAACATGGCTGGTGCTTGCGAACAGAAGGTAGGCCATTTTCGTTTGTGGCTCCACGTTCTCGTGATATATTGCCGATACAGCCTTTCTTGCCAGGTTTTGCACAATTTTTGCAAGTGTTGTGGCGTGCAGCGATTCTATATCAACGCCCAAGACCTGGCTCATGATATGGTCGTCCATGTTGTCGAAGCCTTCGTCACCATAAAAGTCTGTATATGGCATGTTTTGTGCCTCGTTCCATTTGGTGTCCCAAAGATGAGCCACTCCCATGCCTAGGTAGGCAGCCCAGGCAACGGAAACGAGGGGGTAGTCGCGTACCTGAAGCACCGCATCTGCAAGATATTCCGGTGCTATGCGTTTCCAGTAGTTGTCTATGTCTTCCGATTCCAACAATTTGTTTTCAAGAATGTTGTATGAGGTACATTGGCGTATCAGGTCCTTGCAAAGTCTGTCTTCGTATATTTTCAGGTGGTTTTCTATTGCATCCATAATCATTTCTTTTGGGGATTGTTCATTGTTGTTATTTGTCTGCGGGGAATTTCACACCCCATTCTTTACGAAGGTCATCCATAATTCTCATCATTCGGATTGTTTCGGCATGTGGGATAAAGGGCGTTTCTATGACTCCTGTGGCAAGTGCGTCAAAGCAAGCTTGTACCTGGTATTCGAATCCGGTTATCTGCTGAGGTGCATAATGCTCTTCGATGAGATTGTCAAATCCGTCATATACCCTGGCAACCTGCGGATTGTTGATGTTTTCCACTACAATATATCCTTTGTCTCCAGATATAATGCCTTTTCTGTCGCTACGCGCAAAAATGCTGCTGTAGAGAACGGCAATGCGGTCACGGGTGAAGAATTGTGTGATATTACCTTGAGCGTCTACATTGGAATCCGTCAATGTACAGGAAGATACGGTGCGTTCCACTTCTGTACCGAATACCATTGCCGCAAAGTGAAGGGTATATGTGCCAATGTCCAGCAATGCGCCTCCGCCCAGGTCGGCACGTATCAGGCGTTCCTTGTCAGCTACTGGATAACAAAGGTTGGCCGATAGTGTTCTTGGTGTGCCGATAATGCCACTGTTGGCCAGCTCGGTAATCTTTTGTGACAAAGGCATGTATCTTGTCCAGATGGCTTCTGTTATAAAAACACCATTCTCTTTGGCTGTGGCAAAAAGTTCTTCCGCTTCCCATGCTGTTGTGGTAAAAGACTTTTCGCACAATACGGGCTTCTTGTTTTGTAAGCACAGCATGGCATGATTGTAGTGGAGAGAGTGGGGCGTGGCTATGTATACCAGTTCTATTTCCGGGTCAGCAACAAGCGCTTCATAACTATTATAGGCTTTTCCAATGCCGTATTGTCGGGCAAAGTTGTCCGCGTTTTCTTGTGAGCGTGAGGCTACAGCTGCAATTTCATATCCTTCCATTTGAGAAACCGTATATGCCATCTTGTGGGCAATTCTTCCGGCGCCCAAAATTCCTATTTTATGGTTCATAATTCTGTCATTAAATTAGTTGTCAATGCAAATTTACGCAATTATCTTCCTTATGACAAAAAAACGTCTATGTAAATGCATCTTTTAGAAGAGTTTTACCCCAAGAATAAAATATTTCCATTATCTTTGTAGAAATTAACGAATTTGTACACCTTTTGGTGTGATGGATAGCCGAATCAGACGTCTTTTTAATAAAGCTTGCACTGGATATGCGTTGTTGGCTGATGGTGACAAGATTCTTCTTGCTCTTTCAGGGGGCAAGGACTCTCTTGTAATGGCGCGTCTTATGGCAGAGCGTGCGCGCATTTTCAAACCCTCGATTTCTGTTGAGGCAGTGCATGTTGTAATGACTAATGTGCCGTATGTGACAGATATTGCTTACTTGAGGGATTTTTGTAATGGTCTTGGCATAAAGCTTAATGTGTTGAATACTTCTTTTGACGAGACCACTGATGGCCGAAAGACAAAGTGCTTCCTTTGTGCGCGGTATCGTAGAAAGGCTCTTTTTTCTTTTGCAAAGGAAAACGGATTCAACAAGGTTGCCTTTGGACATCACATGGACGACTTTCTAGTTACCATGCTGATGAATCTTGTCTATGAAGGGTCATTCCATTCCATGGCGCCGTCCATGTCCATGGAACATTACCCGGTAACGCTAATCCGTCCGCTTTGTCTTGTTCCCGAAGTCCTCATCTCACATTATGCAGAAGAGAATGAACTAGTTCGTCAGATTACGCCCTGCCCTTATGAAGACACAACCAAGCGCAGTGCAACGGAAAAGACCTTGTCTTTGCTTTCCGGACTACATCCCGAGGCGCGTCAGAGTATGTGGCATGCCATTGAAAAGATGTGGAAACTTTAGATTAATTAGATTAATAAATATAAACCATGTATAATACAATGAGAAAAAAAACATTACCATTCTTTCTGAGCCTGTCGATAGGGGCATCAGCCTTTGCTCAGACAACCGAACCATTGTGGATGAGGGGCGGGTCAATCTCTCCCGATGGTAAGCAGATTGCTTTTTCTTATATGGGTAACCTGTATACGGTACCTGTGCAAGGCGGAGACGCAAAGCAGTTGACCACCAATGAAAGCTATGAAGGACATCCTATGTGGAGCCCTGACGGTACAGAGCTTGCCTTTTGCAGCAATCGTGAAGGTTCAATGGATGTGTTTATCATGTCTGCCGATGGTGGAACAGCCAGTCGTGTTACCACACATTCTTTCAATGAGTATCCAGCAGGGTGGCTCGATGGTGAGACACTTTTGATACGCAGAGCCGGTAACCCAACCGTTCAGGAACTCACTTTTCCGGGCAACACTTTCACTCGTTTGTATAAAGTGAGCAAGAAGGGTGGGCGACAGGTGCTTTTTTCCGCGCTTTCCATGGATCATATCAGTATGGCTAAGGATGGCCGTATATTATATAATAATGTAAAGGGATATGAAGACCCATGGCGCAAGCATCATACCAGCAGTATCACCCGTGACATATATATGAAGCAAGGAGATGCTTATAAGCGTATGACCACCTTTGAAGGCGAGGACCGTAACCCCGTTTGGGCGCCAGATGGAAACAGCTATTATTATTTGAGCGAACAGGATGGCACGTTCAATGTATATCACTCAACGCTTGACGGTAGCCGTACCCAATTGACCCACTTCAAGGGAAATCCCGTACGTTATCTCACCATTTCTGACAATGGCATATTGTCTTATGCCTACAATGGTGAACTTTACACACAAGCACCAGGAGGAAAACCCTCCAAGGTGGATGTGCGTATTATGACTGATATGGATCCCGATAAAATTATTCGTAGTCTCAGCTCTGGTGGAGCCACTCATGTGGCCGTTTCGCCCAATGGCAAAGAAGTTGCCTTTATCATGAATGGCGATGTCTATGTCACCACAATGGACTTCAATACCACCAAACAGATAACCCAGACTCCCGAGCGTGAGCGCAGAGTCGATTTCCGTGCCGACGGTCGTGCGGTTGTCTATGACAGTGAGCGCGGTGGAATCTGGAGCATTTATGAATCCGAAATCGCCAATGATAAGGAACCTGTCATGACCTATTGTACCGACATTAAGGAAAAATGTCTTACAGATGGTGTGACCACAAGTTTTCAACCCAGCTATAGCCCTGACGGTAAGAAGGTGGCCTATCTGGAGAACCGTGAAGCGATACGTGTTATTGATTTGAAGTCTGGTAAGATTCATACGGCAATGGATGCCAAATATGCTTATTCATATTCAGACGGTGACCAATATTTCACATGGAGCCCGGACAGCAAATGGATTTTGGCTGACTATATAGGCGTGGGTGGATGGAATAGTGGCGATGTGGCGCTTGTTCCTGCCGACGGCAAATCAGAACCAGTTAACCTGACGCAAAGTGGTTATACGGACTCACGTCCCAAATGGGTGATGGGTGGCAAGGCTATGATTTTTGGTAGCGACAGAGCTGGTTACCGCAGCCACGGAAGCTGGGGCGCTCACAGCGATGTCTATATCACTTTCTTTGATACCGAGGCCTATGACAAGTTCAGAATGAACCGTGAAGACCGCGCCATTCAGGAAGAGGCGGAAAAACTGAAAGGCAAGAAGAATGAAGAAAAGAAGGACAGTGCGGATAAGGAAAAGAAGCCAGAACCCTTGAAACTGCAGTTGGATAATTTGGATGGACGTACGATGAGGCTTACCTTCCAGTCTTCACATTTGTCAGATGCCGTGATGAATAATGAAGGTACCCGTCTTTATTATATTGCGCCATACAATGGTGGAATGGCCTTGTGGATGCGCGATTTCCTTGATGAGCGTACAGAAATGAAGATGGCCCGTATTGATGCCCGTTCTTTGCAACCCGACCGAGAGGGCAGGAACTGCTATTTTGTGGGTCCTGGTGGTTCGCTATGCAAGTTGGATCTCCAGACTTCTTCTGTAAAGACCATTCCTTTTGAGGCCTTTGTCGTAAACCAACCTGCAAAGACCCAGGCCTATAACTTTGAGCATATTTGGCGCCAGACCAAAGAGAAGCTTTATGATCCAGGAATGAACGGTGCGGATTGGGACACACTTTATACAACCTACAAGCGTTTCCTTCCCCATATCAATAATGGTTATGACTTTTCTGAAATGGCCAGCGAACTTCTCGGAGAATTGAATGTAAGTCATACGGGTTGTCGTTATCATGCTACTTCAAGCCGTTTGCCTGTAGCTGAACTTGGCTTGCTGCTGGATGAGACCTATCAGGGCGATGGACTGAAGGTTGCGGAGATTCTCCCCGGTGGTCCTTTGGATGTGAATCCCGATGTAAAACCCGGTTCGTTGATTACCGCCATTGACGGACAGAAGATAGAGGCCAATACGGATTACTGCCAACTCTTGGCCGGTAAGGC
>RHMF01001566.1_pt1 | contig 10481 bp, 6 predicted proteins | sample 5365151 | NCBI WGS metagenome assembly RHMF01 (sample SAMN10266501, study PRJNA497801) | feces metagenome | isolation source: feces | host: Bos taurus | place: China: Prairie of Fairy Mountain | collected 2017-08-14 | reverse complement strand
ATAGTTAGCCAAACTCTCTGAAACGCCCGAAATAGCCGTTGCCAATTCGTTGGTGTCAGCGGTAGTGGCATAGTTGCCCAAACTATCGCTGATTGCTTCCGTAGCGGCTGAAAGACTTGCGATATTCTCGGTGTTCGCACTTGTCTGTCCGCTTAAAGCGGTTATATCCGCAGTATTTGCGGAAGTCTGTCCGCTCAAAGCGGCGATATCTGCACTCATCCCGCTCGTCACACCTGACAGTGCCTCCAACCCTTCTGCGATACCTCCGATAGCGGGAGCAAGTTCGTTCTGCGTGTAATCCTCAAGATTGGATATGGCAGCAGCCTGCGTTTCGGTTTCGCCCGAAAGCGCCGCTATATCTGCACTCATACCGCTTGTAGCGCCTGAAAGCGCCGAAATCGCGTCAGTGTTGCCCGAAACAGCGTCCCTGATATCTTCAAGTTCCACCTGCAACTCGGTATCGTACTCGTCCAACGCCTCTGCTGTAACTGCGGAAGCGATTTGTTCAACCTCTTCCGGCGTCACACCGCCGCCTCCCGAACTCTGTCCGAAATTACCGAGCCCCGAAGGTATTGTGAGTGTCTTGTCCTTGTCTGTTAGCTTTATCATATTGAAATATTTTTATCTTTATTTTTAATAGTATTTTTCCGTTTCGCTATCAAGTATGTTCCATAAGTACGTAAGGCACTTCAAGCACCTTGTCGTCAGGAACGTTTTTCTTGAGCCATACGGTGAAAAGCCTTTCGGAAAGGAAACCCCCTATCTGCAACTGATACTTGAAGCCCCTCGCAGAACTCCTTTTGTGGGCGTCTATTTCTTCCTGTACGGCACTTTCTATGTCTTTGCCAGTGTCCTGCACCTTCAAGGCGAAAAAGTCCGACAGAAACGAAAACAGGAACTCGCAGTAGCCGTCGTACAGTTCACGCCTCATAACAAAGGAGTTGGAGTAGTGCAGGTATCTCCCGTCCATAACGGATTTCCACGCTGAAAAATATTCAGGGTATTTTTCCTTTATTATTTTTTCCGCAAGATCAACATCGAGTTTCGAGTGGCATGTCGAATACTGATGCCTTACGTTTGAGAGTTTCAGGGATTTCGATACTACCGCATCATAGGTTTCGAAGGCGTTTTCGGGAACACGTATCCTTCTTCGGTACTGACACTGCCCGACTATATCCGCCTTGCTGTGCTTCCAAACCCAATATATTCCCGTATTTTCCGCATATACGCCGTTCAAGCCTGATATGTTGTCTCCAACGTTGTCCCTAAGAGGCAGGAAAGGTTCGCCGTTGCCTACCTGCAAGGGTATATACGGGTACTCCTCCCAAAACCCGTATGGAACGGGCTTGTGCCCCAATATGTATATCTCCATAGTTTTTTATTAAAAATAGCCTTTGCTACAAACAATTAAAGAAAAAAAGCCCCCTTCATATTGGAGGGGGTGAAAGGGGCTTTTCGGTAGTGATTACTCTCCGAGAACCACAAGATCAGGACGCCTGATAGCAGTACCAATCATAAAGAGAACGCGGAACAGGAACTTCGCGTCTTTGCGATCGAAAAAGAAGTCCACAATATTCTCCGAACCCTCAACGTCAGTTCCGTAAACGAGAGACTGTGCAGGAGCGGCAACCATCTTGCCTGTGCCTTCAAGACCCTCAACAGGGACAAGGCGGATCTTTGAGTTTTCAGGGAGAGTGTAACTCTCGGCAGAAGCGTCAAGGATATTACGGTTAGCGCAACAGTCAGCGTTCACAGCAGCAGCGTAAGCGGCGAAATCGCTATAAGAGAGGAAGATATCCACACCGTACTTGAGAGCCTTGTGAGGAACCTTTGCCACCATAGCGGCAATCTTCTCGTCGGCTGTCATACCGCTGAAATCAACTGTGGAAGCAGTCGTGACTGCGGAAGCGACCTGAGCAAGCAAGCCGTCAAGACCGACAGTAGCGTTGCCCTGCCATACGTCGTGCTCAATAGCCTCGTTGATAGCGGCGAGCTGGCTGTTGATATAAGCCTCTTCGAACGGGAGTTTTTCCTGTCCTGCAGCCCAACGGAGACCGTGATTGAGATTGGTAGTCTCAAAATCGCGCTGGCAAATTTCCTTCTCCACTTCAGCGGGATTTACCTCGATCATAACGTTCGTGTAAACGTCTGATCCGTCAGGAGACCAACCGCAAGCAGAGCCGTCACCAAGAACGACAGTGCTGTCAAGTTTCGGAACAGCCTCTTTGTGCTTTACGCCGTACATACCGTACATATAAGAAACGGTTTTGGACTGGGTAGGGACTTCGGCGATAATTTCGTCCCTGTGGGCGTTGATATAGTCCTGAATAAGCCCTTCAAGATTTACAGTTGTTGCCATAATCTATTATCGTTTTTAATTTTTGTTATTTCTTATTATTAGGAAGCAGGTTCAATTACGTTGCTTGCCTTGAAAGCGTCCCAAACTTCCTTCGGGATTTCAATAGGAAGATAAGCGGACTGTGCGGAAAGGGAGATATTGTAACCGTTGAGGTCGTCAAAGCCCTGTCCCGTCTGTGCAGTACCCTCGGTAGCGGAAGCGTAGCTGTCGTATCCGAGATACCAAAACTTTCCGTTGTTGTCCTCTATGATAAGAGCGGTAGGGTCAGCAGCGAGAGCGGAGAACTCCAAGTGCTTCCTTGCTTCGAGTTTGGAGAACTGCAAAGCCGCTACGTTGGTGAAGTAGCGAGTTCCGTTAGCCTCGTCCTTGGTAAGTGTAGAGGTGAGCGAGCCAGTCTGCTTTGCAAAGTGGTAAGCGTAGAACTTGCTGTCGCCCGTCATAGTGATAGCGGAAACGACATAAGAAGTTTCAACTGCACCGCTTACAATATCAACGCTTGCAACACCTTCGTAATCAGCGATATACGCGTTCTTGATACCTGCAAGATTAGTTTCGCAGGCTGACTGCGGAATACCCGCAAGTGAGTGTAGTGAGCAACCCATAATTATAAACGTTTTTTATTACTTGTTATTTTTCTTTTTCAAGTAGGAAAGCCTTGAAGCCTGTTCCTGCGTTTCCTCGGTGTCTTCCGCCGGATCGGCAGCAGGTTCTTCGACTGCCTTCAACTTTTCCTCAACAACCTCTACCCTTGAAACAAGAGCGGCGATTGCCTCTAAAATACTCTCAATACCTTCTCGGATTTCGCCGATACTTTCTTCAAGGCGTGCAACCCTGTCTTCTACGGCTTCCGTTTCGGTTTCTTCGGGCTCGTCAGCGGGCTCTGCCTGCGGTTCTTCTTCACCTTCGACACCCTCGCCGCCGTCGCCTTCACCGCCGTCGCCTTCACCGTCACCTTCGCCCTCACCTTCACCTTCGGCGTCAGCACCGGCGTCGTCTCCGGCTTCCTCGTTCCTGATTTCGTCAATCTTTCCGTCCTTTACCACATAGATAGTGTTACCGGCTTTATATTCGCCGTCAGGTGCAGGAAGGATTTCACCGTTTTCGTCCTCTACGAAAACCTCCATACCGACTTCGGGTTCAGCACCTTCAAAAAGAAGGGTGGCTTTGTCCGTTGCAATAGCACCGCACTTCATAAGCAGGCTACGCAAAGCGATTTTTACTTTCTTACTTATTTTCATAGTTATCTGATATTTAATATTTCAAGCAGTTCGTCAAGGCTTTCCACCTCTTTCTCAACGGGAACTAAATCAAAAAATCCCTCTATTGACAGGCCCCTGAAAACTCCTTCTTCCACAGCACGCCAAACGTCTTCGTCCGTAATATGGTATTGGAAAAAAAGTGCTCCGTCCTCTATTTCCTCAAAGCCGACAGGGTTGATACCCGTAGCAACGTCCTTGATAAAAATCTGCTCCAACTCAACGCCTTTGAGCCAAAACTCGTCGTCGTGCTCAACGTTCACAAGGTTCTGAAATCCGTTCTTCAGGAACAGCGAAACTATATGCCTGATTTCGTCCTTGGTTACCGTCATATAGAAGCCGTTTCCGTCCTCATCACGCCTGTAAATAAGGAAGTCTGGACGCATAACTACACCGAGTACCCTGTGCTGCGTTTCGTCAAGCGAGAACTTAACCTGTTGGTTTTCCTCCTGTTTTGAGAAAGCGAGCCAATCTACCTCCACTGCCGGGTGCTTTACGAAAGCAATAGCGTAAAGCCCTACGTTTTCCTCGTTCACAACGAGTTGAAATATGGGAAGATTAGTATTCATATTCCTTTTGTATTTTAATAGATATTTTATTGAAAAACGGAAAAACAGGACCGCAGGATCCTTGTTTTTCTCAATAATTATTTTATATTAGGCAATACCTAAAAAGTGCTTTCCGAAACCCTCACCCTTGCGTTCTTCTGTGCCTCGGTGATATCGCTCTCAACCACATACACCCTGACAGGGTTAGCAGCGTTCGCTTCCGCATAATCTGCGGGATTTATTCCGTAGGTGTTCACCATAGGTGCTGACTGCGTGAGCGTAGGAGCGGAAGTGTTGGAACTATACGAACCGCCGCCTGAAAAATCAGTGCTCTTGATCTTAACGACTTCCGCAGCACCTGCGATACCTGCGGCAACGGAGTTCGCAAGCCTGACATAGAACGGGACTGACATATCGGCAAGGGCGGCAACCACAGCCGCAGCAGTGTTGATAATAGCAGTACCAATCTGCAAAGCTTTCAAATTTTCAAAGGACTTCTTGTTCTGCTCCGTCCTTCTCTTGTGCTCCTTGTCTGAAATCTTGCCTTCCTCTTTCTGCTTGTCAATATCCTTCTGCTTCGCGTCAATCACAGCACCCCAAAGGTTAGCGGTGTTGTTTAGAACGTTAGCCGTACTTGAACCGTAGGTTGAAAGGAACTTGTCGTACTTCCTCGCAAACTCCGAAACTATGTTTCCGCGAGCCTCCCACTGCTGTCTCCAAGTGGCTGTCTCGTCGTTGAGTATTTTGTACCACTGCTCGTTTTGGCTTTGTAATACGTCTCCCCAAGTAGTACCGCTCAAATAGGCAGCAAGCGGGTTTCCGTTCTCCGCTATCTGTTCGTACATCTGCTTGTCCATACGCTGTACGAAGTCCTTTGCAGCGGCTTGCAGTTCCTCGTCGTCCGCTACGGGCGGATTGCCTAACAGTTGTTCCTTCAACTTCGCAGCAGCCTTGAAATCGTTCTTGCTTACCGCTTCCTCATAAGCCGACATAATATCGGTTACGAACTTCGTCAAGTCAGCCTTCGTTTGATCGCGATAAGACAGGATAAGCGGTCCTATCGTACTCAACGCAGTTTGGAAAGGTTCCGGCCAGTCTTTCGCAAACTTCTCGCTGTCCGACAGCATACGGCGATACATCTCAACAAGTTCGTCGTCAGACTTTCCGAGGAACTGTATGTACTTCTTGAAATCAGATACCCGCGTCAAAGAACCGAGCAGTTGTTTTGCGTTGTCTATATCCTGCTTGAAGCGTTTTTTAGTCTGTTCCGAATTTTCCCTTTCAAGGGCAACCCTCGCTTCGGAAGTGCCCCTCAAAGTGGATATCAGCCCCTTGTAAACCTTGTCGGTTTCGTCCTTCTCTTTGCGGACAATCTCAATAGCGTCCTTGTAACCCTTATATTTGTCAGTGAACTGTTTCTTGTACTCCGCACGCAGTGCTTCCGTCTTCCTTTGTTCAAGTACGAGCCTTGCGGAAGCGATAACTGAACCGTCGTAAGGCTGTTGATCCTTCGCTGCTTTGGCTATCAACGCCTTTTCGTCGGCGGCCAATTGAGCGAACAAAGCCTCATATTCCTTCTTGATCTTTTCAATACCCGTAATATTGCTGTCAAGGATTTTGTCTATGTTTTGTTTTGCCCTCGCCGCAGCGTCGTCAATTGCCTTCATAGCCGCCTCCGAAGCCTGTGCAGCGTTCTTTGCTCCTTCCGTCTGCTCCCTGTACCCTTCAAGTTCCAAGTCAAAGTTGTATTCCTCGCGGGCTTTCCTCTGTTCCTCTAACTCTGTGGTAGCCTCTTCAATATATTTTTTTATTTCCCTGTACTCTTTCTGCTCTCCGTGCAGGACACGCTGCAGCCAGTTGTGCTGCTTCAGCCTTTCAAGAGTAGCATTTGCACTTTCAAGTTCGGCTTCCTTTGTCTTGATAGAAGCGTCAATCTGCTGTATTTGGAATTTCAGGATATCCTTTTGGGACTTTCCCTTTGCCTGCATAATTTTGACTTGCTTGTCAAGGTCGTCTTTCTCATCCTCGTAAGCCTTCTTTGTCTTTTCGGCAAGCGTAAGGTTTCCTTCTCCCTTTTTCTTGATAAGCCTAAGTTTCTCACCTATGCCCGTAAGCCAACCGGCAATATCTTCCAAGTGGCTTACGATAAAGGCAAGGGCACTGACTATAAGTCCGATACCGATAGCCTTCAAAGCAGCACCGAGCAACGTGGTAGCACCCGCAGCGGCTGTCTCGGATACCGTCATAGTGTTGGTTGCGGTAGTGTTAGCCTTCTTTGCAACCGTATCAGCCTTCGTTGCGGCAGTGGACTTGACACTCTCCTTCAAGTAACTTGACACTTTGTCTACAAGTCCTGACAAGCCCTTCATACCTTGCAGTATTCCAACGGTTATTGTCAACGCCTTCATAGCGTCGTTCATACCCTCCGTATCGTAGCCCGCCATAATAAGCATACTCGACATAGCGGTAAGCCCGTTCTTGAAGTCGCCGCCTATCTGTGCAGCCTTCCCCATAGTCCCTGAAAAACCTTCAAGGGCTGACTTATAGTTGCCTACGTTGCGTTGGAAATTTCCAACGGATGCGTCCATATCCTTGAGCTGGTTGTTATACTGCTCAACCTGCTGTCTCGCCTTCTCCCAAGCAGGGTTAAGTTCACCGTTTATGAACTTCGGAAGGGCACGCCACTCCGTCTTCGCGTCACGCAGTTTCGCAACCAAACTATCATAAGAACCCGAAACGCCGTCAGTTCCTTTTTTGGTAAGTCCCATAACGGTATTGAGTTCCCTTTGAGCCGCCTGCAAGTCAGTCGTAGCCTTCGTCGTATCTTCGCCCGCCTGCCTCATACGCACAATCTCGTCTTTGAGTTGGGCTATCGCAGTCTTCAACTCCTTGACGCTCGTAACGCCTTTCACCATACCGCTGTCATCGGTCCTGAAAGTGATAACAGGTGCCTTCTCCAAATCTGCCATATAGAAAAATTATTTATCTTATTTTTTAATATCGTTAAGGCCCCGCAAGCGTTTGCAGGGCCCTTGATCAACAAAGCGTTTTTTTAGTGCCTAACTTCCGTTCTGTTGTACTGTCAGTTCGGTGTAAATAAGGTTAGGGCTTTCTCCAAGGAAGAACCTGTATCTCAAAGTCCTGTCAGCACCTGTGGTGTTCTCTGTCACCGTCATAGTAACCTGCGTACTGCCGCTCGTTCCCGAACTCGGTGAAGCGAGAAGGTTTCCGTCGTACAGGTAGCCCCTCCAATCAACGGAAGCCGACAGCTGCACCTGTATCTGCCCGCCTTCCGCAGTGAAGCCCGTGACTGTCTGCGGTGAGATAGATATGCTCGCCGTAGGATCCTCCTGTTGGAAGACATACAGGTTCGCGTGGTTCGCGTACGTCTCGCCTTGGAACTGGATAACAAGTGAGCGTTGAGGACCGCCGTCGTTAGGATCAACGGATACCGTCACAATAGTAGTTCCCGACTGCCCCGACATAGGGCTTGCCGTGATAGCGGTATCCATAAGCCACGCCTCCCAACTCTCCGAACAGAACAGCTCAACGTCAAACGTTCCTCCGCTGTAAGGGTAGTTCGACATCGTTGAAGGTGTTACCGTTGTGTAAGGCATATTCTCTCCATCCTGCCTCAACCAAGAAGAACGGCTCGTACGGGTGTCGCTGCTTATCGTCAGGTAAGCCTCGCGGTAGCTGTTGTCTGTGTTAGGAGCCCATACTGCAGTAGTGTTCGTCTCTCCGCTGCCGCCCGTAGTCTGCGTAAGCGTAACCCAACTGTAAGGGCTTGAAGCCGTCCAAGGATTGTCCGCAACTATCTGTACAGGAACAGTAGCACCCTCGGCAGGAACGTTTCCGTAATACTGCATATTGATATACAGGACTTCGGCTTCCTGCGTGATAACCACCTTGACACTTGCCGGATCGGCGTAGAACCAAATAACGTAGTCCCTCATAGAACCACCCCAAGTGTTGTAGCCGATTGTGATAGTTCCGCCCGAAGGTTCGTCTGCACTGTCAGGGGTGATAGTAAGGTTGTCGTAGCCTTCCGCTACCTCTGCATACCAAGCACCGCCGTCGGAAGTCATAACAGAGAAATTGATAGTCTCACCCGAAGCGGAAACAACGTTCTTTTCAATCGTAACCACAAGCGCTGGATCATAAGTGATATCCTTCGTCAAGTAACTGTCTGGATTGTTCACCTTAACGAACTCGCAGGTTGTAAGACCAGGCTCGCTGATATTCCAATCGGAAATTTTAGACAGCCTCCACAGGCTGTTGTCAAACACATAGAACTTGCGTAGGTTGTCAACCGTAACCCTGTCTCTCATAAGCAGTTTCGTTGTTACAATCCTCGTGTCTATATGGTACAAATCAGAAATATAGTCCTTCCAAAATTCGTCATACATAGTGCCTTCAGCAGTTGATACAGCCGCAGGTATGTAGAGCGTTTCAGGTTCACCGAAATCAAGGGACTTGGTGATAAAGCCGCTTCCCTGATATATGATATATCTTCCGAAGTGCGGTACATACTCTACGTGGATAGCGATATCGTTGCCCTGTTGATCCGTTTCACTACGTGTGTACAACCAACAAGGCGTTCCGTCGTTAAGGATAGACATATAGGAATTGTCGTCCGTTATGTAATACCCCAAGTTAGCCCCGTTTGGCGCTGACAAATCCTGCATACCCGAAAACAGCAGCAGTACGTTCCCGCCGTCGGAAGCACTGTTGTCTGCGGTGTGCAACTGCGGCTTGCTGAACAAATCAAAATAAAGGGCGTTGGATATCCCGCTGAAAGCGTCATAAGTGCCCTGTGCGGGCTTCTGAACCTCGTAGGTATCCGTAGCGTCCTGCTCGTTGAAAAGAAGGTACGTATAGGCGTAGAAAGTGTAAGGAAGGCGTGCAGGGTTTTCAGGCGAGAAGGCGTAGGCGTTTGATTTTTCTGTACACTGCACCGCACTCTTGAAAATATTGTCCTTGAACAGATCCTCCGTATCGGTGTTGAACTGATAACCTGTGTCTATCATAACCTGCCCATAGTCCTTGCCGTACACTTTCTTGTAATTTTCGGCATATTCAGAACCTGCGTCTTCAAGTGAATATTTATACCACTTCTTTTGAAAGGCTACGGGGGCTATCTGCAAATCCTGCCTGTCAACTATCTTCTCGATATCCACAACACCGCCGTTGAAGAAGTTCTCCCTTGTCAGGATATCAACCTCCCGCTTGTCTGGATCCTTGCGGAAATAAAGCCCGAACAATTTGCAGTAGGAAAGCAAAAAATCACAAGGCGTGTAATCGGTTGAAAGCACCGTCTTCTTCGTGAAAAGGCTGTTGGTGCGTATCGTTTCGTTGGAGGCGAAGGATACCTTTACGTCTTCAAGCGATACGTTGAACTGCGTCATATCCTTCCTGTAATACTGCGTGATTTCGCCGCCCTGCTCAATCCTCTGCCAAAGAGCCATAGGGGTATTTGTGTATTGGTTCTGCTTGTATATCTTCGTTATTTCAAGTTTGAGCGTGCTGCCTACGGGAATATTGTTGGCAGTAACCTTCAAATCCCTTCCGTTGGTGTTTTTCCAAGTGTAAGTTCCGCCTGAAAGGTAGAAACCTCCGCCGTTATCGTCATAGGTGCTGCCGTAAGGTGCAGTCCAATCAAAATCTTCAAGTTTGGGGAACACAGCCTGAACCGTCCAGCTGTTTCCCCCGCCTCTGCCCCCCGCTGACACCCTGCGTGTTCCATAGGAAGAAGCAAGCCACTGCGGATTAGAACCTGCAACAGCCTTTCCGAAGGCGTCGTAGGCGACAAGTTGGACTATGATACCCGCATAGTAGTTCGCGTGGTAGGATACGCTGTAAGCGGTAGGGTAGTAAGCGTCCGCAGTTCCGCCGGGAATAACCGCTTCAAGGTTCACCTTCGCAGAAACGCTCATAACGCTGTCCACATAGTCGGAAGTGGTTATGCCCCTGTTCTCTATATAGGTGTAGCCAGTAGTCTGTGCGGTAGCCGATTGGAGGTTCAGCGTGATAGCCGTAGTTTCTTCCTGTCCGATATAGTCGAAGGAAGTCAGCATAGGAAGCGTGCACCAAGTGTCAAACCAATATGGGTTGTTATTGTTGAAAAATTTCGGATCAAGATTTACCTGATAACCTCCGTTGTTTTCAGGATCGCAGCACGCCTTGATCACTTCCATACACCTTACGACTGGCCTTTGCAGATACGATCTAAACTCACGCATCTCGCTTTCCACATATTCCCTGTCCAACTCCGCCAAGATATAGCCGCCGTAGGGTGCATAGGTTTTTCCGTCCACA
>RHMF01004526.1_pt1 | contig 10483 bp, 8 predicted proteins | sample 5365151 | NCBI WGS metagenome assembly RHMF01 (sample SAMN10266501, study PRJNA497801) | feces metagenome | isolation source: feces | host: Bos taurus | place: China: Prairie of Fairy Mountain | collected 2017-08-14 | reverse complement strand
ATCCTAACTGCTTTCTTCTGGGAATTGGGAGGCGCAAAAACAAATAGTAAGATGAAAAAACATCTACCCAATTCCTTGCGAGCACTGTTCCTGTCCCTGGCGGTGCTACTTTCATTGCCCATGCTGGCGGTAGAGGTTGAGATTGATGGGATAAATTATGACCTTGTTGTCAAGGCAAAGCAGGCTACTGTTATACAGAAGAGCAGTGGCTATTATTCTGGTGAAGTTGTTATCCCAGAGTCTGTGGAGCACGAGGGCACTGCCTATAGTGTGACGAGCATAGGGGATGAGGCTTTCCGTGGTTGCTCTGCTTTGACCTCGGTTACTATTGGCAATTGCGTGGAAAGCATAGGAGAAGATGTTTTCTTTGGTTGCTCTGCTTTGATTTCGGTTACTGTTGGCAATCGCGTGACGAGCATAGGGGATGGGGCGTTTTATTGGTGCTCTGGTTTGAACTCAGTTACTATACCCAATAGTGTGACTAGCATAGGGGTGAACGCTTTCAGAAGTTGCTCTGGTTTGACTTCTGTTATTATTGGCGATGGTGTGACGATCATAGGGGATTGTGCTTTTTTGAATTGCTCTGGTTTGACCTCGGTTACTATTGGCAATAGCGTGGAGAGCATATGGAGTAGTGCTTTTCAGCGTTGCACTAGTTTGACATCGGTTACCATTCCAAATAGTGTGACTTTCTTAGGGCAGAGTGTTTTCGAGGATTGCTCAGGTTTGACCTCGGTTACTATTGGTAGCAGGATTCAGAAAATATCTAATGAAGTCTTCGCTAATTGCCCCGAACTCCTTGATGTCTATTGCTATGCAGAAAATGTGCCATCTACACAGAGCACAGCATTTGATGGTTCTTATCCAGAATATGCCACCCTTCATGTTCCTAATGCTTCCTTTGATAGTTATAAGGCGACAGAGCCTTGGAGTGGTTTTGGAAATATTGTTGCCATTTCTACAGAGGTTGATGGTATAAATTACGACGTTGATGCTGATACGAAGCAGGCTACTGTTATAGCGAAGAGCAGTGGCGAGTATTCTGGTGAAATTTTTATTCCGGAGTTTGTGGAATATGGCGGTGATGCCTATAGTGTGACGAGCATAGGGGAAGCAGCTTTTAATAAATGCTCTGGTTTGACCTCTGTAATTATACCTAATAGTATTAAGGGCATAGGGCCTGGTGCTTTCTCTAATTGTTCAGGTTTAACCTCAGTTGATATCCCAAACAGCGTGGAATTTTTAGAATATGCTGCTTTCGCTGGTTGTTCTGGTTTGACATCGGTTATTATCGGCAATAGTTTGACTTGGATAGGGTCTGGCGCATTCGCTCATTGCTCCAAACTTCTTGATGTCTATTGCTATGCCGAGAAGGTGCCTTCTACAAAGAGCGACGCATTCTATGCTTCTAATCCAGAAAATGCCACCCTTCACGTTCCTGCTGCTTCCATTGATAGTTATAATGCAACTGCGCCTTGGAGTGGTTTCAGCAAGATTACCTCCATTTTAGGAACGGTTACATTAACAGACGGCGAAGAGTTTGAGAACAATACAGAAGAGTGCTTTGCTACTCTAACCTATACCCGCACTCTTCCCAACATGCTATGGAATCCCTTGTATGTGCCCTTCAAGATACCTTATGAAGTTCTGGAGGAGAACTATGAGGTGGCGTATATCAATGCCATGCATTCTTACGACAACGACGACAACGGCGAGATAGACGAAATGGTGATGGAAATAGTAAAAATAAAGGCTGGTACTCTGAAGCCTAATCACCCCTACTTGATAAAGGCCAAAAACGATGAAGCAATGGAAATGAGCATCGTTCAGGAGAATGCAACTCTGTATCCTGCCGAAATTACCACTTTGGTGTGCTCTTCTGTGTACACTAAGTTCGAGATAACAGGAACATACCAAGAGATGACATCCGAAGAATTGAACGGCAGCCTTGTGATTTCTACGGATGGTGCCTGGACACTGCTTTCCTCTACCTCCATCCTGAAGCCATTCCGCTTCTATCTGACTATATCCAACCTTGAAGGCTCTCCCGTGGAGATTGCTGAAGAAGCAATGTCAAGCGTAAGAATCAGAGTGATGGGCGAGAGCGACAATGCAACAGGCATTGACGAAACGGAAAACACGGAAAACTCTGTCGTATTTGACCTCTATGGTCGTCGCGTTAGCACTCCAGCCAAGGGCGGTGTATATATCATAAATGGCAAGAAAGTGATTTATTAACAATAGACGAAAGAGTTTAATATGAAGAAAGCATATTTAGAACCTTCTGTAGATGTTTATGAGTTGAACATAACAGATGGTGTAATGGTACAAACTTCAGGTATTCCCGTTTTCCCAGGTGAAGAAAGCGATGCAGCATCGAGAATGGATTTCGGCAATGGTATGGAACCCTTTTTCAAATCCGCAGAGTTGTGGGATGAAATTTGGTAGGCCATAGAGCATTAAGGTGAGGTTTTAAGGCCCTAACGCTTACTTGATAGCATCAAAACAATCCGCAGGCACCCCAGTGATGGCAGGTGTCTGCGGATTGATGGTTTGTGAGAGTTCTCCGTTGTCAAGGTTCTCCATTGAAGTGAGGATTGGTGAGTCCTCATACTAAGAGTACTCCAGTCCTCCTGCTATGAGTACTCTAGTCCTCCTACTATGAGGACTCTATCGGCATTGGGGCAGATAACCTTGGTTGTTGGGGTGATGAGGGATTTAGCGAATAGCGGTTAACCACTCATCCGCTCATCCGCTCACCGCTCCTCCAGCATTTTCAATGCCGTGTCCTCGGCTTCTTCCATTTCCTGGCGTTCTTCGTCGGTGTGGTCGTCTATGCCACAGAGGTGCAGGATACTGTGGATGATGACACGGTGCAGTTCCTCGTCGTAGGAGGTCCCGAACAGTTCGGCGTTGGTGCGCACGGTGTCCAGGGAGATATATGTGTCGCCAATGAGTACGTTTCCCTGGCTGTTGTCAAAACCGATATGGTCGGTGTAGTAGTCGTGTCCGATGAACTGGCGGTTGATGCGCAGGATTTCCTCGTCGTCCACGAAGATGTAGTTCACCAGGTCGATACGCTTGCCATAGGAATGGGCAACATGCTCTATCCATTGGCTAACCTTTCCCTTGTCCAGTTCGGGCAAGGGCACGTTGATGACGTTGAATGTTATCATTCTCTTTATTCCTCCATCAGTTGGACGGCTTTCTTCACGATGTCGTCATCCTCGTAGATGATGGCAAAGTATTCGCTCATGTCCCAAAGGTCGCGTGCTGCCAAGGCGCGAAGCATGTGTTTCAGCAAGCCTGTAGTCTTCTCTTCCTCGTCCTTGGGGTACTTGTCCTTCAAGCTTTTCTTTGCCTCGGTGTAGATGTTCTCTATGATCTCCTCGGGCACTTTGTATTTGCGTCGGAAGTCCTCGAAGGTGGGGTATTTCTCCTTCAGTTCGTTCCTGTGCTTTGCCAGGTAGCGCAGGTTGGCATCTATGAGAATGCGCTTGGCAACGATCTGGCGGTACAGCGAGGTGTTCTTTGTTGTGTCCAGCGGCACGAAGTAGTCGGGCATGATACCGCCACCGCCATACACCGTGCGCCCTTCCCTGAGGGTCTGGAACTTGAGCGAGTCGGGGAAGTGTATGCTGTCGGCATTGGTCAGTTCGCCATGGTTGAAGCGGTTAATCACATCCATGCGGTATTCCTTTTCCTTGCCCTTTTCGTATGGCTTCTGTATGCAGCGTCCGCTGGGGGTGTAGTATTTGGAGATGGTGAGTCGTATCATGCTCCCATCGGGCAGGTCTACCGGTCTTTGCACAAGACCCTTGCCGAAGGTGCGGCGGCCAACTACCAGACCTCTGTCCTGGTCCTGTATTGCTCCTGCCAGAATCTCGGCGGCTGAGGCAGAGTATTCGTCAACCAGAATGATTACCTTGCCCTCCTGGAAGGCATTGCCGCCACGGCTGCGGAACTCCTGCTGCTTGAATGCACGTCCCTTGGTGTACACGATCATGTCCCCTTGGGGCAGGAACTCGCTGGCTATCTCCGCCGCGGCCTGCAGGAAACCGCCACCGTTCTGTGTGACGTCGAGAATGAGGTTCTTCATGCCCTGTCCCTTAAGTTTCCTGATTGCCTCCACAACCTCCTGGTGTGTGGTGGCGGCAAAGTTGCTGAAACGTATAAGGCCAGTATTGCGTGTGAGCATTATGGCTGCGTCCACGGAGTTCAGGGGGATCTTGTCGCGTACCACATCTATGCGAAGCGTATCCTCTATGCCGTCGCGCAAAATCCCGAGGCGGGCTACGGTGCCTCGTGGGCCACGCAGGCGTTTCATTATGTCCTCCTGGGGCATCTTCACACCGGCAATGGCGGTGTCGGCAACAGAGATAATGCGGTCGCCCGCCATCACGCCAGCCTTTTCCGCAGGACCTCCGGTAATGGTTTGTATTACCATCAGGGTGTCGTCGAGAATGTTGAACTGCACGCCTATTCCGTCGAAGGAACCTTGCAGGGGTTCGTTCAGGCGCTTTGTCTGCTCTGGCGTACTGTATTGCGAATGAGGGTCCAGTTTCTCCAGCATGCCACGTATGGCATCCTCCACCAGTTTCTCTGTGTCTACGGAATCAACGTAGTAGTTGTTGATGGTAGCGGTGGAGATTATCAGTTTCCTGATTTGCTCGTCCACGTTCTTCTGTGCCGTGGCAGAGAGAAGGCATGTCAGTATGCCTATGGTAAGTATCAGTGTCTTTTTCATTCCTGTTTGTCTATTCTGTATTTTAGTCCTTGGGGAAGCCATGTAGTGATGTCGCGGCCGAAGTGATGCAGTTCGCGCACCACACTGCTGGATATACCGGAGATGGTGGGGTCGGCAAGCAGAACCACCGTTTCCACATCGGCAAGCCTGCTGTTTATGTCGGCAATGCCCAGTTCGTATTCATAGTCCTTTACCGAGCGTACTCCGCGGAGAATGAAACGGGCTTCCTGTGCCTGGGCAAAGTCCACGGTAAGACCGGTGTACCTCTCCACCCGCACCTTGGGGTTGCCCTTGTAGTATTCGCGAAGGGCACGCACCCTTTCCTCCACGGGCAGCCACCCGTGCTTCTGCTCGTTGTAGCCCACGGCAACGATCACCTCGTCAAAGAGCCTCTGCGCCCTGTCCACGAGATTGGCATGTCCGATGGTAAAGGGGTCGAACGACCCGGGAAAGATGACCTTATTCATATTCTTCGGCAATGTCCTCCTCGATGACAAGGTTGTCTATGATGAAGTTCTGGCGCTCCATGGTGTTCTTGCCCATGTAGTATTCCAGCAGTTCGCCCACCTGGTCGCTCTTGCTCAGGTTGACCTTCTCCAGGCGTATGTCGGCGCCGATGAAGTTCTTGAACTCGTCGGGGCTTATCTCGCCCAAACCTTTGAATCGTGTTATCTCGGGGTCGGGACCAAGGTCGGAGATAGCCTGCAGGCGTTCGTCCTCGGTGTAGCAGTATTGCGTGATGAAGTCTGTGCCAAAGGAGATGTGGCGCTTGTGCGAAGAATTGGCCTTCTTGCTCAGTTCAGGGTCCTGTTCCATGTCGGTACCCTCGTCGTAAGCCTTCAGTTCCTTCTCTATGGCCTCTATCTTCTTCTTGCTAACCTTTGTCTTGCGGTTGCGCACACGGAATAGCGGAGTCTGCAGGATGTAGACATGGCCCTTCTTTATGAGGTCGGGGAAGAATTGCAGGAAGAAGGTTATCATGAGCAGACGTATGTGCATACCGTCCACATCGGCATCGGTGGCAACGATAACCTTGTTGTAGCGCAAGCCCTCCAAACCGTCCTCTATGTTCAGAGCCGCCTGAAGGAGGTTGAACTCCTCATTCTCGTAGCACACCTTCTTGGTCATGCCAAAGCAGTTCAGGGGTTTACCTCTCAGAGAGAAAACGGCCTGTGTATTTACATCACGGCTCTTGGTGATGCTTCCGCTAGCAGAGTCACCCTCGGTGATGAAGATGCAGGAATCCTCCTGTTGAGTACCGCGCGAGTCAGAAAGGTGCACACGGCAATCTCTCAGTTTTCTATTGTGAAGGTTGGCCTTCTTGCTCATCTCGCGAGCCTTCTTGGCCACGCCAGCCATCTCCTTGCGTATCTTCTCGCTCTCCTGCACCTTGGCCAGAATGATGTCTGCTATGTCGGTGTTTTTGTGCAAGAAATTGTCCACCTGCTCCTTGATAAAGTCGCCGATGAATTTGTCTATGCTGATGCCACCCTCGGGAGCTGTGGTGAGCGAACCCAGTTTTACCTTCGTTTGGCTTTCAAACATAGGTTCCTGAATATTGATGCTGATGGCAGCTACGATACCATTTCTGATGTCACCGTATTCAAAGTTCTTGCCAGAGTAATCCTTGATAACCTCGGCAATGTATTTTTTGAATACCGCCTGATGAGTACCACCCAGAGTGGTGTGCTGACCATTGACGAAGGAATAATACTCCTCGCCATTCTGCTTGGTATGCGTGAAGGCTATCTCTATGTCCTCGCCCTTGAGATGGCAGATGGGGTAGAGTGCATCGTAGTCCATGCGGTCGTTGAGCAAGTCGGAAAGACCAACCATCGCGCGAGTGAATTCTCCTTCCGTTGAACATGATGGTCAGACCGGTGTTCAGATAGGTGTAGTTGCGCAGCATGGTTTCTATAAACTCGTTTCTGAATTTATAGTGCTTGAAGAGAGTAGGGTCGGGCTCAAAGTAGATGTAAGTACCGTTCTCGTCCTGAGTGTCCTCGGTGACATCGCTAATGAGCATACCCTTTTCGAAAACCGTTTTTCTCACCTGGCCATCACGATAGGAATATGCCTCGAAATGGTTGCTCAAGGCATTTACCGCCTTCAGGCCCACACCATTCAAGCCTACGCTCTTTTTGAAGGCTTTCGAGTCATACTTACCACCGGTGTTAAGCATAGAAACGGCTTCCACGAGTTTGCCCTGAGGGATACCTCTACCATAGTCGCGAATGCTTGCACGCAGATTGTCCTGTATGTCCACTTCGATGCGCTTGCCGGCATTCATCTTAAATTCGTCGATGCTATTGTCTATCACCTCTTTCAGTAGGACATAGATACCATCCTCGGGTTGCTGACCATCGCCAAGACGACCGATGTACATACCAGGGCGGGTACGCACGTGCTCCATGTCGGAGAGATGACGGATGTTTTCTTCATCGTAGATAACCGTCTGTTGCTGACTCTCTACTTCCTTGATTTCTTCCATGATATGTTTTTGCCCACTTTATGGACAACTCGTTTCTCTGTTCAAAAAAACAATGATAAATCTATTTCTTCCCCGTTTAGATGCTCTTCTTCCAGGTGTGTCGCTTTTTGGTTTCCACGGTATCAAGCGAGCGCCATACGCTCAGAGCCTTGCTGTTTGTTACCAATTGAGGACAGCATTCTGCCACCACGAAGCCCATTTCCTGAGCCGTAGGAATCAAGTCGGCAAACAATAGGCTGATGCATCCGGTGTCCTGGTATTCGGGTAAAGCACCGATGAGCAATAAGTCCAGGATATTGCTGCGCTTCCAATACAGGGCCTTAGCCATGTGCCACCATCCGAAGGGGAGCATCTTGGATTTTGCCTTCTTGAGAGCATCTCTGAGGTTGGGCATACATATACCGATGGCAATGGGTTCGCCATCCTTGTTATCCACGATAGACACCAGTCTGTGGTCCAATACGGGCAAGTACATATCGGCGTACATGTTCATCTGGCGCTCGGTCATATTGCTATATCCGTATAGGTCTTTGTATGAAGCATTGATAATCTCGAAAACCTTCTTCACATAACCACTTTCGCGCAATTCCTTCTTGGATTTGAATTTGTGTATGCTGAAGCCATATCTGTCCTTTACCAACTGAGCCACGCGGAAGAACTTTTGCTGGTTGGCCGAGTTTTCACCGTCTTTTTGTGGAATGTTGATATTGCGCTCCACCCATACGGCATCTTCCTCAAAGCCCAGGGCCTGCATGTGCTCGTTGTAGTAGGGATAGTTGTAGATGGTGTACATTGAACCCGGTTTCTCATAGCCTTCGAAGAGCATACCCTCCTGGTCAAGGTCGGTAAATCCCAGAGGTCCCTGTATCGTATCCATGCCACGCTCCTTGCCCCATGCAATAACTGCGTCCAGGAGTGCCTTGCTCACCTCCTTGTCGTCAACAAAATCTATCCATCCAAAGCGCACATTCTTGGTATCCCACTTCTCGTTGGCTCTATTGTTGATGATACCAGCCACCTTGCCCACTATCTTTCCATCGCGATAGGCAACAAAGAACTCGGCATCGCAAAACTCGAATGCGGCATTATTCTTCTTATCAAAATTCTTTAGCGTATCCTCTATCAGTTCGGGTACGGCGTTGCTACAATCTTTGTAGAGCGAATGATTGAAAAGAACGAAATCCTTCAACTCCTTTTGGGTTGAAATACGCTTGATGTGTAGTTTAGACATATTTTAAAGGCTATTTTCTTGTTTTTTATCTCCACAAAGGTAATTTTTTTTCTTCTATTTCTGATGAAAGAATGATGATAATCAGGTTTCTTTTAGCAAAAAGACCTCATTTCTCTTTGTCAAGGTAATAAATTGTTATAATTTTGCCGTATGACCACAGCATATTTAGGTTCAATTCAGTATTATCGCAAGTTATTGCGCGAAGGTTTGCCAATAGATTTGTCAGTCAGTTATCGCAAGCAAACTTGCATGAATCGTTGTTACATCGATTCCCCTCATGGAGCATTGGCATTGTCAGTGCCGGTTGTTAATCCCCATGGCCGTACTCCAGTGGGTGAGATACTCATTTCCGAGCATGGCAATTGGCGCCATCAGCATTGGAATGCCCTGGTGTCCAGTTATCGTCAGACACCATACTTTGATTACTATGCCGAGGATTTCTATCCATTCTACCATGAGCAGCGCTGGCAGAAGTTGGCCGATTTCAATGCCGACCTGCACCAAACGGTCATGAGGCTCTTGGAACCCTATCCATTGGTTGATTTGGACAAGCGTATCGACCTCCCCTACTACCAGATGTTTGCCTCTCGCCACGGCTTTATCGAGGACCTCAGCATTGTTGACTTGCTCTTCAATATGGGTCCCGAATCGGTGTATTATCTGTAGAAACGAGCACCCCTCCTCCTCCTTATGAAGATATATACCCTTGACGAGCGATGCCTTCCGGCCATTGAGCTGACGAAGCAATACTATCTCTCCCAACCTCAGTGGCAAAAGGATGTTGCTGAGGGTAAGATGTTTGGGGTCTTGATATACGAGCCTATAGAAGAGACCTTGCCAGATTGCTCAAAGCCTATTGTTGAGGGTAAGCAGTATGAAGGTCTCCCCTTTCTGGCGGCCTTTTCTGGTACCTTGGATGGCAAAACTTGTCAACCGGGTTTCGTCCCCCCAATCTTTGACATTCAACATGGCGAGGGGTTATACTTTGGTAAGGAAGAGGCAGAGATTAGTGCAATCAATCACTATCTTGACTCGGGCAATGCCACACCTCGCGAGGTATGTGACCTGAAGCATGAGCGCAAAACACGTTCTCGTGCCTTGCAACGATGGTTGTTTAGCCGCTATTCCGTACTGAATACCTTTGACGAGAGTACCGACTTGCTCAATATCTTCTCGCCCTCCATCCCCCCAGGTGGTGCAGGAGATTGTTGTGCCCCCAAGTTGTTGCAAGAGGCCTTTAGGAGAGGTCTTCGCCCTTTGGCTATTGCCGAGTGGAATTCGGCAACCGAACACTTTTGTCCACCATGCATCAGCCGTTGCCGACCCATACTTGCTCACATGCTCAAGGGACTCAATGCCGAACCAGACCCCAGAATCGCTGATTATGAGAGGGCTGTGAACAACTTGCAGGTTATCTATGAGGACGAGCACTTGATGCTAGTCAACAAGCCATCGGGACTCCTCTCCGTGCCAGGCAAGGAGTACTTACCCTCCGTCGAGAGCATCACCAAATGTCTAGCCGTTCATCGTCTTGACCAAGATACTAGTGGCATATTGCTCTTGGCAAAAAATCAGGAGGTTCAGAAACTCCTCAGGGCACAATTCGAACAACGACTCACACAAAAACAATACGAGGCTATACTAGAGGGCGAAATGCCTATTGGTCAGGAGGGCGAACTAACTCTCCCCCTACGTCCCGACATAGACAATAGACCTAAACAAGTAGTTGACCATGTAAATGGCAAGAGTGCCTTGACCAAGTATCGTGTAACGGACAATCGTGATGGACATGCCCACGTTATCCTATGGCCACACACGGGGCGCACACATCAGTTACGAGTGCACATGGCTCAGGGCTTGCACAACCCCATCCTGAATGATAGATTGTACGGCAATGTAGCGACGGCAAGTGCTCGTCTGATGCTACACGCCTCTATGTTGGCATTCACACACCCCATCACGCTAGAGCCAATGACTTTTACTTGTACTCCAGAATGGAGAGAGCCTCAGGATT
>RHMF01001942.1_pt1 | contig 10485 bp, 10 predicted proteins | sample 5365151 | NCBI WGS metagenome assembly RHMF01 (sample SAMN10266501, study PRJNA497801) | feces metagenome | isolation source: feces | host: Bos taurus | place: China: Prairie of Fairy Mountain | collected 2017-08-14 | reverse complement strand
AGTTGGTTTGTATGCAAAGACAATTTCACCGACAAAGCAACATTTGATTTTCTTATTACGACAAATAAAGACGTCAAAGCAGTATGTTCTGGTAATTTAATTAACGAAACAGAAAACGAAAATAGTAAAACATATCATTGGAGACTTGAACAAAATTCCCCAACCTATGCAGTAGGAATGACAATTGCAGATTTCTCAAAGTTAGAAAGAGAAATAATAACAGAAAATGGCAATATACCTTTAAACGTCTTTTATTTTGCAAATGACAGCAGTGCAATAGAAGAAAATTTCAGACACATTGACTCCGCCTTTCTTTGTTTAGAAAAACATTTTGGTAGATTTAAATTCAACAGACTTGGTTATTGCACAACACCTAAGGGAAGTATGGAGCATATTGACAACATTAGCCTTGCTCATTCTTTGGGAGCGAATTATTCTTTGCAGTCTCAATCCGTTATTGTGCACGAAATGGGACATTCTTGGTTCGGAAATTTAATTACTTGTGCAACTTCTGGCGATATGTGGATAAATGAAGGTTGGACAACCTTTACTGAAAGGCTTTCACTTGCTGCAATATTTGGAGAAGATGTAGCAAAACAACATTTTAGAAACAAAATAGAAAGCGTAATCAAAGATTTACCATTTGATGAAGGTAGATGCTTTAAGCGGTGTTAATTCCGACAACACATATTCAAGCACTGTTTACGACAAAGGTGCTTTGATTGCAATGAGTCTTAAAACCTATATAGGCGATAGTCTGTTTTATAGTAGCGTTCAAAGACTTTTAGAAGATTTTGCTTTTTCCAATATAGATTCTTACACACTTCGTGATAGCCTTTCTTCTTATTCTGGAATAGACCTTACAGATTTCTTTAATTATTACGTTTTTGATACTTTAACTCATCACTTCACAATCAATAAAGAGCTGTTCTTTTGCAGAAAATTCTGCAAGAATAAAAATAACATCTCGCACAGAAACAGACAGCAACTCTCCTTGTACAAACATCAGAATACCTATTACATTTATGGATTCAGCCTTTAATCGCTACGAGGCTATGATTATTGACAACGGACAAGAATTTGAACATAATTTTTCTTTACCTTTCACTCCACAAGCAGCGTTTTTGGATTTTGATGAAGAGTTTTTTGATCTCACAACAGATAGTTATAAAATTATATCAGAGCCAAGCAATTACGAATTTAAAAACTCCTACTTCAAAGCCAATGTTACATCTTGTCAAGATAGTGTTTTACTTCGCCCTACTCTACATTGGGTTGGAGCAAATCAAGAACAATTGCCCGAAGGCATTAGCAGATTTTCACAAAAACACTATTGGACAATAGAAGGCGTTAATTTAGACAAAGCAGAAATAGAAGCAAAATTTTATTTTAAAATATCCTTCTCAGAAAGAGACTTTGACAATAGTTTATTGCCTGATTACGCATCAAAAGACTCTCTTATGTTATTTTATAGAGAAAACGCAGAATCGCCTTGGTATAGAATAGAAGCAAATTATCCTTCTTCCTCATCGGGATACGTATCTACAAAACTCAGAAAAGGCGATTACATAATGGCAATTGGTGATAAAAACCTTGTAGGTATAAAAGATAATTTTCAAAAAGAAGAAAAAATAAAAATATATCCTAATCCTTCAACAGGAGAAATCAATATTTATCACCCCGAATTAAAAGAAGATGCAAATATTCGAGTGTTTAGTGAAAATTTTTCTTTGATTTATTGCGACAAAGCAAAGAAAAATAAAAATAATTCAGTGATTTATTTAGACATTCCGAAGGGTTGCTATTTTATTGAATTACAATCTAAAAACAAAACATTCACAGAAAAACTCATAATAAATTAAAAAAAAAATTCATTCAAAGTGTCACGTTTCGCACCTTTTGCTTGTTATTATAGATGAAATGTTTGAAAAAGATAAACTAACGGAACTAATTGAGCAATGCAAGAAAGGCGAAAGTAAAGCCCAGCATAGCGTATTTAATCTAAAAAAAGATGAATATTTTGCTATCTGTAAAAGATACTCTTCAAATTCTCAGCAAGCAGAAGATATGCTTATAGAAAGTTTTACTAAGATTTTCCAAAACATTTCTTCATTTAGTTATGGTAATTTTAATCTTTGGGCAAGAAAAATAGTAATTAACACTTGCATAAATGCGTATTACAAAGAGGCAAGACGAAAAGAAAGAGAAATAATAGTAGAAGACTTTAACGAAACTGCAAAAACAGAATACGAAAGTCAATTTTCTTACGATGATTTGCAACACTGTTTAGAACAACTCAGCGATAACCAAAGAATAGTCTTTAATTTATATGCTATTGATGAATACAAACCAAGAGAAATCGCAAAAATATTAGATATAAATGACGACACTGTAAGAACATTGATTCACAGAAGCAAACTAAAACTACAAAAACTATTAACCAATTTAGAGAAAAAAAGGAGAATGCAATGAAAATAGAAGATTTATTCAAAGAAAAGATGAGCAATGCCAATATAACAGCTCCTGAAAACCTGTGGAATAAAATCGAAAACAACTTAAATAATCCTCCACAGAGCCCGAATATTGACACAAATGCTCAAAATATAATTTCAAATGCAAGTTCTGCTTTAAATACAACGCTTGTTAAAACTTTGGCTATAAGCTTTGGCGTTGCTGCCTCTGCGGTTGGCGGATACTTAATCTATGACAATCTACAACAAGAGCCTATTCCACAACAAACAATCGCTCAAACAACACCACAAACTCAAAAAGAAATTGAAACAACTTTTGACACCACAACTCTAATAGCACAAAAAACATCTCCTATAACAAAGCAAGCAACACCTGAGACAATAGAATATCAAGAAATTACAGTCAATGACACTACCACCACACAAATAGAGATTTCTGAAACAAAGATTGAGCAAACAATAACAGAACAACCTAAAATAAAACAAGAGCCTACTCCTACTCAAACACCTATTGTAGAAAACAAACCTGCGGAAGAACCTATCGTAACAAAAGAAGAAAACACTATTACACCACAAAAAGAATTTAATCCAAACATAAAACGACCTAACTTTATAAGCCCTAATAACGATGGAATAAATGACGTATTTAGAATAGAGAATTTAGAGGCTTATCCTGAGAATGAAATCGTGATTTTTGACCAAAAAGGAAGAATAATCTTTCAATCCGCTCCTTATAACAATGATTGGGAGGCTGCCAACGTTCAACAAGGCACATATTTCTATAAATTATTGATAAAAGAGGGTAAAAACAAAAAAATATTCAACGGATCGATAACAATAATATTATAAAAGAACGATTTTATATTTCTGAAAAACAAAATATTGCGTTAAACTGTGAAAAAAAATTTTAAAATAAATTTTGCATTAAAGGCAATATTCTTAATATTGCAAAAAAATTTAATCGCATAATATGAAAAAAGTAATACAAAAGAAACGTTCGATAATCAGTTATCAAAACTTACCACAAGAAGCCATTGACTTATTTGAAGAAAAGTATGGAGATGGATATGCAGATTATGCACAAAAAATAATGAAACCAGATGGCACTCCGTTGTATGTAGTTCCTCTTGAAACAGATGAGGCTATTTATATGGTGAAAGTTGATGTTGTAATAGATTCTAAGTTTACCGAAGAAGAATTTGACAAAGAAATTTTAGGAACTTCAAAGAACGATGATGAAATAGTTAGTGCTAACGCAGAAGAAGAGGAAGAAGAAAAAGTAGGTCAAGATAAATTCGTTTTAGTTCACGGAGATTATTCAGATGTTGGCGATGTCGCTGATGAAGATGATGACGAAGACGAAGAAGATGATGAATAAAATTCAATAAATCATAAAAAGAGAGGTGTAAGATTTACACCTCTCTTTTTATTGCTTTAAACGACGAAATCCAAGTTAAGAAAAAGGCCACAAAATGTACGCCTTGCTGTCTTTCTATTATAGATTCTGTCATCATATAAACGCATAACATTCCTATTGCGAAGAGATAAATCAACGAATCTTTATTCCAGAATCCTAAACTAAAAGCAAACAACATAACAACAAAGCATACAAGTCCTAAAACACCGATTGCAAATGATGTTTGCAAGAATTGATTATGAGGATTAAGGTATCGACCAAAATCCACACCTTTTTCTTTATAAAATTCTTCTAATTCTTTTTTCACATCGCCTGTTCCTACTCCAAAAACAGAACTTTTCTTGATCATTTCCCCTACATTCCCATAAATAAAACTTCGTTGAGAAACACTATCCACTATTTTATTTCCACTTTCTTTTGTAATTTGAGTCTTTGCTACTATATTTTCATATCTATTATTAGCATTGTTCACAACAAAGAAAGAGACTCCAAATACAAGACACACAAAAAGATAAGTCAAAGCATTAAAAAAACGTCTTCTAATAGCAAGTTCATTGAATAAAATAACAATAAACGCTATCAACATCGCAATTACTCCTATTCTTGAACTCAATAAAACATTAAAAACAGCGAACCACGACATTATCACTAATTTTAAAATCATTGAGCCTTTCTTTGATTTTAACAAATATTTCAAAGGAATTAGATAAAAGCCAAGCAAAGCGGTGCAAGTAAAGAGAGAGAAATATGTGGAATGGATTTTTCTTGCCAATCTTGTGTATAATATTTGTTTTACATCAAACTCTTCTGCTGAAAAGGCGTTAGTCAATGCTACAACTAAACTATAAACTTGCATAACAAACAATCCCAAGGCAAAGGCTAAGAATAATTTCCATAATCTGTTTTTTGTGATTATACGTTTTGGCATAAGACAAGCAGCAATCGGTAGAATAATCAAAGGAAGTTTTATTGTTAAATCCTTTATTCCTTCTTTTAAATCAGAGGTATAAAACATTCCTACACAATAAAGCAGATAAAATAAAGCCAAATAAAGAATTGGATTTTTAGGACTAAAAATTCTTGAAAAATAGGTTTGATTTCTATTTATAAACACATTGACTACTAAAACAAATAGCAATAAAAACAATGATAGCGACTTAAAAAGTGGTGGCAGACTAATAGAGAATCCTGCAAATAAAAGTATTGGATATATGGATTTATGTATAAACTCTTTCATTTCTTAACTTATTTTTAAATCTCTGCAAAATTACAAAATAAAACAAAGAATTAAAAAATTATTTCTTTGTTTTATTGTTCCAAATTTAAGTATTATTTTTGCTAATCTAAACAAAAAGATTTTTGAGATGAAGAATTGGAAAAATATTTTCATTATTTCGGCTGTTATTGCCTTACTTTATTTGGTTATTTGTGGACTTGGTGCGGGTGCATCAGGAGATGAGTATTTTCACGTAAACCATTCGGAAGATGTTTTTAACTATTACAAAACTCTTGGAGAAGATAAAACTGCTGCAACACCAACCCAAAGTAATAATTTGCCGTTTTACAGTCAGTTCCCAGACACTTTTATTCAGTTTGTTATAAAAACTTTCGGTATTGACAACTATATGACTCTCCGACACTTATTTTGCAACATCATTGCTTGGTTAGGTATTATTTTCTCTGCACTTTTGGCAAAAAAATTAGGCGGTTGGAAAGCGGCAACACTCACTGTGATTTTACTTTTAATATCTCCGAGATTCATTGGACACGCTTTCAACAATCTTAAAGACATTCCTTTTGCTACATTTACTATTATGTCTATTTATTACATAATAAAATTCTTGGAACAATTACCAAAATTTAAGATTTCAACAATCATAATGCTTACTCTTTCTATTTTCTTAACTACTTCTGTACGTGTAGGAGGTCTTTTAATGATTGCTTACTTTGGATTGTTCGCTTTGGTTTACTATCTCTACAAAAGAGAAGAATTAAAGCCCGTTTTCTTTAAGACATTGTTAATTTCGTTAGGAGTTTGTATTGTTTCCTATTTCTTAACTGTACTTGTGTGGCCATACGCCTTAGAAGGAATATTCTCAAACGTTTTCAACGCATTCTTAAATATGAATAAATTTGAGATTTCCATTCGACAAAACTTTGAAGGTATTGCTCAATGGTCCGATGACTTACCTTGGTATTATTCTTGCAAATATATGCTAATCACAATTCCTATTGTGGTTCTATTAGGCTTTGTTTTGTCAATAGTTTTCCTTTATAAGAATCGCAAAAATTGGTTTTTATATTCAGTTTTGCTTTTTTCAACAATTTTTCCGCTTGTTTGGATAACAATAAACAATTCAAATGTTTACGGAGGTTGGCGACATCTTATTTTCGTTTACTTACCTCTTGTTGTACTTGCCTCACTTGGAATTTCAACTCTAATAGATTTGATAAAAAACAAATACATTAAAATAATAGTTGTTTGTTGTTTTGCTATTCTTTCTTTCCACCCTATTTCTCATTCAGCAAGAAACAATCCTTATCAATATGTTTACTTCAATCAACTCTGCGGTTCTACAAAAGGAGCATACGGAAAATATGAATTAGACTACTATTACCACTCTCTAAGAAATGCAAGCGAATGGATAATGAAAAATGCAAAAAAAGATTCTAATAATTCCGACAAAATTATCGTTGCTTGCTGGCATAAACCTATTATAGATTATTATTTTCGCAATGACACAACAAAATTTAAGACAGAATTTGTTCGCTGGAACGAAAAAGGAGAATTTGATTGGGATTATGCGATTTTCTGTAACACAGGAATATATCCTTCTCACCTTTTAAAAGGAACTTTTCCTCCTAAAAACACTGTTTATAGTGTTGATGTAGATGGATTACCTATTTGTATTGTTTTAAAAAGAGAAGATAAAAACGATTTATATGGTACAAACGCAAAAAATAATGGCAATTTAGACGAAGCATTATACCATTATAATTTAGCATTACAACAAGATAGTTTAAACGAAACTGCATTGCTCAATTCAGGTCAAATATATCTTTACAAGGCTCAGGAAGAAGATACGCTATATCTTGAACGTGCAGATTCTTCTCTGGCTTTACTTAACAGATTACTAAGATATAATCCAGAACATGAAAATGCGAATTACTTCAAAGGTTATGCCCTTTTGATGAAAAACCAAGTTGATGAATCATTATTTACATTGAATAATCTAATAACTTTATATAATCCCAAATATCCTGCTGCCTACGAACTAATAGCAAATATTATGTTTCAATTAGGCGATACAGATAAAGCCGAAGGCTATTTGCTAAAAATAATTGAATTAGGCGTTGCAGACGAAAACACACTTGGAATGCTATTTAAGTTATATAAAGGAATGGGGCTTGATGATAGACAAGCATATATAAGATTGTATTCTCACATGGAAAGACATTACAGAGAAACTGGCGAAGATAAATTAGCAGATGAATATTTAGATGCTTTAAATCAAGTAAGCCTTTACTAATTTTGATTAGCAAAGGCTTTGAATCTTTGAATTATGATAACATTTCTATAAATTCGGGCAATTCTGTCAATGGTTTAAAACCTCTTTCTTCCATATTGTCAGAAATAGTCGTTAATTCAAAATAAGAAAGCATTGTTGCACATTCATATTCGCCTATCATTTCTTCAATAAGAGAATAAACTGCAACTAATAAATCTTCATCTTCTGTTTCTTTTGAGTCTAAGGCTATTTGAAGTCCAAGCATTTCTGAATCTTCTTCGTTTTCCATTGGCATAAACCACATCTTTTTACTACTCAAATGATAATTTTCAAAACTAATGCTGACATTCGCTCCTTTACCTTGCTTAAAGGCTACAATATCCCAAAAATCCAAAATAGGAGATTGTTCATACAGATTTATCAAATCCTCAAAATAATCCACATCTCCTTCGGCTGTAAGAGTTAATTTACGACCATTTGTACCTAATTTACCTATTTCCAACGACAGTCCTTGACTATATTGTTTCAAATCACTATCAACAGAGTTTAAAATCTCATCTTGTTCTTTTGAATCCAAGGAATCTAAATCCATTAGTTTGTCGCTCTTTTCTTTAAAGCGATTCCAAAATTCTTCTATAGTTATTTTCATTTCTATTTATTTGTTTTTATTTATTTAATCAAGTGTGCTTCTATTTCAAGTTGGACTCCAAATTTTTCTTTTACTGTTTCAATTACCAAATTCGCAAAATTCAAAACATCTTTTCCTTTTGCATCGCCATAATTTACCATCACTAATGCTTGTTTTACATGCATTCCAAGACAATCATAGCGTTTGCCTTTAAATCCACATTGTTCTATTAACCACGCAGCAGACAATTTCACTGCATTTGACTGAGAGAAACTAACTATTTGAGGAAATCTTTGTTTCAAATCTTCAAATTGTTCTTGGCTAATAGTGGGATTTTTAAAGAAAGAACCAGCATTTGGAAGTATTTCAGGGTCTGGCAACTTAGAATTACGAATTTCGGTAACAATTTCACACATCTGCAAAGGAGAAACTTCATTTATCTTATTTTCTTCTAAATATGAGCGAATTGCCGCATAATCTAACTGTGGCTGAAAGACTTTATCTAACAAGAAAACTACCTTATAAATCAATTCTTCTTTATGTGAGGTTTTCCAACGAGAAAAACGATAATCAAACTCACAATCTGCATTCATTATTCTATAATTATCAGAAGTTTTCATATTGTGCACCTCAACCCAAAGAATGCGATCGGAAACTTGCATACCATATGCTCCAATGTTTTGAACGGGAGAAGCTCCTACTTGACCAGGAATAGCAGCCAAATTCTCTAATCCAGAAAAACCATTCAAACACGTCCAACGCACAAACTCTGCCCAATTTTCACCAGAGTTTACTTCAATTGCAACAGAATCTACTTCTTCAGAAATTATCTTTTTCCCCTTGTTTTCAATCTTTATTATCGTGCCATCAAACTCCTCATTTAAAAACACTGTGTTGCTTCCTCCTGCAAGAATATGCACTTTTTGAGATTCTTTATAGGCTTTATCAATTTTTTCAAAATCATTTTCAGAATAAAACTCTACGAAATCTTTCGCAACACAATCAATTGCAAACGTATTGAGCAGTTTTAGATTTTTTTTTGCCATATTTTCTATATTTTTACGCCGTACAAATTTACACAAACTTTGTTTCAAAATTATTTTTCTTTGCAAAAATAATAGCATTTTGTCATATTTTCGACAAAAAACTTTCATATTTCAAAGATAACTTATAATTTTGTAGTCTCTTATTAGAAAAAAATAAAACAAATGACACATCATACATTAGATTTCAAAGGAATAAATCTGCATTATCAAGACGAGGGTAATGGAGATATCGTTTTGGTTTTGATACACGGGTTTATGATGGATTTAAGAGTATGGTCATATTACGTTTTCTCTTATATGAGAGAAATAAGAGTTGTTACAATTGATCTTTTAGGTCATGGACAAAGCGAATGGTTTGAAGACACACCTTGTACTATGGAATTACAAGCCGAAGCCATCAAAACAGTTTTAGACCACTTAGATATAAAAGAGTGTGTTATGGTTGGGCATTCTATGGGTGGTTATATATCATTGGCATTTGCCGAAGCATACCCACAATACTTAAAAGGACTTTGTCTTCTTCACTCTCACGCTTTGCCAGATGGCAATAACGTAAAAGAAAAGAGAGAACAAACTTGTAATATCATAAATCAAAATCGTGCAAACTTCATAATTAGTTTTATTCCTAATCTTTTTGCACCTGCAAGTCGCGATAAATTCTATTATGAGATTAAAGACTTGCAAGATTCCGCTCTTGACTCAAAGGCAGAAGGTCTTATATTAGCACAAAAAGGCATTGCAACTCGCACATCTAAAATAGAACTTCTCAGAACAATAGACATTCCTGTTTTATTCATTATTGGAAAACAAGATCCTCGCATTCAATTAGACATGGTCATTGCTCAGGCAAGTTTTCCTAAACATTCCGAGGTTTTAATCTTGGATAACGTAGGACACATGGGACACATAGAATCGCGAGAAGTAATAAAACAACGTTTATTGTCCTTTACTTACTCTTGTTTTGCCATTTAAACAAAATGAGAGACTTCACAAAAGGTAGTATTGGAAGAAATATTTTCTTATTTAGTATTCCCCTAATGTTGGGGAATTTATTTTTGCAATTATACAATCTTGTCAATAGCGTATTTGTAGGACATTTTCTTGGAGATGAGGCTTTGGCTGCAGTCGGAACAGTATATCCTATTGTATTTTTTTTAATCTCTTTAATAATTGGCATAGGCTCGGGAGCGAGTGTAGTAGTTTCTCATTTTTTTGGAGCAAAACAATTTGAAAAAATTCCTTTAATAATCAGCACTTTTTACATTTTTTTTATAATTCTTGGACTCATCGTTTGTTCCCTTAGCATTATTTTTACCGAAGAAATATTTTCTCTTCTCAATCTTGAAAAAGATGTTTGCAACTTAGCGGTTTCCTATATGAGAATCTATATGATAGGAATGTTTTTTTCGTTTTG
>RHMF01001565.1_pt1 | contig 10487 bp, 9 predicted proteins | sample 5365151 | NCBI WGS metagenome assembly RHMF01 (sample SAMN10266501, study PRJNA497801) | feces metagenome | isolation source: feces | host: Bos taurus | place: China: Prairie of Fairy Mountain | collected 2017-08-14 | reverse complement strand
ACTGCCGGCACTGAAAGTAAGAAACTATAACGGGCAGCATATTCTCTTTCAAGACCTAAACATAATCCGGATGCAATTGTTGAACCGGATCTGGAAATTCCAGGCAATACTGCCAATCCTTGACAAATACCTATTATAATGGATTGTGTAAATGACATATCTTTTTCTGTAATTTTTCCTGATGAATGTCTTTCAGAGTAATATAGTATTAAACCTGTAATTATTAGGAAAAATCCAACAAATATTGTTCCTCTGAATATTGTTTCAATAGCATCCTTAAGTAATAATCCAATAATAGCTGTTGGTATGGAACCTACTATAATTAACCATGCAAAACGTTTTTCAGGAACTAATTTTAATTCTCTTTTAAATACATCAAAACCTTCACTAAGATCTATTAAACTTAGTATGAAACCTTTTATCAAGTTTATAATATCTTTCCAGAAAAATGAAAAAATTGCTATTAAAGTTCCAATATGAAGTACTGTATCAAATGCTAGACCTGTTTCTACTCCAAGTAAGTTTGGAATCAGTGCAAGATGTCCTGAACTACTAATAGGTAAAAATTCACTTAATCCTTGAACAGCACCTAAAATAATAGCGCTTAGAATGTCTAACAAATAATCACCTCTGATTATATATGTTATTTTTAATTTAAGAAAAAAATAGTGAAAGTATGGTTATATAAAGTCTAACCAACCATATTTGTCTTCTACTTTGTTGTTAATAATATCGAACAAATTATCTTGTAATTTTTTGGTAATTGGTCCACGTTTACCTTCACCAATTGTTATTTGATCTACTGATCTAATTGGAGATAATTCTGCAGCTGTACCTGTGAAGAATAATTCGTCTGCAGTATAAACTCTTTCCCTAGGGATACGTTCTTCTCTAACTTCAAATCCTAAGTCTTGAGCTACTTGGATAACAGTGTTTCTGGTAATTCCGTTTAATACTGAAGAACCAATATCTGGAGTGTATATAATACCATCTTCAATCATAAATAAGTTTTCTCCAGATCCTTCACCGATATCTCCGTTATAATTTAATACAATACTTTCACTGTAACCATTAGCTACGGATTCCATTTTAGCTAATTGGGAGTTCATATAATTAGAACCTGCTTTAGCCATGTTAGGCATGGTGTCTGGTGCCATTTTTCTCCATGTTGAAGTACATATGTCAATTCCTTGTTCTAAAGCATCTTCTCCCAAGTATTGTCCCCATTCCCAAACTGCAACTACTGTTTCTACAGGACAGTTTAATGGGTATACACCAAGTTCTTTATAACCTCTAAATGCGATTGGTCTTACGTAACATGATTTAAGGTCATTTTCTTTGATTGTTTCTTTTACTGCATCACATAACTCATCTAATGTGTATGGGATGTCCATTCTGTAAACTTTTGCTGAGTTAAGTAATCTTTTCATATGATCTTTAAGTCTGAATACTGCTGGTCCTTTTTCGGTATCATAGCATCTTAAACCTTCAAATACACTAGAACCGTAATGTACTACGTGTGATAATACGTGAATTTGTGCATCTTTCCAGTCTACTAATTCTCCGTTAAACCATATTTTTCCTGATTCATCGAATGCCATTTTAATAATTCCTATTTTTTTATATAATATTATGTCTCTTTTTTATTCTATTTAAGATTTATAATAGTATTTTTTAATTTATTCCATTTTTTAAATATTTAATTTGATTTATAGAAACCTTTATATACTATAATAAATATACTATAGTATAGTCTGACATAAAGACTTATTTATTTTATTAGGGCTGGTGGTCTAGGGGTATGATACCTCCCTTACAAGGAGGGGATCAGGAGTTCAAATCTCCTCCGGCCCATTTTAAACATTAATTAAATCTATTTTTCTTGTTAATTACTTTTGGTTTCTTTTTTTATCAAAGATTTACTTATAACTTATAAGTTATAACTTATAAATAATAAGTTATTATCCTTAGTATATATCATTTAATTCAGAAAAATTTAAAAAAATAGAGGTTAGGGAGAGAATATATTTAAATTGTCAATGTTACAATAGAAATAATTATTGAAATAAAGAATATAATACTTCCTTTAAATAAAAGTTCTGATAAATTTCTTTCTACCAACAACAATCCACCATAACAGACAATAGCACTGGTAACTATTTTACCAAGACCAGTATATCTGCCCACTGTAATTCTATTAAATATCAATGAAATTAAAGTAGCAACAATCAGTAGTACGATTAAATATACAATTATATTATTTTTAAAGAATTCTAAAGATTTATCAACATCTACTGCCGGTAATTTATCTTTAATATTAATGGCTCTAGTAGTAGTGTTATCTAAATAACTTCTTGGTTGATATGAAGGACTTTGATATTGGTTTAAACTACTATTGCTTCTATTACTTCTACTAAATCGTCCTGATAAAATTGCATGAGAATTATTTCCTCTATTAGGATTTAAACTTGCAGGTCTTGATGAACTTTCATAGTAATATTCATCGTAATCGAAATCATCTTCATCTACTGCAGGTTCTGAAACAACTCTTTGTTTTTTAGAATAATTCTGAGCAATTTTCATTAGACCTTTCTTATCAACTAATTTAATATTTCTTTTCTGAGCATAAACTGCTGCTCCATGTGTAAATCTACTTGTAGTAAATATTAATATTTTTGAAGCATTTACAGCTTTAGCTGCAGTTTCCATATCTTTTAATACATCTAACCCAACAGTCCATGGTTCTTCATAGTTTTTACATGCAGCAACTACTCCTACTTCACCTACTGAAGTTTCGAGAGTTCCATATATGTCAATAACTTGATTATCAATTGGATAGTTTGTTGTAGTTTTAAAACCACTATCTTCCATAATAGTGGCAATAAACTTTATTAATCGTTCTTTTTCCAATATTCTCCCTCTGTTCAATGTTTGAAATGAAATATTTGTATAATTCTAAATTATTATTTTAAGTTATTATAAATATTATTGATTTATTATATCTTTTTTAAAGTATTATAATTTATCTATTAATAATAAGTAAAACTTATTACATATTATTATTATGAAAATTTTAATAACAAATGATGATGGTGTAACTTCTAAGGGAATTAAAGCATTAAATGATGCAGTTAAAGATTTGGGAGAAACAATGGTTGTAGCACCTGCACGACAGCAAAGTGGAGTTGGTCATGCAATAACATTGATGAAACCCTTAAGAGCCATGCCTACAAAGATTGATGATGATACAGAAGCTTATGCTGTTACAGGTACACCAACGGATTGTGTAATACTTGGTTCTAAAAATTTAATGAAAGGAGAACCTGATTTGGTACTTTCAGGAATAAATGTTGGTGAAAACTTAGCAAGATCAATTACTACTTCAGGAACATTAGGGGCAACATTTGAAGCAGCATATTTTGGAATACCAGCAATAGCGGTTTCAATTCAAGTCAACCATGAAGATATAAAGTTTAAGGATGGAGTAGAAACTATTGACTATTCTTTTGCCGAAAAGATAGTTAGAAAATTAGTTAAAAAAATTATAGATCATGGAATGCCTGAAGGAGTTAATATTTTAAATCTTAATATTCCAGCAAATCCAGTTTCTGAAGAAATTGTTCAGGTAAAATTAGCTAATAAAATGTATGATACTGATGTAGAAAAAAGAATAGATCCATATGGTCATCCATATTATTGGATAGTTGGAGGATTAATAATGGAAGAAGATGGGGATACGGACGTACATACATTAAGAGTTCAAAATAAATCAACATTAACTGCATTATCAACGGATATGACTACAGATGTTGATTTAAGTAAATGGTTGGAATAACTATTTCAATACATCAATACCCATAATCTTATTTTTTTTATTTTTACAAATATCATATGCGATGTAACTACTGCCAATAGCACCACTTTTATCGGTTAAAACTTTGACAGGAGCAATTTTTTCGACTTTTTCTTTAATCATCCCACTTATATCAACAGGGTTATTCATAGTTCCACCACTACCTGTCAATACAATCCCGTCAATATTATTTTCTGCTATACCATACAAACCATAAATTTCCATCACAACGCTCATAACTAAAGAATCAATAGCTAAACGACCATTTTTATCATTGTTTAAAGCTTTTTTTATGATTTCATCTTTCACGTTATTGATTTTTGTATCTACTTTTGCAATCTTTGAAATACCTGCATGTGAAAAACATTCGTTTGCTGTTTTCTTCCCTTCATCAATTTCACGTATCATACTTAAGTCAAGAGGACCATGAATGAATCCCATAGCACCAATACATGCATCAAGAGCTCCTTTAATAATACCATCTTCCACTAGTATACACACTGTATTTGAGCTGATATCTGCTATTATCATGTTTTTCCAGCCTGTCATGGTATATGCATAATAGGTTAAACTTACCTTTTCACTGCTGGCACAATGTGAATAACTTGCTCTAAATCTTTCATCCATGAATTCACAGTCTTTATGTAGTCCCGGTATTAATATTGAAGGTATTTTTAATGATAATATTTCTTCATATATTTTACTTCCACCACCAGTTACTTTACCTGCTCCATTTATTGATAATATTCCTCTGTCTTTCACTTTTTCTAACGGTGTAATTTTATTAATGGAGTCACCCATTGCATATGTCATTGCTAATAGATTAATATCGGCAATGTTGACATGTTCTCTTAGAGTATCTTTAAAATTTACTTTGTTATTTGATACTTCGTCACGATTAAGTTTGAAATAAGCAACATCCTCTTTATTTTCATCTATTATCTGGAAACTTATAGCAGTTGTTCCATGATCCATACCCATATAATATTTCATATACTTATTTTTTTATTGGATTGAATTTATTTTTTTGTACAATTCATCTAACTATTTTCTAAGAAAACTTTGGAATAACCGGGTAAATAAATCCGGATTAAAGATGTTATTTTCATTTTCATAATCTGTTATAGTACATACTTCTGTTGATTTTGCAGTGGTTATATCACAAATCCAGTGACTTTTTACTTCTTTTCTGAAAGCATTTTGTAATAAATTCTTATTGTTATATGTGACTATCCATTTACTGGAATCCTTTTCAAATTTAATCAAACTTTTGTAATTATGACTGTGGTAAACATATTCATCAGAGTACTGGATAGTGTATACTTTATAATCTTCTCCTGTTTCCTTTCTTAATATTTCTGTATACTGATTATTTTTTCTAAAATCTGCTCTTACAAGACTTGATTTATTTAATATTATATGATTTACACCATCCTCATTAATGTTAAATGGAAGTTGTCCGTTATTCCAAACAAGAGCTAATTTTAATAGTTCTTTAATTAAGTTTTTATCCTCATTTTCAGTTTTTATTAATTTATAACTTAATCTTCCAAACTTATTTAATTTATAATATTTTAGTTTTAATTTACCATTATTTTCTTGGAGAAGTTCTAATTCTTCATCTGAATACTCCTTGGTGTTGTCATTAAATAATTGTCTGATTATACTACTTGAGAATCGTTTTTCCTCTAACTCTTCAAATGATGTGTATCTGATACTCTTTACAACATTTTCTATTTCATCCCATTCTATGTAATAATCTTTATTTTTATATGTGGTAATCTTTATATTGTTTTCTCCAATTCCGGATATTAAACCTGTTTTATAATATTGTTTATGCTCCAGTATCTCTTTTTTAATATTTTGAAAATTTTCATCTAAATTGAATTTTCTTGGAGTGTATGAAGTGCTACTGATAATTATATCTGAAAATAACCATGAAAGTATGGAGAGTATGATTTCATTGATGATTTTTCCCTCTTTATAATCGTCCAGGGATGTTTTAATGTCATTCCAAGAATAGAAATTGTTTTCGATTTTTAAATATTTTTCACCAATACCTCGAATAATTAGGGAATCTGAAAGACTTTTATTTTTATATTCTGCCTTATTTTCTATTACATGTCTTTTAACATCCTCAAAGTTATCATTGATGTTGAATTTTAAAGGTTCTACTTCCATGGATATCATACCTTCTTTTAATATAATAATATTATTAATATAATAATTATTATTGTTTTTCTATTAATTCAGTTTTTTTTCTAAAAATAAACAAAAACTTGATTTAATTACATTTTAATTTGAATATCTATAAATAAGATTATAAATATAGTTGATATAGAATTAAAGGTAGGATAAACATGCAATATGATACATTAACACCATTAATCACAAGATTAAATGATTTCTTAGATTCATTAATAAGAGATTTTAAGGAATATAAATTAGATGAAGAAACCATAGTATTTTTATCAGAAAAAACAAGAAATTTTATTAATTTTACGGAATTATCCTTATTTAACGTAGTTTTAAAAGTTTTAGAAAATATTGACAATGTTAAATACGCATTTGATGATGAAATTAAACTGATTAATAAGATGATTGAGAAAATTTTTGAAAAATTGAATGAATCATTAAATAATATTTTAGTTCATGAAGATGAAGAAGAACATGTACATGGCCATGATCATGATCACGTTCATTATCATGTAGATGTTGAAAATGTTCAAAAGGATATTGACAAAATAATTGAATATCTGGTCTTTTTGAAAAAAATATTGGGTTCTCTTGGAAATGTTATATTGTCACTATTAAAATATCAAAACAAAGAAATTTCTGAAGAAGAATTTAATAAAGAATACACAACATTTAAAGAAAACATTAATAATTATAAAAACGAGTTTGCTGATTTATAAATCAATTTATTAATTCATTTACTATTTAATCTTCTATTTTTATTTTTTTTAGCTTGATAAGTAATCTGTGAGAAAAAAAGCAATTATTTTTTATTGGAGTTTAATATGAAAAAAGAATAAAATAGGTTTTTTAACCTTATTCTTCTTTTTCTAATCCACAAGCGGTTCTTAAGTTTTTACCTACTTCTTCGATTAAAAGTTCTCCTTCTAATCTTCTTTGTGCGAAGAGTTTAGGATATGCACTTGCTCCTTCTACTGCAAATTCGGTTGCAAAGGTACCATCTTGGATTTCTCTGAGGATATCTTTCATGTTTGCTTTTGCTTCGTCAGTAATGATTCTGTCTCTTCTGGTTAATCCACCAAATTCAGCAGTGTTACTTACATCTTGCCACATGTTTTTGAAACCTTTTTCGTAGATTAAATCGATGATAAGTTTCATTTCGTGACATGTTTCGAAGTAAGCCATTTCAGGTTGGTAACCTCCTTCTACTAAAGTTTCAAATCCAGCTTTAATAAGTGCGGTTAATCCACCACAAAGTACTGCTTGTTCACCGAATAAATCAGTTTCAGTTTCTTCTCTGTATGTGGTTTCGATTACACCTGCTCTTGTAAGACCAACTGCTTTTGCCATTTCAATAGCAATATCGAAAGCATCTCCTGTAGCATCTTGTTCTACAGCAACTAAACCAGGAATTCCGAATCCTTCTTCATATGTTTGTCTTACTTTGGATCCAGGACCTTTAGGTGCAATCATTGTTACGTTTACATCTGCCGGTACTCTGATTCTTTTAAAGTGTATGTTGTATCCGTGTGAGAAGGATAATGTGTTACCTGCTTCAAGGTTGTCTTTGATTTGGTTTTCGAAAACATCTTTTTGTAATTCATCAGGGATTAATATGTGGATGATATCTGCTTCTTTTGCAGCTTCTTCAATAGTTTTAACTGTAAGACCGTCAGCTTCTGCTTTTTTCCATGAACTTCCACCTTCACGTAATCCCATAACTACGTTTAATCCACTGTCATGCATGTTTAATGATTGTCCTCTACCTTGGCTACCGTAACCGATAACTGCAATAGTTTTTCCTTCTAATACGTTTGTTGTTACATCTTCGTCATAAAATACTTTCATTTTATCGAGTACTCCTATATTTTATAAAATTTTTATATCTAGATATTATGTTTATATCTTTGTAAGAAGTCATATAAAATAATTATTTGAATTAATATTAACATGAAAAATATAATAAATAGAAGGTTTTTAATTAAATATTTGTCTTTAATAGCTATTAGGATATTTTTAATTTATTTTCTACTGGATATGCATATTATTCTCCAACATGTATTCTAAAAATAACTGTTATTTAATTTCAGTTTTTTATTTTAAATATTCGAGTATTAATTAATTCTTATTATTCTTTTTTGACTTTATCTATGTTTTTACATTTAGCAAATAAATTAAGATTTGATGTTATTGTTCAAATTTGGAAATAATCCTTTTAGAAATAATATAGTATATAATATTAATTTAAAATATTATAATATAGTTAACAAAAAAATATATTTTTGGAGCTTCAAAATGAATAAAACTAGAATTGAATGGATTGATTTAGTTCGTGCAATAGCTATATTAACAGTTTTATATATTCATTCTGTTGATGGTATTTACATCATTTCATCTGATGCAATAATTACTATGACAACATTTTCTAGAATATTTCAATTTGCTTCTTTGTTTATTGGTCGTATAGGTGTACCTTTCTTTTTAATGATAACAGGATATTTACTGGTCGATAGGGTATATGATGATCAAAAAGTGAGGAAGTTTTGGAATAATAATTGTAAATCATTAATTATAGTAACTATATTGTGGTCTGTGATATATGCAGTTTCATTAACTTTTATCTCAAACAGATATACTCAAATAAACACGGTTGAAGCAGGAAATCTGTTCTTTAGTCACATGTGGTATATGCCTATGATTATTGGAATGTATTTATCAATGCCTTTTGTTTCAAATGCAGTTAGAAGCTTTGATAAAAGAACAATATTCCAGGCAACAGTAATATTTTCTTTACTGGCATTTTGTCTTCCATTTATATCTTTACTCTTAGATATGGAAGGAATACATAATGTTACCTTACAATATTGTTTAGGATTTAGTGGTGGAATATATGGTGTTTATATTATTTTAGGATACTTAGTAAAAAAAGAAATGTTCAAGGAAGTGTCCTCAAAAGTATTTGGAATTATAGCATTAATTTCCTTTGCATTTTGCTTATTTTTCCAATATTATGCATTCGTTAGAGGTTATAATTTCTTCCTTTGGTATGAATTCCCATTCATTTTAACAGGTTCATTTGCATTGTTTGAATTAGTATCAAGAATGGACAGTGTAAGATTTTATAGTCAAGTTAAAATATTATCAAAATATTCTTTTGCAGTATTTTTGATTCATAACTTGTTCAGATTACCATTACTTCCATTTATAGTAACCTTACCATTTGCAGAACCAGTAAAAGCTATAATATTGTGGATTATATTAATAATATGTAGTTATGCAGCTGCAGATATAATATATAGAATACCTAAATTTGGAAAATTCTTATTATACATGAGATAATAAGTTATTTTATTATTTCTTTTTTAATTTTTTTTAAAATATTAATTGCTTCAGGAATGGGAAACAATGGATAAATATGGAATAAACCTTCTCCTTCAATTAATTCAGCATCAACATCAGAATTAACTAATTTTTTATAATACCTTTTGATATCTGGATAAAAAATCTCATCTGTACCAGTAATTATTAAAGTTCTAGGTAAATTAATATTGTCTCCATATAACGGACTTAACTTGTAATTTTTTGTATCTGTTTTATCTGCCCAGCTTTTTGCAATTTCAACAAGTCCAACTTTTCCAAGAATCGGATCATCACCATCATCAACGCAGTTTTCCATTGAAAGATCAACCCATGGTGAAAATACTATTATATTATTGGGTTGTTTTACTTTAATCTGTTTTAAATATTGACAAAATGATAACACAAATCCTCCACCAGCAGAATCACCCATTAATATAATATTTTCGTATTTTTCTATTAAATCACAATATAATTTTGTTATTAGTTCATAACTTTCCATATAATTATGTTCAGGAGCTAAAGGATATACTGGAACAACAATACTTGTTTTTACAAGCTTACTTAATATAAAACAATATAATAAATGCTGAATATTCAATTGATTAACGTAAGCTCCACCATGAATGTACAGAATAACTGACTTGGAATTATCATTAAAAGATACAAGTTTCATATTTTCAAAATATTCAGTATGAAAAACAGATTTAAAATCTTTATCTTTTTTAGTTTTTAAAAATAGTTCAACTTCTTCCTGTGAATCCATATAGGTGGGTTTTGTTTTTTTAAGAATGAAATATGCAATTTTAGATATAAGGGACATATTACTCATAAATTCACATCCAAAGAAAAAATAAAAGGGGATTAGTAATTATTATTTACAACGTTTTTTGTCCTCTGGTTAATGCAGTTATTCCTGTTTTTGCTGTTTCTTTTATTCCATATGGTCTTAATAAGTCCATCAATGCATTTATTTTATCAGGATTTCCTGTTATTTCTATGGTTATTGTTTTTGGTGTTACGTCTATTATGTGTCCTCTGAATATGTTTGTGTATTGTATGATTTCTGATTTGTCTTGTT
>RHMF01001564.1_pt1 | contig 10489 bp, 10 predicted proteins | sample 5365151 | NCBI WGS metagenome assembly RHMF01 (sample SAMN10266501, study PRJNA497801) | feces metagenome | isolation source: feces | host: Bos taurus | place: China: Prairie of Fairy Mountain | collected 2017-08-14 | reverse complement strand
GCACTGAGTGGCGGTTTCGACAGCTTCGGCATCCGTCGTGAGGATTTCTTTGTGCAGAACAACAAGGGCGAGACCTTCCTCGATACCCTCCTGCGCTTCGGTCAGAACTACCAGGCTGAGAAACAGAGTGCCCAGAACTCGCTCTTTGGCGACTTTGGAGGCATCGAGATCCATACGCCTGCCATCCCCCATTCGGATGTCCGTTGGAGTGATATTGAGCGTCTGAACAAGGAGCGCGAACTGGTGGGAATCTATCTTTCTGCCCATCCGCTGGACGAGTATAAGATTATTCTCGACAACCTGTGCAACACCAAGTGTGCCGAATTGGCAGATGTTGCCGCTTTGGCAGACCGCGAAGATGTGGTGCTGGGTGGCATCGTGACAGCTGTACGTACAGGTTTTACGAAGACGGGTAAGCCGTTCGGTATCGTTACCCTCGAGGATTTCGAAGGTTCTGGCGAACTCCCCATGTTTGGCGAGGAGTGGGGCACCAAGGCTGGTATGTTTGCCGTAGGGGCGTCGGTCTATGTCACTGGCAAGATCAAGTCTCGCTTCCAGTTCAACGACAATGGTCCCAAGGACCTCAAAGTGTCTAACGTTGAGTTCCTGCAGACAGTCAAGGACAAGGCTATCGACCGCATCACCATTTCGATGGCTACCGACCTGCTCGACGATACCATCGTCGCTGAGCTGACCGAGCTCATCAATAGGAATCATGGCAAGACACAGCTGTATTTCCTGATGCACGACGCTACGGGCAAGAAGCATGTCCTGCTACGCAGTGCCTCCGTCTCTGTCGATGTCAGGAACGATCTGATACAATATATCGACCAGACTGAGGCTCTGGGCTATAAGATCAACTGACAGTAGTCTTTGGCATGGTATTTGTACATGAATAGAATGAGAATAAATTGTAAATAGTAAATTATTAAATTGCAAATTAAGATTATGGAAGTAACAATCACAAGCGAGAATTTCGAGAGTCTTAAGAATGGCAGCTTGCCTTTGGTTATTGATTTCTGGGCTACATGGTGTGGCCCCTGCCGCATGGTAGGACCTATCATCTCTGAACTGGCAGAGCAGTACGACGGCAAGATTGTCGTCGGCAAGTGTGATGTCGAGGAGAGCGATGAGTTGGCTGCAGAGTTTGGCATCCGCAACATCCCCACTATCCTCTTCTTCAAGGATGGACAGATTGTCGACAAGATAGTAGGTGCCCAACCTAAGGCTAAGCTCGACGAGAAGTTCCAGGCTCTGCTGTAAAAGTGAAGAGTGAGAAAAATTAAAGAATTAAAAAATTAAAGAGTGAAGAATCAAGGGCGGGCTCGTCAGAAGGTGACGAGCCTGCTTTTGTCTTCCTGCTCGCTGATGCTGACGCGTACGGCATCGTCGGGCAGGATTTCTTCTATCAGCTCGGGCCACTCGATGAAGCACAAGGCTCCTGAGTAGAAGTAGTCCTCATAGCCCATGTCGTACACTTCCTCCAGCTTCTTGATGCGGTAGAAGTCGAAGTGGTAGATACGTTGAACGTTGAACGTTGAACATTGAAGGTTATTTATACTGTACTCGTTGATGATGGCGAAGGTGGGTGAGGTGATGACATCGTCTACCCCCAGCTCCTCGCAGATAGCCTTGACGAAGGTGGTCTTGCCGGCACCCATCTTGCCGTAGAAGGCAAAGACGCGTGCCTCGCCCATGTTGTTGATAAACTCGCGAGCTGCCTCGTGGATGTGCTCTGTGTCTTGTATTCTGATTTCCATTTTTTTGCTTTTTGTTATTCCGTTATTTCCGACATTTATCTTTTCTTTCCCTTCATCGTGACAATGGGGATGATCATCTCTTCCATCGAGATGCCGCCATGCTGGAAGGTGTTGCGATAGTAACTCACGTAGTAGTTGTAGTTGTTGGGATAGGCAAAGAAGTCGTCGCCTGTGGCAAAGACGTAGCTTGTCGACAGGTTGGGTGCCGGCAGATGCGCTTTCTTGGGGTCCTTGATGACAAAGAGCTCTTTCGAGTCGTAGCTCAGGTTCTTGCCCAGCTTGTAGCGCAGGTTGGTGTTGGTATTGCGGTCGCCCACTATCTTTACGGGATTGTCGGTGCGTATCGAGCCGTGGTCGGTGGTGATGATGACGCGGTAGTCGGTCTGTGCCAGCTCTCTGAACAGGTCGGCAATGACCGAATGGCGGAACCACGACAGGGTGATGGAGCGGTAGGCCGACTCGTTGTTGGCCAGCTCGCGTACCATCTTCGACTCCGTGCGGGCATGCGAGAGCATGTCGATGAAGTTGAATACCACCACATTCAGGTCGTTTTTCTCCAACTGATTCTGTTGCTGCATGAATCGCTCTGCCTCTGCCGAAGTGTTGATCTTGTGATACGAGAAGGTGTTCTTCCTGCGATAGCGCTCCAGCTGCGTTCGGATGAGTGGCTCCTCGTTCAGGTTCTTGCCTTCCTCCTCGTCTTCGTCGACCCATAGCTCAGGGAACATCTGGGAGATCTGCACAGGCATCAGCCCTGAGAAGATGGCGTTGCGGGCATACTGTGTCGCTGTGGGCAGGATGCTGCAGTATACGTCTTCGTCCATCTCAAACAGGTCGCCCAGCTCGCGCTCCAGCATCTTCCACTGGTCGTAGCGGAAGTTGTCGAGCACCACCAGGAACACCTTTTCGCCTTCGTTCAGCAGGGGGAACACTTTGGTTTTGAACAGTTCGTTCGACAGCATTGGATGTGTGCCGCCCTGTACCCAGTCCATGTAGTTCTTCTTGATGTATTTGGCAAAGCCCAGATTGGCCTCTCGCTTCTGCATCTCCAGCATCTCCGTCATCTGCGAGTCGGTAGCACTGAGATCCAGTTCCCAACGCACCAGGCGCTTGTAGACGTCGGTCCAGTCCTGCCACGAGCGGCAGTCCATAATCTGCATGGCTATCTGCTGGAACTGCTGCTGATAGCCTTGTTGCACCGTCTCTGTCACTATCTCCTTGCGGTGGATGTTCTTCTTCAGCGTCAGCAGTATCTGGTTGGGATTCACGGGCTTGATGAGGTAGTCGGCTATCTGCTGCCCGATGGCTTGGTTCATGATGTCCTCCTCCTCGCTCTTGGTCACCATCACTACTGGCACCTGTGGTGCTATCTCCTTGATGCGCTGCAGGGTCTCCAGTCCTGAGAGTCCTGGCATCATCTCGTCGAGCAGCACCAGGTCGAAGGTGCTCTTTTGGCACTCTTCTATGGCATCAGTACCGTTGGTCACCGTCACTACCTCATATCCCTTCTTCTCCAGGAAGAGCAGGTGGGCACGCAACAGTTCCATCTCGTCGTCAGCCCAAAGCAATCGTCCGTTTGTCATATATTCTGTGTATTGTGATGTTTCTTGATGTTGTTGTTATTGCTGCTCAGCCTGCTGCTGAGGGTTGATGGCTGCGCTGTTGATGCGTGAGCGGTAGGAACGCACGGTGCTCTGGCTGATAGCCATCAGGTGTTGCAGCTCCTCGTCGGTCTTACCCAGGTGTTCCATCAGGGCGAAGAAGATATATTTGGCCGACAGGTGGCGGTAGTCTTGTTCCATGTGGACTATAAAGTCGGCATCCTGCGTGCGGTAATACTCTATGCAGTCCGTGAAGTCGTTGCGACTCCAGCGCACCGTGGTGCCTCCAGCCATCACCTCTTCGTAACGCTCGCGCCCGTTCTGCAGCAGGGCTCCCTGCTTAGCCTGCAGGTCGGATATCTTCTTCGTCAGCCTTTCCACCTCCTTAGAGTCGCCTTTGCCCTCCTTTTCGAGCAGTTTCAGCTGGTTGCGGTACTGCTCCAGTTGCTGCTGGGTGTTGCGCAGTTGCTTACGCCCTTTCTTGTTGTAGTGGTAGAGGGTGACAGCCACCGCTGTCGTCAGGAATAGCAGGGCAGATACCAGCGAGAGGATAATGGCGAACCTGTTCCTTCGCTGCTCTTCATAGCTTTTCTGATCATACAGTTCTTGCTGACCGCGAATGTCATCTTCTTTTTCTTGCGCAGCGATGCTGTCCTTCAGGGCTGCTATGTGTATGGCCGTCTCGCTGGCGGCTTTGTAGTCTTTCTCATCCTGTTGCTGGTTGTAAATGTCCTGTAGGACTTCTGATTTTAAGTACATGTTGTCCGTTTGCAAGGCTTTCTGCCACATGTCACGGGCCTTTTCTTTTTCACCTCTTTTGTAATATATACGCGCCAAACCTTTGTAGGCATAAGCGTTAGGACTAATGTCTATTGACTTGTTCAAAAAGTCCTCTGCCAGCTTCGTGTCCGAGTCTATATAAGCATTACCAATGTTGGCATAAAACCCCCATTTTTCATTCTCTTGAAGTCTGTCAACGAGAGGAATACATTTGTCAATATAGTAGAATGCAGAGTCATTATTCAGTTCGTTATAAGCGACGTATAATGACATTAACGAGTAAGCTATTCTGCGAGGATTGTCTTGCTGAAATGCAACCTGGAGTGCCTTCTTTCCATATCCTATAGACAACTGTAGTTCTTTGGCTTTGTAGTTGACATGCGATAATTGTGAATAAACGTCATAAGCAATAGCAGCTCCTTTCTTGCCTTTTTTGATAAGTGATTCGGCCTCTTTTAAATTTATTATAGATTCACGCAGATCTCCCTTGTCGTCTAATATGTATGCTTTATAGATATAAGCTTTTGCTAACTTATCCTTATTGTGGTGATTGCTATAATAATTAATGGATATATCTAAAGGCTCAGCGGAATAGATTTCCTTCTGTAGCCGAATCTCTGTTCTCATTTTGAGAAGCCAATAATATGCCAAGCATTCTTCTTCGTTAATTGCTTCAGGAACAATATTGTCTAAAGCCTCCAGCGCTTTCTGGTCACCTTCAAGATTTGCAATGCTGTCAATCTGCACTAACTGTTGCTTCAGGCTGTTTTGCTGACAGCCAGAAAGTAAAAGTGTGGCGAACAATAGATAGACGATTTTCATCATGTCATTGCTTATTTGAGATGCAAAGTTACACAATTTTTTTCGTCATCGCTCCATTATTCACAGAAAAAAGCGTTTATTAGGAGTTATTGGGCATTACCATGACATGTCTTGCCCTCTCTTTCCTCTGCTCGCCCCAATACCCATTCAGAAAGGCGTATATGGCAATACAGAAGAAAAGAGTCAGGCCTATAATGCAAATAATAAAGAGGATTCTAAATCAATCCTTAATATCATACATTAGATGAAATCAGTCAACGTCTTCATAAAATTCATCTTGGTTTCCGAATCAGCAACATGTGAAGAATTATTTCCTTTACCTTTTTGACGCTGCAAAAGATTGTAAAAGGCATTTATAGACACTACTAAGCATAATATTGTTGTAACATAGAACCAAACGGATCTGAAACCTAACCATTCTGCATAGCTGGTAATGAGTATAACGCCTAAAAATAAATCATACCAATCTGCCGTCTTTGACCTATAGGTAAAAACACTTACCTCATGGTCTTTTTTCGCCTTTATAAGGGCATAGAGTTCGCCAATGATTACCAAAATGCTAAAAGAAATGAAAACGTAGCACTCTGGTACTCCAAAGTCATAAATAGCAGAGACAGTAACCAGTACTCCTGCCAGCAAATCAATCAATAAGTTTCTCATATTTTTTTTGAATTAGACTAAAAATGCAGTTGGATTTGATTTCCGAGTGCAAAATTAAGAAGCAGAAACATCAAATCCAAACTTTTTGCGTTGCATTTAAAAAGTTGGGAAACGAAGATAATGCACATCTATAAGTGTGACTTTCAGTGTGTTGCATAAAACGCAACATAGTTAAATGAATGGATTTTTGCAACATTTACAAGCATCCATTCTTGGCTTAGGGTAGAATAGTCAGATTTCAATTATTACACTTCTACCTATCTACAGTTTTATCATGATTCTATGCATGACTGGTGCTTTCACCAGCCTGTTTGTGGCATACCTTTTGTTTTGTTATTAGTTGTTAAATAATAGTGAAAGTGTGCCACAACTTGTTTTTTTATACGTAATTTTGCATACGTTATGAAAAGAGTATTTAAGTGGACTGCATTAGGTTTGGTGATGGTTGTCGTAGCCTTCGTGATAGGCTACTTTACAGGCTTTGTCGAGGTTGATACGAATGGTGCTCATTCTGAGTATGCCAAGCTGTCGGCAGACAGGAAAGAGCGCGTAATGGAAGCAACCACCTTGGACAGTTTGAAGGCCGACGGCAACGTCTATCGGGTGATGCCTGCACAGGTGAAGCAGTATCTGAAAGGTAAGGGTAAGGCACTGGTCTATTCGTATATTCCTTACTGCTCAGGCAGCAGTTGTACGCCGGCTGTGGATGCAGACCGCATGTGCAGGGAGGCTGGGGTTGAGCTGGTCTTGATTTCAGAACTTTACTATAAGCTGTTCGAGAATACTGCAGACTATCCACGTCCTGTCTTCGTGATTAACCATGAGGCCTATGGTACTGACGACCGCGAGAAGTATGTTCGCATGTTCTATAATGGTCTGATAGGCGCTGAGAACTGGAACCGTCTCATCAATGGCGGCGGCCTCTACTTCTGCTTTAATCATGGCAGATACCTCAAACAATGCAAAAAGATTGACGAGGCCTTGGAATTTCTCCAGCGGCAGCGGTAAATGATTCTTTCTGCGCTTCTATTTTATGTTCGCGGGCTGAAAACTTATGTTTCCAGCCCGCGAACATATAATTAGAAGAAGAGTCCGAAGGAGAGTGCGTGGAATTGGGGGCCGCGGTTGGACTTCAGCACGCTCTGGGGCGAATATTTGAAGTAGAAGCCGAAGCCGTAGGCCCGCAAGATGCCCATGAAGTCGATGGTGACGGGGCGATAGCCGATGCTTCGGGTGGTGCTGCTGTATTCGTCATCGCCTATCTCGTAGCCGTTGTTCACGCTGCCTCCGATGTTGAAGTTGACAACGGGGCCGAGGGTGAGTTTATAGTGGCTCTTGGCACCAAACTTATGGGTGAAGAAGAGGGGCACTGAGAGGCTGGTGATGGTGATGTTTGAGTATCGGTCGGCTGCACCCTCAGGAAAATCGCCCAGCTGAATCGTTCCGTCGGCCCCTTTTTGGAACATCTGTCCGTCGCGTAGGCCATATTTGCGGAATGTCAGACCGAGACCTACCGAATAGGTCTGCAGCTTATGACGCTTGGGAGTGTTGTTCAGTTGTAGCCAGATCATGCCTTCCCACGATTTGAAAGGACGTAGGCTGAACTGCTCTGGAACGTTAGTAGGCGTCGAGATACCCAGTCCGAAGTTTAGTGTGATGTTACTATGGCTGCCGTTCTTGTTCTTGCGGCCTATGTCCCAGCCGATGGACTTCAGGTCGCGGTAGGTGCGTGTCTCGCTGACGTAGTTGGAGTCGACGAGCTGGATGCTGTTCTCGTAGACATACTTGGTGTCGTCTTCCTTGCCCATGACCTTGATCGTCTGTAGCGAGTCACCGGTGATGATCATCACCTTGTGAGCATTGTTGATGAGGGTGGTGTCGTTCTCGTTCGAAGCCTGTGCTGCTACGACAGCAAGCAGGGCTATTGCTAAAAACATTTTTCTCATAGTTGCTTATTTATTTGTTTGACATTTTCTCTAAAGACTTAAAGCTGGCTTCTGGTCCTTCCAGATAGATGAACAGCATCTTCTCGTATTGCTGCTTGAAACAGAGCATGCGTTTTTTGTCGCCCTGTGGAGGCAGTTCCAAGAATACTTGGTAGATGTCTTTGTCAGCGTCCTTCTCAATTCTATAGTTCTCGACACTGCGTTCATCCATGTCTTGCTTCAACAGTTGCCGGATGGTTTTTTCGTCTTTGGTGTTGGGTGTGAAACGCAGACTGCGGAAGTAGGTCAGTCCGTACTTGCTGAGCGAGCGTCCTCTGACGCGGGTCTCTACCATCTTTTCCTGAGGAACTATCTTCCCCTCAAACAATGGGCCTATGTGCAACTCTTTCTGAGCAACTGCCAACAACTGGCATGCTACGAAGAGCGATAATAATACGATTCTTTTCATAAGCTATTAGTGTTATTCCATATTGAACATCTCGTTAAGCAGACTCTCCACATCGTTGTGCTGTGCTCCAACGGTCATTGTTTCGGCCGATAGCTGTATCTCTGCCATCACTACGTTTCTGTCGGTGGTCTTATGCCCATAGAAATAGGCCACGCACTCGTCTTGCTGCCGGCTGTTAAACTTTAGGATGGTGGCAAGTCCGACAGCCATCACCATCGTGGCAGCTATCAGCCAGCGTAGTGCATGACGGCGAAGCGGGCGCACTGGAGCAACAGGCGTTTCGCCTGCCTCCAGACCTATTGACTGCAAGTCAAGGAACATTGCGCGGTAAGGCTGCAAGTCCTCTGGTACGTCGTTGCGCTGGTACAATTGGTACAGCTGCTGTTCCTCGCTGAGTGTCGTCTCTCCTTGGAAGAAACGCTCGGTCAGTATCCTTATGTCGTCTTTATTGTTCATAACCTTGCTGTTTTAAATAGATGTCTCTTACTGCCATTCGTGCTCGGCTGAGTGCCTTGCGTAGTGCTGTTTCGCTCATTTGTAGTAACGTTGCTAACTCTTTCATCTCCATCCCTTGCATGTGTCGTAGTCGGAGGATGGTTTGCTGCAGTTGAGGCAGCGTGTCTACTACGGCCATCATGCGCTCTATCCGTTCGTGGTCTGTCGACTCGGTAAATTCTTCTTTCAGACAGCTGATGTCAAGTGTTGGATGGCGTCTGCGCAGCTGGTCGATACAGATGTTGCGTGTGAGCACCTTTGCCAGACCGTCTATGGGAGGATGCAGCTGCTCGCACATCTGCCATAGTCGGATGAGGGCATCTTGCACAGCGTCTTCAGCATTGTCCTGGTCGTTTAGGTAATGCTGGGCTAGCCCTGTCAGTTGCGGGCGAAGTTGGTGTATGGCTTGTTGAAACTCGTCTCTGTTCATGCTGCCTTTTCTTAGTTTTCTATAGGGAATACGCAGGAAGAGAGAGTTTGTGACATAAAAAGAGAAGATTTTTTTTATCGCCAGAAGTCGTCATCGAACTCGATGTAGCCTCCTTGTTGTGTGGCAGGGCCGTCGTTGAAGAGGTCGTCGGGTACATCGTTGTTGGCAGGGGAGTCGTTGGTAGAAGGTCCTTCTTCGGCTTCTTCGCTCTCGGCTTCTTCGCTCTCGGCATCGGGGTCTTCCTCAGTGGTGATGCTCTCTGGCTCGTCGAGCAGCGGTTGTGTCGAAATCTTGACGGGTTCCAACTGCTGTTCGAAGAAGACTTCATAGTCGCGATAGCTGTAGGTGGTACCCAGCAGGCGCAGGTTCTGTTCGCTGATGATGAGGCTGCGACAGTGTTGCATGTGCTCAGCCATAGCGGGGTTGTCGTGCAACTGTCGTGCATACTGGCGTGCCTCGTCGTAGCTCATGAATCCGCTGATGAGCATGCGGCTCAGTCCGTTGGCGTCTTGGTCTGTCACGATGTCGAAGTTACGCACCAGGTAGTTCGAGAAGTTGTATTTCGCCATCTCGTACAGCAGCTGGTTCTGGTTGACGCTGTCGGGCTGATATGCCAGCAGGAACACATGTTTGGTGTCGCGCTCAAACACCAGCGTGTCCACCTTGGTAGAGTCGCCTCCCTGCTGTTCTGAGGCCCGTCGCGACCATACGTCGTCCATGTCGAACTTGCCGCCATAGAGCGTACGGCCCTGCTGTACACCACGCAGTATCATACCTGCCATCTCGCTCACCTCGCTCTGCGGGTAGTTGTCTACCACCTGCTTCATGCGCTCCATACAGCCTTTGGCATCGCCGTCGTTCAACAGCGAGAGACCGTCGATGAAGAGGAACTTCGGACGGTGCTGACCTAATGGGAAGCGGCTCTCGCTGAGCTGTGTGTTGGCCTTCACCTCTTGCAGGCGGTTACCCTTGAAGGCATCGTAGGTAGCGGCATAGAGCGAGTCTTCGATGTGTACGCCGAAACGCTGGTTCTCGGCAAAGTGCGGGTCGCTCAACAGCGTGGTCCACTGACTTTCGGCATGATTGGCCTGTAGCATACTCAGGCAGTATTCTGTATCCTGTGTACGCCCCTCTCGCAGGTAGAGCAGGAACAGGTGATACCAGGCCTCGTCGTTCTTCTCGTAGTTGGGGAAGTTGTCGGTCAGTCTTCTGAGCCAACTTTCGCAGAGCCTTAGGTTGTCCATCTTGTCTTTGAAGATGATGCCTGCATGGAACAAGCCTTCTTGTATGATGGCATTGCTGGCTTCCACCTGTTCCTCGGTAAAGGGTATCTGAGCCAGGTAGTATTCGCGGTTGTGTGGGTCGAGGGCTGTGCTGTCGGCACCCTCCTCCTTGTTGCCGGCGATGGAGTCGGTGACCTCCGTGCTTTCAGCTTCCTGGATGTCCGTATTCTCCTCGCTTTCCGTGTTGCCGGTGCCGTCCGTATTGCCGATGTTGTCCGTATTGCCGACGACGGTACGGTTCATACGCTGCCAGTCGTCTACGTT
>RHMF01001563.1_pt1 | contig 10489 bp, 13 predicted proteins | sample 5365151 | NCBI WGS metagenome assembly RHMF01 (sample SAMN10266501, study PRJNA497801) | feces metagenome | isolation source: feces | host: Bos taurus | place: China: Prairie of Fairy Mountain | collected 2017-08-14 | reverse complement strand
CACACCGGCCTGGTTCTCGATCTTGGCAACGATCTCAATATCCTCGCCGCCGTTGTCGTCCAGCAGCTTGCGGATGTCCAGAACGTCCTGCTTGGTGGAAACGAAGGAAGCAGCCACAAAGTCAACACCCTGCTCAATGCCGAAGAGAATGTCAGCCTTATCCTGCTCGGACAGATAGGGGCCGTTCATGACCTTGTTGGGGAAGGACATGCTCTTGCGGTTGGAGATCTCGCCGCCAACCAAGCACTTGCAGATAATGTCGGTACCCTTAACTTCCTGGACCTCAAACTTAACCATGCCGTTGCAGACGGTGATCTCGCCGCCGGGGGCCATTTCGTTGTGCAGATTCTTATAGTTGACGGAAACCCGGGTCTCATCGCCCTCCACCTCGTCGGTGGTGAAGGTGAAGATGTCACCCTCGTGGATCATGACCTTGCCATTGGCGAAGGTTCTGACGCGATATTCGGGGCCCTTGGTATCCAGCAAAATGGCGATGGGCAGCTTCAGCTTGTCACGAACCTTCTTAACCAGATCCATCTTCTCCTTCTGCTCCTCGTGGGTGCCGTGGGAAAAGTTCAGTCTGGCAACGTTCATTCCCGCCAGAGCCATCTGTGTCAGGACTTCCTCATTCTGGGAAGCGGGGCCGATGGTGCAGATGATCTTTGTCTTGCGCATAAAATGCCTCCTCATATGGTGCACAGTACGTTACTGTTGGTCTTCTAACTGGTTTATTTTATCACAAGCCCGCCGCTTCGTCAACGAAATCTTAAAAACAAAGGTCAATGCCATATTCCCGCAGCCAGAAATCCACCTGCAACAGCCAGGCCATGGTTTGGGGAACACGCATCAACTGCCCATACCAGGGCCAGATGGGTTCCGCATCAAAAAGCTGAGAAACGCAATCCTGATCTACCAGAGAAAACAGAGGGGAATCCTGCCGGTTCAAAAGATTCCGCAGCAAACTCCGAATCGTTTTGGCATATTCCGGGTCAAAGGTCTTGGGATAGGGACTCTTTTTCCGCCAGAGAACCTTTTCCGGCAGCAGCCCATCCATCGCATGACGCAGCAGCCCCTTTTCCTTCCCCTGCCAGTCCTTAAATTCCCAGGGAACGCCGTAGAGATACTCAGCGATCCGGTAATCGCAGAAAGGAACACGGACTTCCAGACCGCAGTACATGCTCATCCGGTCTTTTCTGTCCAGCAGTGTCTGCATGAAGTGCCGGAAATTCAGATTCACCATTTCCTTCATCCGTTTTTCCAGCTCCGATGTGCCCGGAAGAATGTCGCTGTCCCGGCAGGTGTCCCGATAGGCATCCAGCACCAGTTCTTTTCCATCGATCTCCCGGCGAAGATCCGGATGCATCAGACGCATGCGGTGATCTGTATTCTGAGCCCAGGGGAAGCCCTCCACAGCCCGGATCTCCGGATCCCGGTACCAGGGATACCCGCCGAAAATCTCATCGGCGCACTCCCCGGAGAGGGCAGCTTTCACATCCTTCCGGATCTCCCGGCAGAAGGCCAGCAGGGAAAAATCCACATCCGCCATACCGGGTAAATCTCTGGCAATGGTGGCATCCTCCAGGGTACTGACCAGATCTTCCGCTGTCAGCTCCGTCCGTTTGTGACGGGAACCTATGTATCCCCGCATCAGTTCGATGTACGCCCCATCGGAATTGGGCTGGAATTTCCCCGGTACGAAAAATTTATCGTTATTCTCGTAGTCCACGGAAAAGGTTTGCAGTACCTCTCCCCTGTTTCTCATTTCTCCGGCACAGACCGCACTGATGATACTGGAATCAAGGCCTCCGGACAAGAACGTGCCGATGGGGACATCGGATACCATCTGCTGCCGGATGGCATCGATCACCAGTTCCCGGACATGGGTGGCGGTTTCTTCGAAATTTTCACGATGTTCCCGGTCGGTCAACCTCCAGTAGCGATTCAGGTCAAGCTTTCCGTCACAATACCATCCGCACCACCCCGGTTCCATCTCCCGGATGCCTTTGAATACACCGCTTCCAGGCAGTCTTCCCGGCCCAAGCATAATAATTTCCGCCGCGCCCCGGGCATCCAGCCGGGGTCTGACCGTTGGATAACAGAGGATCGTCTTGATTTCCGATGCGAAAATCAGACCTCCCTTATGTCGGCAGTAGAACAGCGGCTTTACACCGATCCGGTCACGGGCCATAAACAGCTTTTTCGCCTTTTCCATCCATACCCCGAAGGCAAAGATCCCATTGAGCTTTTCCAGAACTGCTTCGCCCCACTGGGCGAAACCGTGGAGCAGTACCTCCGTATCGGAGTGGCCCTCAAATTGATGGCCCAGGTTATTAAGTTCCGCCCGAATCTGCCCGGTATTGTAAAGCTCGCCGTTATACACGATGGTATAGTCTTCACCCCGCCAGGCAAGGCGCATAGGCTGGGCGCCGCCCTCTGGGTCAATGATGGCAAGACGGCTGTGGAGCAGCATGGCATTTTCATTCCGATAGACACCATTCCCATCCGGACCACGGCGGGCCATAGTTTTCAGCATTTTTTGCATAATATGTTCCCGGATCTCCAGATTGATACATCCAGCGATGGCACACAATTCGCATCACATCCTTTCTGTCCCATATTCTATGCACCGCATATGCCTTTTGACTTTTCCCGGAACATATTTCCCCTTTCGCGCATATCCTGCTCTGAAACGCGAAAGGAGTGATCACTTGGCATCCACCGGCTATATTCAGGTACACGCCTACACAAGCCGCGCCCGGCTTCCATTGGAAGATGTGGCCATTACCGTCACAGCCGAGGACGGCACCGCTATCGCCATGCGCCTGACGGACAGCAGCGGCAAGATCCGTCTGATTGAAGTACCGGTTCCGGACATTGCCGCAGGGCAAACACCGGACACCGGTGAAATTCCCTACACCCCGGTGAATCTCTATGCCCGGAAAAAAGGCTTTGAAATGATCGAAAACGAAAGCCTGCAGGTATTTCCCGGCACAGTGACAGATCAGAATCTTGAGATGATCCCCCTGGCAGAGCTTCCAGAATCCTGGAACAAGCGGGAGATTTTCGTGACCCCGCCCCAGAACCTCTAGGAGGTGAGCCATGGCAACTGTCATTCCCTACATACCCGAAACCATCACGGTGCATCTGGGCCCACCGGGCCGGGATGCACAGAATGTAACCGTTTCCTTTTCCGACTATGTGAAAAATGTAGCTTCCAGTGAGATCTATCCCACCTGGGATGAGGATGCCCTGCGGGCAAACATTTTGGCCATCGTTTCCTTTGCTCTGAACCGGGTCTACACCGAGTGGTATCCCAGCCGGGGCTATGATTTTGACATCACCAATTCCACCGCCTACGATCAGTATTTCGTCAACGGCCGGAGCTTTTTCGATAACATATCCCGTCTTGTGGATGAACTGTTCAACGATTATCTTCGACGTCCTGGATTTGTGGAGCCGCTGGCAGCCAAATTCTGCAACGGTACCACCGTCACCTGCGAGGGTTTGAGCCAGTGGGGCAGTCAGGGTCTTGCCCAGCAGGGGTATAATTCCAACCAGATCCTGCGCAGCTATTATGGGGATGTGGAAATCGTACCCAACGCACCGGTTCAGGGAATTCAGCAGTCCTATCCGGGCTACCCGCTCCGCCGGGGAACCACCGGCCCAAGCGTGGTCACCGCCCAGGTGATGCTGAACCGGATCTCCCAAAGCTATCCAGCCATTCCGAAAATTCCCAATGTGGATGGCATCTTCGGTGTTCGGACGGAAGCTGCAGTGCGGAAATTCCAGGAGATTTTCGATCTGACGGTGGACGGCATCATCGGATCAGCCACCTGGTACGCCCTGGTCAGGCTCTATATCGCGGTCACCCGGCTGGGCGAGCTGCGGGCCCAGGGGCAGCGGTTTTATGCCAATTCCTGGGCTCACGAGCCAATTGAGCAGGGTGACCGGGGCATCAAAGTGGAGCATCTGCAATACATGCTCTCCGTTCTGTCAGAATATATCTCTCAAATTCCGCCGCTAACTGTTGACGGCATCTACGGCCCAGCCACACGGAATGCGGTGCTGGCCGCTCAGCGCCGGTTCGGGCTGCCCCAGACCGGGGAGGTGGATTTCCAGACCTGGGATGAGATCTATGATCAGTTCGCCGGCATCGAAAACACCACACTGCGGGATATTACGGACTTTCCCTACACTTCCGCAGTGGCTGGGATCACGCCCAGAACCAGATACGCGGGTACATCCACCATGCGCCAGTTCCCCGGACGGGATCTGCGCGCCGGGAATCAGGATCCGGTCAGGCAGGAGGTGGTACGATGAAACCGGAAGAATCCTTTGTCAGTCAGCCCATCCGAAGCCTGCAGACCATGCTGCGGGTTCTGGCGGAATTCGATGACCGGCACGAAACGCTCATACCCGATGGGATCTACGGCCCGGCTACCACCTCCGCCGTATCCAGATTTCAGCGGCTTCACGGTCTGCCCGCCACCGGCGTCACGGATCAGGACACCTGGGAGCGGATCGTGGCGGAATACGAGCCTGCTCTGGTACACCAGGCGGAAGCAGAACCGCTCACCCTTATTCTTGAGCCGAAACAGGTCATCCGAAAGGGTGAACGGCATCCACACATCTACATCGTTCAGGGAATTCTGGCAGTGCTGGAGTATGCTTACAAGAGCATCGGCCCGGTAAGCCACACCGGTATTCTGGATGAAGCAACCGCCATCGCACTGTCAAATTTCCAAAGTCTAAATGGTCTTCCCGTAACCGGGTATCTGGATAAGCGAACCTGGAAAAGCCTGGCGCTGCAATACCCCCAGGCGGCGCATATGGCAGAATACGGATAAATTGTTTATAAATTATGAATTTTTGAACCCCTTTCCAGATTTTGCTTGATTCGAGCCGGTAAAATGCATATAATAGGGTTCATGTGGCAAAGGATCATTTTCCATGCCATGTACGGAGGACATAACCCATGAAAAACTGGAAAAAAGACATTTGGAATATCCCCAATATGCTCAGCCTTTTCCGGCTGGCATTGATCCCGATATATATGCACATCTACCTGACCGCTACGGAAACCTGGCAGTACTGGCTGGCCGGGGGAATTCTGGCAGTTTCCTGCATGACGGATATGGTGGACGGTAAGATCGCCCGGAAATACAACATGATCACTCCCCTGGGTAAGCTGCTGGATCCCATTGCCGATAAGTTTACCCAGCTGGTTCTGACCATCTGTCTGAGCCTGAAGTACCCCGCCATGCGGCCGGTTCTGATTCTGTTCCTGATCAAGGAATTTTTTCAGTCCTTCGCAGCCTGGTTCAACTACCGCAAGGGCAAGGCTCTGGACGGGGCGCTGCTGGCCGGTAAAATCTGCACCACGGTGCTGTTCACCAGTCTGACCATTCTGGTTTTCATACCGGAGATGGATCCCAGAGTTGTGGATGTATTTGCGGTCGTGGACGCCATCTGCCTGCTCTTCGCGTTTATCCACTATATCTTCGCCTTCTTTGGCAAGCATGCCAAGGTACACGACATCGAACAGTAAAAAATGCGGCGGCTCAAAATCTGAGCCGCCGCTTCTTTTGTCTTCCTCTACTCTGCGAATCCGGTCTGTCACGGGTACGCCGTCGGGTCATCCGCGGATACTTCCACGGCATCGGGTTCCCCCACCGCTTCGTCTTTGTGCTTTCAGTATACCAGAAACTTCCTGCGAATGGTGAAGAATTCATGAACCAATTGGAAATGAATTATGTAATTTTGTTCATAACCGACAAAAAGACCGCTGCAGAGCAGCGGTCTTAGCTTTATGCAGGAAGCATGTTGGTAATCAGCAGCAGTACCGGAACTGCCAGGGAGAACAGACTGATCAGCCAGGGATACAGCGTCTTTTTGGACACGAACATCAGCGCGATGCAGCCGCCGGTGAGGAAAAGGGGCATGGTCACCGCAGTCTGGCGGCTGATGGTCTTAGCAAACTCGCCAGTGGTCTGCAGATCCAGTCCCACAATCAGAGGAAGATGCTCGGAATTGTAGGCAGCCAGACGCAGCGCCAGGAAAATCACGGGAATTGCCAGGAACACGGAACGAAGCCGATACAACGCCAGAAAGATGATACGGATAATTTCCAGAACCTTGGTCTTGGTATCCATGGGCTGGCTCTCCAGGCGTTCAGGCGCGGGCTCCTGAGATTTCTTAAGAGAAATATTCTTCAAAAGCGGGAGCTTGGATTTCAGGTCAAAAGAACCGGATTCATTCATATTCTACCTCCGGGAAAAAGAATTTTCACTATCATAGCACAAAAAGCAGATACTTGCAAGGGATGAAGCAGGAATCGGAAAGATTTCACAAAATCTTAATTGTCCATTTTATTGTACAGTAATATTCGTATAATCCCATCATAAGATCAAACACAGGGAGGAAACGAACATGCCTTACTTCACCAAACAGTTAACTTATTCTGCCCGCCGCTGCCGCAGCTATTCCCGTCCCAACGCAGCCGAACCCGGCTACTTCGCGGGAAAAATTCTCGATGTGCTCACCGCCGCAGCCACCTGCATGGGTACCGTCACCCTGCTTCTTTACTTTATGACCTTTTAACGCTTGGTATTTTCCCGATAGAGGGTGATCAGACCCTTCAGCAGCAGATCCTTATCATAGATCATGGGGGTGCGGCACATAGGGATAACAAACCGGGCAATACCGCCGGTGACAACCACGGTGGTCTTGCAGCCCAGCTCTTCTTCCATGCGCTGCACCATACCGTCCAGCATACAAGCAGCGCCCATCATGATGCCGCTGCGCATACAGTCGATGGTATTGCGGCCGATGGCCTTCTTGGGAGCATCCAGCTGCAGACCAGGAAGCAGGGCGGTGCGGCCGGTGAGAGCGTCCATAGAGATCTTGACGCCGGGGGCGATGCAGCCGCCGATGAATGCACCGGTCTGATCCAGGGCGATCATGGTGGTGGCAGTACCCATATCGATGACGATCATGGGGGGCTTATGCTGCCGCAGGGCTGCCACGCACCCCACCACCAGGTCGGCACCGGTCTGTGCGGGATTCTCGATTTTGATGTTCAGGCCGGTTTTCAGGCCGGGCCCAACCACCAAAGCATCCTTGCCGGTAAGCTTCTTGATGGCGGTTTTGATGGAATTCACGATCTGAGGAACCACGGAAGAGATGATCGCACCCTCCACGGTCTTGGGATCGGTCTCATAGACCTCCAGGATCATTTTCAGATCAATGCAGTATTCGTCGCTGGTCTTGGTGGCATCGGTGCGGAGCCGTGCCTCAAAAACGATGTCATCCCCTTCCACGCCGCCGATGACGATATTGGAATTGCCGATGTCAAAACAAAGGATCATAATTATTCCTCCAAGTCTCTCCTGCTTAAAATTAAGCAGGAGGTGATTTTTTTATCGTTGATCTCGATCAGTCCCGCAGTGCCGCCGCTGTAACCGGCAGCGCCGGGGTTCAATACCCACAGACCGTCCTCTTCCTGATGGCAGTCCGGGATGTGGGTATGGCCGTAGAGCGCCGCAGCGCAGCCGCAGGCTCTGGCATCCTTCATCAGGGCGTATCGGGTCTGTTTGACCTTGTGGATATGGCCGTGGGTCAGGTACAGATCCACACCGCCCAGCCGCTGCACCAGCATCTCCCGGGCGAAGGGCGGTGCGGAATACATGTCGCAGTTGCCGGGCACCTGATAGAACCGGATCTCCGGGTACTCCATATGGATATTTTCCCCGTCGGCATAGTGGTCACCCAGGTGTATGATGGCATCGGGTTTGCAGAAATCGATGCACTGACGCATAAAGCTTAAGGCTCTGTGGGAATCGGAAAATACGAGAATTTTCATAGAATCATCCTTCCGTTATGTAAATTATATCACGTTTGCTCTTCCAGTCAAGTTTTTATCCGGTGCGGACACATTTGGGACAGCATCTGCATATGCTGATACAGTCTTGAAACTCCCCACGGTAAGGAGGAATGGATATGCAAAACAATCAGGAAATGATCCGAAAAGCCATGGAACTGGCCAATTCGCCTCAGGGCCAGCAGTTGCTTCGCATGCTTCAGCTCAGCAATCAGGCTGATCTGAAGCACGCCATGGACAGCGCCGCTTCCGGGGATTACTCTGCCGCAAAACAAACGCTGAATGCCCTTCTGAATAACCCGGAAGCACAAAAGCTGCTGCACCAGATGGGAGGAAAACATGGATCAGATGGAAGATAAAATCGGCGCGATCCTGAATAATCCCCAGCTGATGGGGCAGATCATGTCCATGGCCCAGAGCCTGGGGCAATCCCAGCCGCCGCCCCAGCCGGTACAGACCAATCCCCTTCCCAATTTTGATCCGGCCATGCTGCAAAAGCTTTCCGCCATCGCAGGCCAAAGCGGCATTGACAATAACCAGCAGGCGCTGCTGCGGGCATTGAACCCTTACTTAAGCTGCCGAAAGGTTGAGAAGCTGGAAAAAGCCATGCGGGCTGCGAAAATGGCAAGGTTGGCCTCCGGATTTCTGGGACAAGGGGGCTTATCCGCATTATTGGGCAGGTGAAACCATGTATAACCGTTATATTCCCCAGTCCGACGGCTCCTACAGCCGCCGGCATATGAAGGACAACGCACCGCCATCGCCGCCACAGCAGGCAGCGCCCTGCGGGGTGCCTGAAAGCCGCCCCCGGCAGGAGACCGGCATCGGAAGCTTTCTGAAGCAGATTCTGCCAAGAGAATTTGATACCGGGGATCTGATGATCGTGCTGCTTCTGCTGCTCATGGCCGGGGACTGTCAGGAGGATCAGAACTGGGCGGTGCTGACCCTGGTGCTGTACCTCTTTCTGTAAAATTAAGGATAAATTAATGGCAATCTCCCGGCAGACGTGGTATAATGTGGCCACATCCCACCGGGAGGTTGTTATTTTGAAGAATTTTCAGAAAATTTTACGGATATTTGCCATGATTCTTGCCGTATGCGCTATCACTTACGGCGCGCTGCGGCTGTATCTTCCTTTTGCACACTTTGGTTATGCCCGGGATACCGCCGACACAGCAGAAAGATTTGATTATATTCAGGAAGCCATGTATTATGCCGGATTCCAGGAAGGCAGCGAAGCTCACAAGGCAATTATCGATGGCTATAACGCCCATGAGCCCCTGGCCCAGGGCTATGAAGTAAAATACGATGACAACTGGTGCGCCACTTTTGTCAGCTTTGTTGCCATCAAGGAAGATTCAACCCACATCATCCCTACGGAATGCAGCTGTGAGCGGCAGATCGGGCTGTGGATGGAACTGGGACGATGGGAGGAATCGGATTCCTACCTTCCACTGCCCGGCGACATCATCTACTACGACTGGGATGTGCGAACCCTGGGCGATTCCACCGGCTGGTCCGACCATGTGGGCATCGTCATCGGTACCCACGGCCCTTTCATCAAAGTCATCGAGGGCAACAAGGACGATACGGTAGGCTACCGCTTTATTCTCCGCTGGGATCCCCGAATCCGGGGCTACGGACTGCCGGATTATACGCAAAAATGAGGCTGTGGATTTTTCCACAGCCTCATTTGGTTTACTTGGCAACGAAGCCGACCTTCTTATAGACCTTCCGAAGAGTCTTTTCGGCAACGTAGGAGGCCTTCTGGGCACCGTCACGGTAGACAGATTCCAGATAAGCCTTATCCTTCATCAGCTTGGCGGCTTCCTCCCGGATGGGACGCAGATGCTCCACAACAGCCTCGCCCACCACGGGCTTGAACTTGCCGTAGCCCTGGCCCGCAAACTCGGTCTCGATCTCCTCATAAGTCTTACCGGTAACGGCGGAGTAGATGGTCATCAGGTTGGCAACACCGGGCTTGTTCTCCTTGTCGTAGCGGACACAGTTCTCGGTGTCGGAGTCGGTGATGGCCCGCTTGAACTGCTTCATGATGACGTTGGGATCATCCATCAGCAGCACACGGCCGGTGTCCTCATTCTCGGACTTGGACATCTTTGCGGTGGGGTTGGTCAGGGACATGACTCTTGCGCCAACCTTGGGGATGAAGGGCTCGGGAATCTTGAATACATCGCCGTAGATGCCGTTGAAACGGCGGGCAATGGTGTGGGTCAGCTCCACATGCTGCTTCTGATCTTCGCCAACAGGAACCAGATCGGGCTGATACAGCAGAATATCGGCAGCCATCAGGCTGGGGTAAGTAAAGAGGCCGGCATTGATGTTGTCCGCATTCTTTGCAGACTTGTCCTTGAACTGGGTCATGCGGCTCAGTTCGCCGAACTGGGAATAGCAGTCCAGAACCCAGCCCAGCTCCGCATGCTGGTGGATGTGGGACTGGATGAACAGGGTATTCTTCTCAGGGTCCAGGCCGCAGGCGATATACTGCGCCAGCTGCTCCAGAGTACGGCGGCGCAGGTCGGCGGGATTCTGCCGGACGGTAATGGCATGGAGGTCAGCCATGAAGTAGAAGCAGTCAAACTGATCTGCCCG
>RHMF01001935.1_pt1 | contig 10493 bp, 8 predicted proteins | sample 5365151 | NCBI WGS metagenome assembly RHMF01 (sample SAMN10266501, study PRJNA497801) | feces metagenome | isolation source: feces | host: Bos taurus | place: China: Prairie of Fairy Mountain | collected 2017-08-14 | reverse complement strand
AGCACAGGCTCCGATTACCGACGGATTGGCAGGCGGTAACCACTACCTTATCAGTATGAAGGTAGGCAAGGATGCCGTGACTGTGAGTGACGTAAGTGTGCAGCCGTGGGGTAATGGTGGTGCTCTCGAAAGCGGTGTAGCGGAAGAAAAATTCCTTAGCATTGACGGAACTGTGTATAATTCAGCATCAGAACTTCAAGATGCTGTAAAGAACAATCTTTCACAGGAAGGGGTTACTTCTGTTACCATTAACGGCTATCTGTCAGAAGAATTGCACAAGGCTGTCATTTCGGCTATCGGCGAAGTGAAAACTGTAGGTGCTGTAACCAATGGTTATCTTTGGGAAGGTTCAGTTACATACACTGTCTATGAGGATTTCACAAATGCAACTGCCACTTGGACGGATGGCATGACTTTGACCATGCTCGGTGATGCAACAGACTTGACGGAGTATATAAAAACCACTGCCAAGGGTTTGGTTCTTGACCTGAACGGACATACACTTGCTTCTTCTGCCACTCTCTGTACCATTTGGATCGATGGTGATTCTTCTTCTGAATTGACGATTCGGGATACTAAGGGCGGCGGCTATGTACAAGGAACGGTATATGCGGTTTATTCGCTAAGTGGCATGAGCAAACTCTGCTTGGAAAGCGGCACAGTAGAGCGTGTGGATGCAAACGGTGACTTCACTATGACCGGCGGTACCATCAGAAATGAAAATGGCGACGCACTAAACACCAGCTCTGACTTGGTGAAAATTGTTGTCAGTGGAGGAGAAATCTACAGTAGTAAATATGCCATATACAGTTACACTACGGCGAATATTGTTGTCACCGGCACTGCGAAACTGACAGGCGTTAAAGGAATTATAGATGGTCGGGGACGTTACAACTTTACAGTCACAGGTGGTATCACAGGTGGTATCTTCTCTCATGATCCTTCTGAGTGGGTGGATCAGGATGCTTACACAGTAACCGAAAATAGTGATGGCACCTGGAGTGTAACAGCAAAAGAATAAGATTTTTATAGGGCATACGGCATTGGTTTGCGAGAATAGCGAGTGCGATGAATGTAAAGCAAATCAATAACCCATAGGGCAGGGCAAGGAAAAAGATAACAGATGAAAGAGCAAAGATAAATAATAGAGCTAAATGCAAAGATTAAATATGCAAGGAAATAGAGTGAATTAACCCGAGTTTTTAACCCAGCCGCAAATCGTTGAAAGGAGCGAAGCAGTAGCGCGGCACGCAACGAGAGTGAAAAAACAGCGTCCCGATTCGGGACGACCCCTCCCGGTGGAAAAAATGGCCTCCCGATTCGGGACGGCATTTCCGGACGAAAAAAACGGCCTCCCGGTTCGGGACGGCATTTCCCGGCAGAAAAAACGCCTTCCCGATGCGGGACGGCATTTCCTGAGAGAAAAAATGGCTTCCCGATGTGGGACGGCATTTCCTGCGAAAATACCCCCGTCCCGACTTGGGACGACATTTCCAGAGGGAAAAACCCCTGTCCCGAGTCGGGACGAGGAGTCCGGGAGGCGGAAAGTCGGTTTCATAATGAAAAAAAACAAGCAATTATGGAGAAATTACTGAAATTCTACGTCCAGAGTTTTCACAAGTTCAATCTTGCGGAGTATCTCAACTTTTCCCTTCGTTTCCACAAGTTCACCGTGGCGGTGGGCGCCGCTGTGCTGCATTACAAGGAGGCCGACGTGGCCCGATACAGCCAGCTGTGCGACCTGCTGCAGGACAATATGGCGCGCACCTCGGCGGTGGCCGAGACTGCCGAGATGCAGAAACTGGAGGAGCAGCGCGATGTGCTGGGCCGCTATATCATGGATGCAGTGCGCGGCGGACAGCTGCTTCCCCTGGCCGATGCGGCCGATGCGGCACAAAGGCTGTATCTCGTGCTGAAGCCCTATGAAGGGTTCTATGCGCTCCCCAATATGCAGGAGACGGTGGCCCTGAGCGGCATGTTGCTCGACCTGAAGAAGGACGGCAACGATGCGCATGTCCAGACCCTGGGCCTTACTTCTTATGTGGCCGAGTTGGAACGGGTGAACACGCTGTATGCCCAGCTGACGGACGAACGCCTGTCCACCCGCAGCGGCAACAAGACGGCGGCAAGCAAGGATGTCCGTGCCGAGATGGACGAGCTGTATGATTACATCACCAACGTGGCCTTTGCCCATAATGTGGTTGCTCCCGATGCGGCCATTGCCAACTACATCACGCGAGTGAACGACCTGATTGACGAGACCAATGCGGCCTATAACCAGCGCACGGGCCAGACCAAGGGCGAGACGGAGAGCGTTCCCGTTCCTCCGCCAACGGACGACAGCGGCGGCACACAGCCCGACCCGGAACCCACCCCCGACCCCGAACCTACGCCTGACCCCACGCCCGGCGGCGGTGGAGGCAGTTATGATGATGGTGAAGGAGGATTGGCAGGGTAAGACCCATCTCTATGGGGAGAATTTCTGCAAGGTAGTAGTTTGAAATTGTAAAATGAATACCCCCGGGCAAGCAGCTCGGGGGATTTATTTTGTTGTTGTTTCGGCGTTTTTTGTTTGTGGTGGAGTAGGGACACGGCATGCCGTGTCCGGTCCAATCCAACATGATTTGTGGGTGTTTTATGTGGGGAGGATGCTTTCCGGACACGTCATGCCGTGTCCCTACCTTCCCGTACGATTCTTGGGTAACCTTTTGAATGTCATTAGGCGTACATGTGGCGCGATAATAAGTGAGGGGCAAGTCCATGGACTTGCCCCTCACAAATTTATAAAGGTGTGTTATGTGTCTTGATTAGTAGAACAGGTAACGCTTGTCCTCTACATTTGCCTTCTGATAAAGTTCGCTGGTAAAGGTGCTCAGTGCGCGCATGTTCATCTGGGTGAGCTGCTGCATTTCCTTCTTCTCGTCGAACTTGGTTTCGTGGCTGTGCTGGCCAAGTACCTGGAAGGCGTAAACGCCACCCTTGCCCTCGATGCCGGCCTTGAAGTCGCCCTTCTTGGCGGTGCTTACGGCGCCACTCAGTGCGGGTTCGGTTGTGCCCACCTTAGAAACGAAGGTGTTGCTTCCGAAGGTAACGTGCTTGATGGTGTCGGTAACAGCACCAGCAATCTTGGCTGCGTCGGCCACAGACTTCACGTTTGCCATCTTCTCCATCAACAGGGCTGCCTTCTTCTCCTTCTGTACTTCGGTGGTGAGGAAAGTCTTCACCTGCTCGTCGTTCCAGGGCAGATAACCCTTTTCGTTTACTGCGGTGAGGATAACTACCAGCATGTGGTCGTTGTCGCCACACTCATAGAGGGGAGAAACATCGCCAGTCTTGGTGTCTTCGTTGAATACCCAACGCAGAGCTTCGCTTGTGCGGCGTACGTTGGCTACGTTGTGCTCGGCGCTGCTCATGGCGTTGCGGGTCTGTACGGTGTAACCGGCAGCCTGTGCGTTAGCTTCGATATCCTCAGCCTTGGGGTTGCCAGCCAGGAATGCGCTGAAGTCGTTGTAGGCTTTGCCATAGGTTTCCTTGCTGAAGTCGTATGTACGCTTGATGACTGCGGCATTGTACTTGTTGATGAAGTTCTTGCGGTCTGTTACCTGTGCAATGATTACACCCTGTCCGTCCAGTACAATCTTGTTGTATGAACCGGTGCTTGCGGTGGTAACGGTCTCAATGAACTTGCGGTTGTTCTCGTCCATCATCTGTCCTTCGTAGTCCTTGCCAGTAATCCAGTTCTTGGTGCCGGGCTGGTTGTACTTCTTGGCAATTGAGTCGAAGTGTGTGCCTGCCTGCAGAGCGGTCATGATGCTGTCTGCGGTCTTCTGTGCGGCTTCCATGTCCACACCGGGAACGGCAATCTGACGCAGTTCTACAGAGTCGGGAAGTTCTACCTTAGAAATCAGACGGATGATGTTGCAACTGTTGTCGGCGATGTTGTTGTAGGGGCCAACCTGTGCGCCAACCTTCAGTGTGTCGATAGCCTTAGCAATGTCAGAGGGGAATGCGTTGGCGCTGATGGGCAGTGCGCTGTAGGGAATCTTGCTGGCAGCCTCGCGAACGATCTTGGCTGCGTTGCCACCTTCGTTGAGTGCCTTTGCATAGCCATCCATTTCAGCCTTGAGGGCATCCTTGTCGGCCTGGCTAGCCTTAACGGCAACGTCAATGTACTTGATGTCGCGGGTTTCCTGGTTGGTGCGGAAGATTTCCTTCATCTCTTCGTACTTGGCCTGGAGGTCAGCGTCCTCAACCTTCACTTCGTCGTCCTTCACACTGGTATAGGGAACGGCTGTCATGAGAATGTCTCTTTCAATGCTGCGGGCGTCAAAGTTCATCTTTGCTGAAACGGGGTTGCTCAGCATGGCGCCGGTGAGCAGGTTCTGGAACTTCTCTGCCAATGTCTGGTGGCGCAGGCTCTTTTCAATGAACTGCCAGTAGTTGTACATGTTTACATACTGTTCCTTGCTCTCAGCGGGGATGTCCATGTTGTTGACAACCTCGTTGTACTGGGTGAGGAACTGCTTCAGCGCGTTGGCGTCGAATGTGCCCTGCTGGGTGCGGAAGGGAGTCTGTGCCAGCAGAGGGCTCTTGCCGGTGCTGATGATGTTCTGCAATTCAGCGTCGGTAACGGTGAGACCCAACTTTTCTGCCTCGTGCTCAATGAGCTTCTGGTTTACATAAGTCTGCCAAACCTGGTCGCGGAGCATGGTGAGCTGGTCGTCGGTCAGTGAAGTCATTCCACTGGTGAACTTTACCACGCTGGTGTACTCTTCTACCAACTTGCTGTACTCTTGGATGTTGATACTTTCGCCATACACTTCACCAATTCGCTGACGGCTCTCGTTCTGTGAGTAAGAGAGCGAACGTACAAACTCTTCGGCGATGAAGGCGAACAGGGCCAATCCCACCACTGCGATGAGGACCTTGCCCTTGCTTCTGATTGTTTGTAATGCTGCCATTTTTTATGATTTATTAATTATTATTTTCATTAAAAGCGCACAAAGATAGACAATTTTTCTCAGATTACACCTATTTATATAATAAAAAGTGGTCTAAACGAGCACTTTGAGTCTGACAAGCTCTATCTTGGTGGTGGTTTTCTGGATAATCTTGAATTCCCACTGCCCGAACTTGACCACTTCGTTCAGTTTAGGGAAACTCTGGTATTCGTGCAAAATCAGTCCGCCCACGGTGAGATATTCGTCACTTTCGGGCAGATCAAGATCCAGAATTTCATTGGCCTTGGCTATTTCACGTCGGGCTGAAATCAGATACTCGCCGTTGTCCAGTTGCTTGGCGGTGTAGTTTACGTTGTCGTGCTCATCCTCAATGTCTCCGAAAATCTCTTCCACAAGGTCTTCCAAGGTGACGATTCCGCTTGTGCCACCAAACTCGTCCACCACCACGGCCAGTGATTTCTTCTGGCTGATGAGGGCATGCATGAGCTTCTGGGCGTTCATGGTTTCCGGGACGAATGGCGCTTCCCTGATGTACTTGGTCCAGTCTTCTCCGGCTTGCAGACGGAACATTTCGGAAGAATGAATGTAGCCCTTAATGTTGTCAATGTCTTCGTGGTAGACCATTATCTTCGAATGGCCGGTTTCCACAAATTGGTTCTTAAGTTCGCCCAGTGGTGTCTGGTCATCCACAGCCTCCACTTCGGTACGGGGAACAATGCAGTCGCGCACCTTCACACTGCTGAAATCGAGCGCATTCTGGAAAATCTTGATTTCGTCTTCGATGTCCTTTTCATCCTCAATGTTGTCAATGTTGCTCTGTATCAGATAGTCGAGGTCTACCTTGGTGAAAATCCTTTCTTGGGCTTGACTTTTCACTTTCATGCCAAGAAGAGCGAGGATGCCCTTGCTGAGCGCACTGGTAAACTTGCTTATGGGCCACAATATAATGTAGATTAGGAATGTGGGGATGCTGAAGATATTTAGCATCCGATTGGGGTTCAACCGGAAAAGAGTCTTGGGAAGAAACTCTCCGGTAATCAATACGATAAGTGTGCTGATTCCGGTTTGGGCAATCAGACAGACAATCTCATTGACTCCGTTGGACGATGGTTCCATCAGTCCGAGGGGTCTGAGCAGCAGGGTGTCGATTATCTGTGCCATCAGTATACCATAGATGACAAGCGCAATGTTGTTGCCCACCAGCAAAGTGGAGATGAAATGGTTGGGATGGCGGTAGAAAATATCGATGATGCGAGCGGTGATGCCCTGTTCTTCGCGGTCCATCTCGAAACGGAGTTTGCTGCTCGTGACAAACGCGATTTCCATTCCGGAAAAGAGTGCTGAGAAGAGCAGCACGATAGCGGTCTCTATAAAAAGGGTGTTCATTGTTCTGTTGGTTTTGTGGCGTTCTGGACCGTGTCAGCCGGCATGCTTTGGTTTTGGGTGTCGCTCACGGGGAACGCTCCCGAACTGTTGGTAATCCAATAGCGGGTCATGGTCTCGTTGCTGCGGAATTCATTGCCTTGCAACTCTCTTTCGGGCGTGATGATGCGGATGAACTTGTGGCTCCACATTTCATGCAAATCCATATCCCAGAACAGTTCTTCGGTCTTGAAGACTTCGTTTTTAGTGTTGCGGATGACCACACGACCTCTCAACTCCCACATCTTCTGGTTGTGCAAATAGGCGGTGTCGGCCTGGACATAGAGATCTACATGGAAGTTCTCGTCGAAGCGTTCCATGAGCAGCCCTTTTTTGAATTTCCAGGTACTGGGGCCGTTGTTGTTTTTTCCGCTTGTATAGATGTCCCATTCCTCGGCAACCATGTGATAGCGCATCACTCCGGAGTCTGAAATGAGCGTGTTGATGCCTCTTGAATGCATGAAAGGCAGGGAGTCTTCGGCATGGATGGCGGCAGCGGGGTGTTCCACATCTCCGCTACAGGAAAAGAGGAAGGCACACCAGAGTGCCAATGTGCATGTCGCAATGGCAAGTTTGTATGACGGACGTTTGTTCACGTTATCTAATCTTGAATTTCATGAACCACGATTCGGCGAAGGTTACTCCGAGGCTGACAAGGAAGTAGTCTTCCGTAATCATACCGCTTGCTTTGGGGTCGCGACGCAACCATTGCAAGGAAATGTTGGCCATGGGGCCTCGGTTGATGCTGTTGCTGATGGGAAGTCCCACACCGGCGGTGATGCCGTATTCGCTTGGGCCGTCATGCCCGTTTACTTTCAGGTAAGGGGTGGAGTAGTGTGCGCCGAAACGATAATGCACGCGGTTGAAGAAGTTGTTACTGAGGGGATCGGGTGTGTACTGCGCTCCTGCAGAAATCTTGCTGCGGTTCATGTAGCCTCCTTCCTTGGCGGTATAGGAAAGACCTCCTTCTGTGCTCATTTGCGGAGTTTTACAATCGCCCCATTTTTCATAAGTATAGTCGGCGGCAACCAGTAGTCTTCCGCTGTGCTCCCAGGCCAGTCCACCTCCCATGGTATAGGGCAGGTCAAAGGCATTCTTAGCCACAATGTTGATGCTGTCGCCCACAGTGTTGTATCGTACCAGTGAGGCGTCTCCCTTGATGTTATGGCCAAGGCTGGCGGTTGCGCCCACGGTAAGTCTGTTCTGCTCGTCAATGATGATGGGATACTGCACTCCGAGGTCTATCTTGTATGTTCTGATGTCCGCATTGTGTGTGGAGTTCAGTCCGCTATAATTGGAACTGACGGTTCCGTTCTCATCGAAGGTCTGTGAAAGATTATGTGTGTAGTTGCCCCATACATAATTGATATTGGCACCGATGGAAAGGTCGGCAAAGGGATTCCAACCCACACCCATATAGATTTGGTGGAGTCCGCCCTCACCGTAGTATGAGCTATGGCTGGTGATGGCTTGGGTGGAAGAGAAGTCGTTGGTTACCTTCTGGCTTGTGGCAAAGGAATAACCGATGGTGGTATAGGGTAGCATTCCCACAGAAAAGCCCAATCCCTTGCGCAAGCGGAATCCCGCATTTACATAGTCAAAAGAACAGTTGTTAGCCCTGATGCGTGCCTCGCCACTCTTGAGACGGCCGGTAGACATGGTCATCCCGGCGTCGATAATCATGGTGAGGGAATCGATGGCCGAATACGAGGCAGGGTTGCTGGTGTTTACGCGGTTGCTTATGCGTATGGCCTTGCCCACGCCACCCATGGCCTTGTTGAAACTTGTAGACTGGTCGTTGATGGTTCCCAGCCCGAAGCGCGAATAGGATGAGTTGCTTCCGTTGTTCTGTGCCGAAACTTGCGCAAAAGCCAGGGCGGCCAGAAGCAGGGCGGCGATGTGTCTATTTTTTGTCATGATTGTAATCCAATATCTTGTTTAGTCCTCGGGGGACAATGAATTTGTCTGCAAAAATGATACTTTTAATTGTGGCGTCGAAATTGATTTTGTCTCCCCCAGTCAGGAAGACCAACAACTTGGGATATTTGCTTCGCATGGAGCGGATGTACCCTTCAATCTCATATTTCATGCCGCGCAACACACCGGACCGAATGGCGGTTTCGGTGTCGTAGCCCATTCCCGGCACATTGCCTTCTGCCGAGACCAATGGAAGCTTGGCCGTAAACTCGTTCAGGGCGCGAAGGCGCATCTGCATGCCCGGCGCAATATTGCCGCCCCAATAGTTTCCTTTGGCATCAATCACTTCGTATGTGATGCATGTACCCGCATCAATGATGAGCAGGTCTTTTCCCGGCTTGAGCGAACGGGCTCCCACGGCGGCCGCAAGGCGGTCTGCGCCCAATGTCTTGGGGCTGCGGTAGCGGTTGGTGATGGGTACTGGCGTCTCGTGTGAAAAATGAAGAATAGGAATATGCAAATTGCGGAGCTGCTCTTCGGCTTCTGCCGTCAGTTCCTTTACTGTTCCCACAATGCCGTGGGTGAAGGCATATTTTGCGGCAAATGCTCCCAGCGCCGACAGAGAGTCGTTGCTGGTGCGGATTTCCTCGATGGGCTCGTCTCCGTCAAAGGCGACAAGTTTCGCCACAGTGTTGCCGATGTCTATTATCAATTTCACGCTGCAAAGTTACAATAATATGTTGAATTTTAAAAGATGATGCCTTAAAGAATAGCATATCAGGCAAAAAACTAATGCTTATGGGAGCCTTTTACGGCGAAAAGTTGTACCTTTGCGGCCGATGAAACGTTTTTTATTGTTTTTATACCTTATAATTTGTGCATTCCGAATGTCGGCTCAGACATTGGATTCCATACGGGTCAGTCTGATTACCTGTTCGCCAGGCAAGGAAGTGTACCAGTTGTATGGACACACTGCCCTGCGCTGTGAAAACTTCACCCAAAAGCAGGATGTAGTGTTCAACTACGGCATATTCTCTTTCCGCCAGCCACATTTTGTCTGGCGCTTTGTGCGTGGGGAATGTGACTATATGGTTATGGGAATCGACTGGAAGTATTTCCCCTTGGATTATGAAGAGCGCGGTTCGGGCATTGTGGCACAGGAACTGAATCTGACCAGATTGGAGGCTAATGTCCTCTATGCCGGCCTGATGGCAAATTGCCTGCCTGAGAATTGCGAATATAGATACAATTTTCTTTACAATAACTGCACCACAAAAGTGCGCGATATGATAGAGAAAGCCGTTATGGGGCGTATCGCTTATCCGCAGTTGGAAGAGAAGAAAACATACCGTCAAATTTTGCATGAATACACCAGGGAAGATTTATGGGCTGCCGAGGGAAATGATTTTCTCTTGGGAGGGAGTGTAGATACCGTCCTTTCTGACCGTGCCGCCATGTTCGCTCCGGAATACATGCAATGGTTTGCAGAAGGAGCGCAGATTTATGCCGACGACGGCTCACTCAGACCTTTGGTGAAGAATACGGAAATTATTTTACAAGAAAGGCTGTCGGATGTAGGCGAAAACTCCTCTCCTGGTTACCAGAAATATCTCTATGCACCACTGTCAGTGGCCTGCCTTTTCCTCTTCTTCTGTGTGTTGGTTGTCCTTTTGGAGAAAGCGATTCGCAGGATGATATGGATTTGGGATGTCGTGCTGTTGCTGGCGCAAGGCGTTGTGGGTTGTATCTTGGCTTTTATGTTCCTTTTTTCGGAACATCCGGCAGTGGATTCCAACTGGCTTCTCTGGCCTTTCTCTCCTTTGGCTCTTTTTGCCATCCCAAACGTGGTTTTGGCTGCAATAAAACGCAGACGTACCTTCTGGCATGCATTCCATTTGGCTTATTTGACCTTTTTTATAATATTTAGTCACTGGATACCACAAGATTTCGGACAAATTGTCGTACCTTTGGCACTGGCTTTGCTTACAAGGCCCGTTAGTTACCAAATTTACTATAAAAGAAACAGATTGTGACAAGCTTATCTGCACAAAGAATCAGACTGCTGACCTCGTTGCTCATACTGATGTCAGTGGCAGGCGCCGAGGCCCAGACCGCACCGGAAGTCCCCCGGCTGGTGGTGAATGTCGTCATTGACCAACTGCGCACGGACTACATGGAGGCATTCTCTCCTTT
>RHMF01001561.1_pt1 | contig 10498 bp, 20 predicted proteins | sample 5365151 | NCBI WGS metagenome assembly RHMF01 (sample SAMN10266501, study PRJNA497801) | feces metagenome | isolation source: feces | host: Bos taurus | place: China: Prairie of Fairy Mountain | collected 2017-08-14 | reverse complement strand
AAGCTCCAGTCATGATTCTGTTGTCTCCTTCTTAAATTTTTTGTAAATATCAATGGCTTTATTTGTTAACTCTTCTCCAAGTTTCGACTCACTAAGCCATTTTTCGGAAAGAACTGTTTCGTAAGTTTCTTTATCAATATACGTAGAAATTGGTTTAAGACTACTTCTGCAATTTGTATACACATATTCAAGATTTTTATTTAAATTTAAGAATACTGTAACTCCATAATGAATATCTCTTCCAGCATATGATTCCTCGTCATATTCACTATCGTTTGTATTGAGTGTTGAAATATAATAATGATCACTTGGACGTTCGTCAAACATATGAGCAAGAAAAACATCTGCAAGCTCTTTAACAATAAACGCCTTAATAATGTTGTCATAGCCATCTTTTATTAAGTAAATTTCCATAAATATCATTCCTCCTTATTCTTTAAAGCGTCGATTACTTCACCAATAATCTTATCAAACCTTCTTCTAAGATACTCTACTTCAAATTCTATATCGGTTAGTTTAATATAAATCATTACTAAACCAACCCATATACCACCAAGCAAACAATATCCGATCCAATTCATTCTCATTTCCTCCTTATCTTAAACACAACATACGTTCGTCCGTCGGTCAGCTTCTTAATGGCTTCATCATCATTCATCTCTATAAACAAACTCTTATCTTTATCTAAAACAATTGTACCAAGAGTCATATTTAATATATCGATAGAAGCAAACACCAATCCAAATATCACTCCTAATATAAATAATATTACATGTACCATATTTAATCCTCCTCGTATTCTGTCCATCCGTACTTCGAAAGTATTGAAACCAGTTCATAATATGACTTACGCCCAAGATTCCTGCACTTCATAAAGTCGTCAGGTCTGAACTCAAATATCAATGAACTGAGATTAAGTCCTTCTTTACTCTCAACCCATCGTCCTTCTATCATACTATACTTTCTCTTAGATGTCCAACCAAATCCTCTCTTAATACAGTTGTAAGTTCTAACAGACATCGGCTCATTCTCCAAAATATAAGCCATAGTTACTTTAGGTTTGTATGTTTTCATTGCTCCCTCAAGATCAAAGTCTGCATCAATTTTCTTACATGCTTCGAGCATGGCTAATTTCTTAGGATGCTCATTTGCAGGAATAATATCAACAAGCATTCTGTTAATTTCTTCTTCTCTCTGAATGATCTGAGACTTCTTTTTCTCAGCTTCAGCCTTTGCTCTCATACCAAGACCTAAATATAAATAATCTTTATAAGACTTACGATTAGCATCAACCAATTTCTTGCAAGCATGAGCAAGAATCTGTCTGACACGTTCTCTTGTTATAGTATGAGTCTTAGCGCATTCGTCAAGATTATGACCTTCCCAATAATATTCTCTTATTATCTGGATTTCTCTTTTCTTGAGTACTCTTGGGAAAATATAATTCCATGTCTGCTCGATATCATATGGTATCTTGTAATAGTCTTTTATTCCTGTTAAGTACACCCATAATCTTTCTCCGGGTGTGTGGAAAATATCATTATTGTTATCATCGTCCTTCAAAGCTCCTAAACCGAAGTTATCGCTTCGATCAGGTGCTGTAATGTTGAGAATCCATCTTCTAAGATGTCTTGGATTCACGCCAAGCTTCTTAGCTGCATAATTCTCTGTATAACCTTCTTTCATAAGTTTGAGAGCCACTATTGTTTCCTCGGCAAAGTCTATAGCCTCATCAATCTTATTATTGAATACTTCAGAACGATTAACTGTATAATCGTAATTTCTACTCATAATATTGGTCTCCTTTTCTTAAATATAAATAACTACCCTAAACCCTTTTGCTCTCAAGTAGTTTGCCGTTCGAGCCCACATTATTATCAACACGACCGGTTTCCCTAAAATATAAACTTGTTTAATTTTTTTACACGAAGTATACTTTATAAACTTGTTTAATATTACTTTTTCTTAACTTCCGTAGTTATCTCAAACATGTCCTTTACACTTGTGTTTTCGACAGCTTTGAGAAACTTATTCCAACAGTTTTCACACATGTATACCTGGTCTCGTCTAGTATACTTGTCTGATACTGTTAAATATCCAGTGTGAGCTCTTAGTTTAGCACCACAAACTTTGCATTTTTTCATTGGCTGTCTCCTTTATTAGTCAACAAGTGATGGCTTGGGCATTCTTAATAAATATCCTTCTCCTCTTACCTTTACAATCTGTGCTCTTGAGATATCCTGCCATCCATACTTGTAATCAGTATGCTCGATATCGCTTGACTTACCAACCATCTCGTAGAGATCAGCAATTGTAGCCTGTCCATACTGCTCTACAAGTTCTGAAAGCTGATCAAGAACCATTTCTGCATCTGATCTGGTCTCGAGTAAAATATCATCAATCTGCTGATTTGCATTTACTGCAACTGGTTTCTGAATTGGTCTTTCGAGACTGCTTCGACTTCGTGACGCGCTTATTGCATTGTAGTTGCGATTAAGTCCACTTCCTCGTCTGGTTCGTGAATAATCACCAAACATTATCATCTCAAGAGAGTCGAGCGCGAAAGACTTAAGACCCATTATTACATTCGATATGATGTTTTCTTTTACTGTCGCCATATCTTCTGTGATAAAGGTCTCCATAAATTTGTCTTTAAGTGACTTCTTTTTAGTTGTTGCCGTTCCTTTTATTACCTTCTTTACCTTAGGTTTATCCGCCTGCTTAGATACACTCTTGGCTGTGTTGTCCAAACTACTTTTTGTGGTGTAGTTGTTACTCTTATTGTACTCTTCAGGTGTCATATTAATTCCTCCAAATATAAATTTTTATGATCGCATTATTTGACTTGGTCGAAAGCTATAATTCCTATGACTTCGTCAAAAACTATAATTTCTATGACTTCGTCAAAAGCCCTAAGGACTTGAACAAATAATCGTCCAAATCCCCAAGGATTTCAACTAACCATTATAGGTTAATTACTTTCCCTTTTTAGGAGTGGGATTCTCCTTCTCAACAGGCTGTGTTTCTCCTGCTTCCGTGTTATTCCCCTCTGTCTCGGGGTCTTCTCTGAAGAAGTCGTCCTCAAAATCGTCTTCTTCCTTCTTTGTCTCTAACGCATACGCTGCGTCGAGCTCGTCATACTTAGCGAGCTTTTTCTCATATCTCGCTCTCCTCTTATCTCTGATCGCTTTCGCAATCTTCTTACGGTTCTTGTAAACCGCAATTCCTCCGGCTATTACACCGGCAATAACGCCTGCTACTGCAAGCTTGTTTGTTCCGTTGCCACCATCTTCAGTGGCCTCATCTGCTGTTGTGTCGAGATCATAGATCTCTCCAGTTTCTTCATTGAATGTTACAATGTCATCTGTTGTTACGTTTGTTTCGTTAATTTCTGCCATTTTTAAGTTCCTCCTTAAATGCTGTTTTTGTTTATTGCTTCATTAAAAACTCGTAATTTTTGCGAATATCGATAAGCAAATATTTTAGTCGAAGTGAATATCAATAAGTAAATACTTTAGTCGAAGTGAATATTGATAATCAAATAGACCAAATATAAATAGCCTAATTCCACCAACTTTTGTCGATGGAACTAGGTCTAATTTTACTATCTAATTCGCTGTCGATTCACCAACTGTGATCTTCAGACATAAGTGCATCATACATAAGTGGTATGCATGCTTTACCTTTACTCTCAATTGCATCACCAAATCTCATATCAAGACGTCTGTCTCCTGTATACTGATACTTCGCACCAGGATCTGTGTAGTCAAGTCCGATTAATCCATAGAAATCATTCAAACTCTGCCACATTTCGCCCTGATCAAATCTCTCATTGAAGTCTGATACTGCTTCCCTGATCTTATTTCTTGTAGATACAAACATCCTTCCTGACTTAGGATCATAGAATCTTTCAATATCACCGTTCTCAAATGCATTCAGAATATCATTTGTGGTTGTCTCGATAATATCGTCGTCATCCGTATTCTCGATCTTATCCTTAATTACCTCACGCTGGATCTCCTCGTCCTTCTTATCTCCGAGAAGTTCCTTAACCTTATCACGATACTCCTTGAAATCTTTATCTTTTGCTACAGTGATAGCTGCAAGTGCTGCAAGACGCTTGGTGTTAATCTTATAACTACCAAATATACATGCAACTGATGCTGCTTCCACGATTACAACAGGAGCCATTGTACCGGCCACTGCTGTTACATCAGAAAAGATCTGCTCATGCTTTTTCATCTGGATACCTTTTTCAGCTTCCTCGGCATGCTTATCCTTAAGAATATAATGTGCTTTAACTGCTGCTTTACCAGCCAGCACACATCCTGTGATAGAGCCAAGAATTCCAAATCCGGTTAAAATTGCTGGTGAGTTATCATCCATAAACTTGATAGCTCTTTTGCTGAATGTCTTGATTGATTTTGCTACATTTCCTGTTTTCATTCAATTTTCCTCCTGATTGAAAAATATAAAAATTTGAAAGTTTTAAAGGACTGATCATATGGGCTCGAACCATAATCCATACCAAATATAAATTTGGTTGCTTTTACCAATTAAGCTATAATCCTTCCTTCATTAAGATGCTGTAATTTTTGCGAATACTAATAAGCAAACGCGTTAGCTGAAGTGAATATCAATAAATTGACACTTTAGCTGAAGTGAATACTAATAAGCAAACGCGTTAGCTGAAGTGAATACTAATAAGCAAACGCGTTAGCTGAAGTGAATATCAATAAATTGACACTTTAGCCGAAGCGACTTCTAGTAAAAGTCTTGAGGACCTGAAAATATAAATTCTCAAGTCCTCTTTTTCACCGGCAGATTAATAGTTTCTGCCAAACATTACTTTGCATGTTCTGCAAAGCATAAAATACAATCTAATGCATTTAATGGGATGATCCCAAAATGCATAAGCTATTGTGGTATGTCCCTCATAAGGATCATGCCAATTGTCAAATCCGACTCTCTTAAGAGCCGAAGATACCATTATCATGTCGCTCTTGTTACGAACTCTGATAAAAAGTGTAAATCTTTCTTTGTTTTTCATGTTTGTTACCTCCTAAATATAAATAATTGTGGTTAATTACTTCTACTTAGGCTGAGAATTTTTTGCGGATTCCTTTGCATAGTATTCAGCCATATCTTTCACAATATTCTCTCTGAGCGCCTGCTCAATTGTCTTGCCGTTATTGCGAATATAACGTAGCACATACTCATGAAAATCTTCATTTGTGGCAAATATCTCTTTTACATCCATGACATAACCTCCTTAACCTTATTACGATATGCTCTTATAAGCCATCCAAGAGCTGCTGCCGGAATAAGTGAGAATATAAATACTGTGGATTTCTTTACACCTCTAAACTTAAGATATTCACCAAGCTTTCTCGCTCTTGACTTATTCGAATATAAATTCTCTGCGGTTGTCGATACACAAGCCTTAATACTATCAACTGTGTTCTGGAAAGCGTCTTTATTAAGCATGATATCAAGTTCGTCAATATTATTCTCGGCCAAATATCCATCTTTGATCTCTTTTACTCTGTCTGATACAGCATCGTTAAGATCTCTTATAGCCTTATCCATAGCAGACTTAGGCTCAGCCAGCGCATCGTTAAGCTTTCTCTCGATATCTCCAAGCTGCTTTGTGGCTGTCTCTGTTGCCGTCCTTCGAATCTCAGAAATTCTGTCATCCATTTCCTTGATTTCTCCCTTAAGCCTGTCGATCTTATCGTTCTTACCTTCTTTAAGTATCTTTTTGATCTTCTTATCAGACTCTTCATCACCAACGATAGAATATAAAGTCTTGGACTTCTCGTAATCGGACTTTACTTCAGAGATTTTCTTGTTGATTTCCTTAACTTTGTTGTCATAATCAATAGACTTCTTAAAGTTATCAACAGTATCATTTACAAAGTTATTGAACTTAGCCTTAGACTCGTCATAGTTAAGTGTGGACTTGATGTTCTTGACATGATCTCTGTAAGCCCTCTCAATTTCAGACTTCTTTCTGTTAAATGAGAGGTCTTCTTTTACTTTATTTGTTGCCTTTTCAATAACTTCATCGATTTTTGTTTCCATACTCTCAAGCTCGAGAATCTTCTCGTTAGCTGTTGTATAACGATCTGTGTCTTCCTTAGAAAGCTTAGACCAAGCCTCCTGTACTGAGAGATTTTTGGAATTCATATTAATGTTACTTAAAATATCAACTGCCTTAATAGCGGCTATAGTTGCTGCAAAACCAGCTGCGATTTTAATAATTGTTTTAGTTTTCATTCATTTTACCTCCGTTAAATTCTTTATAAATAATGTATCCAATAATTATAGCAAGAAAATATGAATTCATTTTTGATCTTTTATATAATTTATTTAAATCATTTTTTAAATCATCAAATTTTAAACAAGTTTTATAAGCTACTTCAACAAAATTATTATCATATATTTCAACATTTTTATTAATTAATTTACCCATCCTTTCTATTTTATCATCAAGATTTATAATTTCTTTTGATACTTCCGATAATATTAAATTGTTTTCCATAATTTTAGTCTCCTTTTCTTAAATATAAATTATAGTAGCTTCTTTGAAATATCAGAATTATTGATTACTTCTTTTATAAAATTTTTAAATTCATTTTCTTCTTTATATAATTTTTTAAATACAATTTTTAATTTTGCTTTTACATTCTCAAGATCTTCATTCGTTATTTTATCAACTTTATTATACATTATTTAGGTCTCCTTTCTTAAATATAAATTTGAAAGCTATAAGGAACTGTTTAAAGTTCCTTATCTCACTATTCAATTGTAATTTAATTACATGATATCTACTTCAATAATATCTGGTCCGTACCAGTCATCAATAATATCATATATTTCTTCATTTAAAAAATAGTAGTTTCGCCTTAAAACGGCTTTTACATATTTTTTATATAAATTGTTTGTAAATTCTCTAAATCCATCATCTTCTAAGGTTATACATTCATACTCATACATATCATGTGTATAGAGTTGAAAATAATGTCCTAAAAAATACTCTTTTTTTAAAATTTCTTTAAAATTTATTGTGTTTTTGTTTGGTATTATCATAATGTTACCTCCTATTTTTTGTGTAATAAAGAATTCTACTGCTTCTCTATTTATAGGATGTTCATTATGCGAATATAAATTACTTATATGAGTCAATAACGTCCTTCGAACGCTTAACAGCCTCCTCAAGTTCTTCATCAGAAGCACCATTCATAGTAAGATCTGTTAATTCTTCTGAAATATCATTCATTGCCTCTTTCTTAGATTTGTATTTCTTGAACTTATCGATGATTTCGGTTGCCTTCTCTTTAATTTCATCCTTATGAATCATAATTTCGGATAATATAAGTACCGAAGACATGCCCTCAACTATACCAATGAATCTTTCCTTCTTTAAAAGCGCTCTTAATGTTTCGGGGCTCATTACAAATACATCTGTTGTCATAGTTAAATTCCTCCTTAAATTAAATCTTTTGTTGTTTTAATGTTTATCTGACACTGGGCCATAGCCTTGAGTGCATTTTCATGGTTTTCTTTTGTTGTACCGGCGCATAGATCTGAGATTACTGATACTTCGATGTTATTGGCTATATTACTTATCATTATAGCATTACTTATTACACAAATATCAGTGCAAGTACCGCATAGTAATATCTCATCATAACCATGTTCAAGTTTATTAAGCTCTACTGCCAGATTAAATGACGCAAAAGTATTTTTTGAGAACATATTTTCTTCATCAACTATACGATCTATGTTAGTTAATGGAGTAGCTAATTCATATCCAAATGTCCCCGGTACGCAATGAATAGGTAATCTTTTACCTTCTCGTGTTTCAGAATAAAAATAAGGATTATGCTTATCATATGTAAAATATAAATCCCCATCGAATTTTTCAGCAAATTCCTTTATTTTATATACAATTGCTTCTGCTGCCGGATTTGCGAATACTCCTGTAATAAAGTCATTTTGCATGTCAATTACTACTAGTGCTTTCATTCATTTTACCTCCTGTTTTTAAAATATAAATAGGTTCAAATTCCTCATGTGTTATGCCGCCACACCTATATTTCTCTAATAGGTTATAGTAGCATATAGTCAAATACTCTTCGTCATGCAAATTCTTAAATATAAGTTCATGACTTATTCGCATTAGGGCTTGGTTGTCGAAGTATTGCGTAAATTTGTTCTCGTTTACTTCATAACCTCTCCTTATTAATTCCGCAGCTATTTCCGTCCCATAGCTCCAGAAATGATTTAATGAATAGTTCATTATTCTATTCACTAAAATATGATTTGGTGTACCTGTTTCTTTAATTGTTTTGGCTATTAGACAACATTCTCGCCACTGTCCTAATAGCTGTTGTCGTGGTAGATAAGGTATCAGATCCTTATGCCAAAGTCTCATTTAGTCCTCCTTATGAATTATAAGATTCAACTTCTTTCTTTAATGCTTCTATTATTTGTGTCTGTTGTTTAATAGTTACATTAGCCAGTTCAAGTTTTGCTCTAAGATCTTTAATGATTTCATCTTTGTCTTTTACCTGTTCCATTTTTAATTCCTCCTGTTAAATATAAATAAGTTGAAAGTTCTAAGGAGTTACACTTATTGCTAACTTACCGTTTAGCTACAAGTACCTCTATTAACCCTAGAATATAAATTCTAGCTAAATAATATTGCTTATTTCTTTAAGTTAATATTCACTATAAGTGTATCTCCTTCATTATGGAATTGATTATTTTGCGAATATAAATTACTGAATACGTCCTTCGGAGCTTTGAACCAGTAGAGGATAGGCTATATCCATAACTTCCTTCATCTGAGGATGAGGTTTACCGGTAGTTCCGTGATAACGTAAGTCTACAATATGCTGCCACTCTTCTTCTGTAGCCGTGATAATAAGCTCGGTTTTGAGTGAATTAGGTAAGATACTTCTGGCCTGTTCTGGTGTGGCGCCATTCTTAAGCATTTCTAGATACGCTGTTTCGGACCTAGTACAAATATCATACCAAGAAGCATAATTGTCTGATTCTATATCCCAGAATGGTGGCTTAATAAATATCAACTCATTGTCAAACTTGTCGTTGGAATAGTTACAGTATCTTGTAGACTCCTGAGCAAATGATGCAGGTCTGTGCCTTACAAACTCATGAGATACCCCTCTGTCACATGTGAATTTTATTGTGTGAGGAAGTAAATGAGATGGTATAAATACATTTTTTAATTCATTTTCAAGTTCTTCCCTTGATATAATTACTATAGAATCTTCATATCCATCATAAACAATTGGTTCGTGTAAATAGAAAAAATCATTAAATATTTCAGGATAATCTTTATTCAATAACATATAAAGAGTGTAATGAAATCTTGTAATATTTACTCTTTTATCTCTAAAGTTGTCAAAGAGCTCTATCCAAGATCTAAATGATCCGGATAAATATAATTTATCAGAATCAATGTTTATATAATTAAATAAATGTCTATTCTTTGTAGTAAATATATTTTCATTTAAAAGAAATTCATTTAAAAGCTGATCACCATATTTTCCAGTAAATACTAAATATAAATACTCATGCTCGAGCATAGCCAGATGTTTATTCTTCACCAATGCTTTTACAAAGTTTATTGCTGATGTATCTGTAATTTTATCTTCTGACTTATAGCATGTCCTTCCAACTTTCTCAATAAATTGATATGCTGGAATATCATGAGTAAGTAGTTCTGCGTTTGGTTTAATTATTTTCATTATCTACCTCCAAATATAAATTAAAATACTATTGATGGCTTTCCGAACTTGACATAACATGTACCATTCCGCTCTGTTCTCATATGTATTTTTGAAATATCAGTCCAGCCATACTTGTAATCCATGTATTCGATATTACTACCTTTATCCGATAACTTGTATAATTCAGCAATCGTAACATGGCCATACTGTTCGATACATTCTGCCATCTTGTCGATTACTTCTTCTGCTTTTTCTTTTGACTCATATGCAATTGTTATTATTTTGTTCATATTTCTGGTCTCCTTTCTTAAATATAAATTAAAACATTCTTCTAAAGATACTGTCGGGTGCCGGTTTGAAGTCTTCCTGCCATACTCTTAGATGTTTTTCGAAATGGTCGTTTGTCCGTGCATCTTCATATCCAGGAAAGACATAAAGCTTATTACTTTTTAATGATAATATGTCTTGATTATTAAGCAAATATAATTCAAATGCTTTTAAATCATCCTCACTTTTAATTGAAATTGTAAGACCATCTAAATGATTAAATGACCCGCTCTTATAAATTAAGTACTCGTATAATTCATATGCATTTGTATATGCATAAACATTTTTAATATTTTTATATACATACTTAAGATCTCGTGCAATATCATTCGGCGATGAGAACTCAAAAGGCTCTCCACCTGTCAAGAATATGTTCTCGGCTTCACTTAATTCTTTGTATGATACCATTG
>RHMF01001646.1_pt1 | contig 10499 bp, 2 predicted proteins | sample 5365151 | NCBI WGS metagenome assembly RHMF01 (sample SAMN10266501, study PRJNA497801) | feces metagenome | isolation source: feces | host: Bos taurus | place: China: Prairie of Fairy Mountain | collected 2017-08-14 | reverse complement strand
CCCTGCATGAAAAATACAAGACACACGAAGGACGTATTGCCTATGTTTATCTCTGTGGCAGCTATTCCAATAAGGAGGCTTGGCTACGCACTGCCAAACGATACGGTTTGGCTGGCTATAATCTCGCCTTACCAGAGAACTATAAAGGAGCCTACGATATAGGTGTATTTCCCACTTATATCCTTATCGACCCTGATGGTAATGTCATAGAATACAACACCTCCCGTCCTTCAGAACTATTAAAGGAAGACAACAATATATTGGATAGAATACTGAAGATGGAGAACGGAACGGATAATTAATTCCAGATAAATTGCCTTTGGCCCCTGCGGGCGGCGAACTCGTTTCGTGGCCATTTGTGTTTCTTTCTTTTCGATATAAATTTCCGTGGAATTAGCCATAAATAGGTTTTGTAGCCATATTGTACTTCCCTAATTGCTGCTCACTGCGTAGGAACCCTGTGACATGCAAACTGGTCGAATATCAGTGAACATGCTCTAAATAAATATGAGGGCGTGCAAAATGATGAATTACCAATTCACCCATTTTGCACGCCCTCAATAGATGTTTACAGATGAAGGTCTTATTGCCCTTCACGCATATTATTTAAGGACTTTCTTGCCATCAACGATATATATGGTCTCGGGTTGCATCTCACTTACTTGACGTCCATCGAGTCCATAGACTCCTTCGTTTTTTTTTTGCGCTTTCAGTGTGTGGATGCCGCTGCCCTCTGTGGTGTAGTCAATCTCTACAATGCTGCTCTTTGTGCATGGGATGGTGGCGATACCGTGTTCGTCGATCTTCACGCCTACCTCGGTGCCATCGACCGTGACTTTTGCTGTTGCGATATCGCGGGCGCCACGGGTGCAACGTACACGGAGTTCGGCACCTGCATTGCTTGTGATAGTAACCTTCTGGCACTTACCCTCGCTCCAGTTGAAGTCTACGGTGAAGTTGCCAATAGCCTTCATGCCTGTCACGTTACCGGTCTTCTCCCATACTGTGGGCAATGCAGGAAGGATGTTGATGTAGCCGTGTGCACTCTGCATGAGCATCTCGGCAATACCTGAGCATACACCGAAGTTACCGTCGATCTGGAAGGGAGCGTGTGAGTCGAACAGGTTGTAGTAGATACCTCCCGCCCCGGCATTGGTGCCATAGCTTGTAGAGTGCTTGAGGGCGTTCTTGATGATGATGTGGGCATGGTCGCCATCCTGAGCACGTGCCCAGAGGTTTACCTTCCAGCCCATTGACCATCCAGTGGCAGCATCGCCGCGGAGCTTGAGTGAGTTTACTGCAGGAGTGAAGTACTCGCTCTCGGGAGTAATCTGGTCCATGGGGAAGAGGGCCATCATGTGTGACATGTGGCGGTGGCCGCGGTCGTTAGAGATATCAAACGGGGTGTACTTCCACTCGCGAAGCAGCTTGTCGCCCTTCTTCACGCCATTGTAGGTGGCACCCCAAGCGCCTGTATAGGTCTCTGTATGCAAGCCCTGGTCGGTCTTCTCGAGGTAGAGGTCGAGCTTCTCGACATCGGCAGCGGTGAGGCCTACGGCTTCAGCACCTCCGAGGATGTCGATGGCCTCCTTGATGTTGGTGAAGAGGTAATAGATCATCTGCTGTGCATGGGCAGTACCGTCCTCGGTCTGATTGTCGTGCTGCTCGGCACTGAACTCATTGGGAGCAACGAAGGTGCCATCGGGCTCAAACTTGTAGGGAGTGTGGTAGTTCTTCACGCTGGCTTGCTCGTCCTTGGTGTTGTCGAAGCCGCGGTCCTCGATGAGGCGGTGGAACCAGAACTTGGCGCAGTCCCACATTACGGGGAAGGCCTCCTTGAGGAACTCCTTGTCTTGCGTGTAGCGCCAGTGTGTCCACAGGTGGCTGGTGTACCATACGTTGGCTACGAGGTAGTTGTCGCCCCAGGTACTCATGCTGTTGTAGAGTGATGACTCGGTGAGCACGCTCCAACCATGGCCGTTGTTGTACTTCTTGCCGACCTCTTTCCAACCTGTGCTCTGTGCGCCGCGGATGATGAAGTTGACGTAGGGCTTGTGCAGGTCGCTGAGGTTGGTGATTTCGGTGGGCCAGTAGTTCATCTGGATGTTGATGTTGGTGTGGATGTCCGAGTTCCAGGGTGAGTCGGTGCCACGGTCGTTCCAGATACCTTGCAGGTTGTTGGGCGCTGCAATAGGCTTGCGGTTAGAGCTGATGGCCAGGTAGCGGCCGTAGTGGAAATAGAGCTGTTCGAGGAACAGATGGTCGTTCTGCTTGCTGTTGGCATTACTATTGTTTGGATAGTAGTTGTCAATCAAGGTCTTGGTATCTACCGTAGGAGTTGCCAGCCCGAGGTCAAATGTCATACGCTTGGTAATGGCGGTGAAGTCGGCTACGTGGTCGGCCTCTACGGCATCGAATCCCTTGACAATAGCCTTCTCGATATCGGTCTTCACGCGAGTGTCCACATCGGCAGTGGTCTCGTTGGTGAAGTAGTTGTTGAGCACCTTCATGTCGCCATTGAAGTTGGTACCGCCCTTGAGGTAGAAGGTCACCTCGGTGGCGTCTTTTACGCTGATGCCTGCATTAGTCGTCGTAACGGTGGCATTCTCGTCGGCTACCACGTGCAGGCGGGCTGCATACTTCACGGTCATGGCGCCTGAGAATGAAGCTGTACCATTCTCATAGGTCACCTTGCTGGCGTTGATGCCGTTGCCTGGTTCGAGAGAGAATACGAGATTCAACTTGTCGTCGCCCTCGCTCTTGTACTGACCGGCAATCACCTGGTCGGGAGCTGAGCTGAAGTATTTGCGCACCTGCTTGGTGCCGTTGGCATTCTTGAACTCTACACCTGCTATACCCTCCTCAATGTCGAGGTAGCGTACGTAGTCGGTGACACCGCCATTCCAGATGCTTGCATCCTTGTTGGCAATAATCAATGAACCGAAGTTCATGAAGGTGCGGTTACCGCTACCTGCACCTACCGTATTGGCGGGACCGCTCCAGAGGGTCTTCTCATTGAACTGCAACTCCTCGTGGGCTACGCCACCGAATACCATGCAGCCCAGTTCGCCGTTGCCGAGGGGCAGTGCATACTCCATCCATGGATAGCTGACGCCTGCTGCCTCCGATGAGGTGGTATACCATAATGTATTGGGATTCTTTGGCGAATAAGCGGCGATGCCGGCAATCTCGGAAATCTCATGGATATACTCGTCAGGGTAGCTTACATAGTCGGCCTCTTCAAGGTAGAACTTGCTGCCTGTGTCATTGCCTGTAGCGGCACTGCTGTTCCAAAGTGCCAGATAGTCGCCTCGCTTGTTCCAATAGTTGTTGGCAGAGCCTTTCAGCTTGATGCGGCCATCGGTGCCGTCAAACTTGATGTTGCCGTCAAATGTCGTTGTATGTGTTGTTGAGCTTGGGTCTACCATCGAAGCACGTGCTTCGGCCTCGCTTCCTGTCATTCCTATTACCTTGGAAAGGCCGGTAGAGTAGTTGTAGATCTTGTATCCGCCGCCATTTTGTGCCACAAATGTCCAAAGCCCCTGATTGTCTTTGACTGCATTGGTGTTGGTGAGCAATAGATGGTTGCCATTACGATAGCCAGGGTTCAGACTGACATAGCCGCCATGACCACCACGCATGGTGTAGAACTTGGTATCGGCATCCATATAGCTCACATAGATAGTAGCTCCGTCGATATTAACCATCGAAATCTTTCCATCCACGGCTGATGCTGTCAGGTCGGTCTTCTCCAAGCGACCGTTGGCTTCGAAGGTGTCGCCATCCTTGTACTCCTGGCCATCGTAAGTGATGCTGGCATCTTCAGCTCCGAGCACGTCTATCGTGTAGGTCTTGGCCTTGACGATAGCCTCTGCGATCTCGTAACAGTTTCCTGCATCTGTTGACACCCAACTGTTGACAATGATACCCGAAGCGGTTTGTCCTGAAATCTGTGAGTTCATGCCTTGGCCGCCAAGCACCAGCTTCCAAGGGTACTCGCCACCTACATCCTCTAATGTCAGTGCAGCCGAAGCGGTAGATACATAAGCGCCATTGGCACCTACATACTTTTCAGCTCCCACGCTATACAGATAATAGTTGGCTCCGTTCTTCTCGATGCGGAATTGCTGATTGGAATCAGTCTTATCAAAGGTCACTGTCCCAACGTTCTTTCCTGTGCTTGAGCAGATTTCATTAGGTACAGCAGGACTATAGAGCAAGAACGCGCGAGCACTACGCAAGGTGTACGTATTGCCATTGTCCAGTTGCGACAAGTCCGTCACGCTTTGTGCATTAACCATAGAGGCTATGCACATGAAAGTCGCTAAAATGCAAACGATTTTTCTCATGGTGGTAATTGTTATATTATTCTATCCTTATTTATTTCTGTTATCAGTTGCCTGTTGCTACTTTTTTGCCATCTACGATATAAATCCCCTTTTCCGCAGGTCTGCTGAGCTTACGTCCCGCTATGTCGTAGATGTGTGGGGCATCGTGAGGGTAAGCATCAACGAAAGGGTGCTCAACGGCATTTCCTTCCGGATCTACCGTGTAAGCTCCATCGGTAATTTCCTCGATACTGAGCGGTGCATATACGATGCAGTATCCGCCAGGCTCTTCTTCATAGAGGAAAGCTACCCGACCATCCTTCTGCATCGTCATGGTGCTGTAGGCCGAGCCACGGTCGCTGGGCTGTATGCCCTTGGTCCAACCTTGCGAGAAGGTGGTGGGGGTATACTTATTGGTGCCATCGGCCTTATACTCCATCTCCTTATAGAAGATAGCTACATCGCTACGTCCATTGCCTGTGGGCACCGACTGCAGCATAAGGTCGCACTTGGCGCCATCACTCTTGCGGATTACATTCACGAGCAGTATCTCGCCATTGGTGCTGTTGCCACCGAAAGCAAGGCCACCAGCCACGTCATTGCTTGCTACTGCCGTGCCCCACTTACCTGTAGTATACGTATTGTCGGTGAAGGTGAAGAGGTTGAAGTAACGGCCTGCACCTTTGCGGCTGCTGAGTACTACAGTGCCATCGGGCAGTTCCTCCACCTTAGGCTCATCACCGGACGGAGCGGGGCGGTCGGCCACCTTGCCGAGCACATTCCACGAGCCACCGAAGTCATCGGAGTAGATTACACGGTTGCCTCCATCGCGAGTCCACATAGAGCAGTAGAGACGGTAATACTCTCCCTTCTTTACCACGCGGCTTTGGCATATCTTACCCGAGCCAATAAACATAGAGGATACCGTGGGTGTCTCACCATTGAGGAAGAGCGAATAGATATGGTCGGTCACCTCCTCGGGCTTTGTCCATTCCCATTCTTGCGTTGTCTCATTAAAGGCTGCATATACGCGAGCCACGCGGTTGACAGCATCCGCATCTGTGTCGCCTATCTTGCTCTTATCCCAACGGCCGTTCCAGCAAACCGTACGTCCACATACCATCATCACAAGGAGCTTGTTCTGCTCACGGTCGGCCACGATGGCTGCGTCGCCATATCCGGTGGTCATCGCATTGCTGCTTCCGCCCTTGCCGTTGGCCACGAAGAACTCCTTGCCCCAGTTGGCACCATTGTCCGTTGAGATGCGGCATTTGATGTCCACCTCGCCATAACCGATATCAGAGCCGCAGGGGCGATTGTCCGATATGGCAAAGATATGTCCGTTGGGGGCTGTAGCTATGGCAGGTATACGATAGGGATAGCCATTGGCATCGGGAGTATAATAGAGGGTGCGCCAGTCATTGGTGCGGTAGAGCGCCTTGATACTGAGTGCGTCGGTGAGGTCGGCATCAGTATATGAGGCCACGATGCGGCCTCCCTCCTCGAAACCGATGAAGGTATATCCACGATAGGTCATAGAACTGAGCGAGAAGGTGGTTGCTCCTGCCGGCAGGTAATAGGTCTGTGCGGCTACACTGCCACTGACGCGAGTGCTGCTGTTCACACCATTGATGTTCATATTCATCTCTGCCACCCGTGGATTGTCCTCCCAGGGCGCTCCATCTACCTCGATACCGATAGTCAGGGTGTTGTCAGACACTCTGTCGAATATCCACCAACCGCCTTGGTCGGCAGCATTGTAGAGCTTCAGGTTGCCACCCTTGCCTCCATAAGCATTGATGCTCATTCCCGTAGCATTGGAGGGTACAATGGCATAGCCGCCATTTTTGTCGATAAGCTTCCAGGTTGTTGCCGACTTTGCCGCAGCCATAGTAGCCGCTGAACCGTCGGTTGTTCCACTGACCTTAAGGGCATAGTCACTGCCTGTAGCCTTGTTGTAGAGCTTGAAGGCCTCTGCTGTGCCCACAAGGCTCCATAGCTCGCCGACAGCCGTGAGGTCGCTTACTTGCGTGGTTCCTGCAGCGCCATTAGCCGTTCCGCCAACCCCTGCAGTATAGCTCCCGTCACGATACATGCGGATGCGCAACCATTTCTCTCCATAGCTCTCAGTAAGCACGTCGAGGCTAAACTTGGCATAGATGGTAACGTTCTCTGTAAGGGTTTCAAAAGAGGTCGATACCAATGGCGTGGTATAGGCAGCATCGCTGTAAAAACCATCAAACTTATAGGCTGCATTGCACGACTTCAACGAGAGGGTGGGTTGAGTGGCCACCTCTGCTGTGTCAACAAAGATCGGAGCCGAAGTGATGTCGTTGCCATTCCAAGTGAACACGGCATCGGCCAAGGCTGTGTTGCTCACTACAGTGAGTGACACCTTGCCCTTATTGCTGTTGCAGGGCACGAATACAAAGTCGGTACACCAGTCGCCCGAGGTCTGGTCGTAGGTGATGGTAGACTGGTCAAACTTGCTGCCGTCGTTCTTCACAACAAAATAGCGGGATGCCCCAACCGAATAGAGTGTCACGCCCTCGTGAGAAGCATTGGCCGCAACAGTGAAATTGTATGGAGTATCCGACATGCCTTTGTGTCCGAGGTACTTACCAGCCTTATTGGTAAAGGTGTAGTAGGTGCCATCGCTCGCAGCAGTCCACTTATATGCATCGCTCGCAGCATTGTCGGTGCTGAGGGTCAATGTGCCATTATTATTATATAGGTAGCGGTTTACGAACTCACCGCCATGATAGGTGTCGCTATAGATATAGTACTCTACACCTGGAGTAGGCATTGGTGAGTTCTCAATGTCTTCCGGCGTATATTCCACCTCCTCAAACACATACTTGCAGCCAGTGTCGTCTATATTGGTGCCACCGCCCCAGTTGTAAACCTTATAGCCGAGGGTCGAGTTGTTGGTTTGGTTGAACTGCACACTGCCGCTCTTGATGATAACATAGCCTGCTGCATCGGCAGGAGCCAGTGTCCAGCCCGATGTAGGCGATGCAGCTGCAGTCTTCAGCGCGGTATTGTGGCTGCTGGCGGGTGAGATGTAGCTGCCTTCAGCTGCATTGACGATATCGAAGGCTCCATCGGCACGCTTCACAAACTTCCATATTGAATGGTTGGTCGGTGTACGCTCGCCCACGATATCGGCTCCCACTCCTTTGGCTGTAGGATATCGGCTCTCACGTAAGGGCGTATACATCCGATAATATATGGCATCCGCATCGGTGCTGGCTGCCGGCTGATTCATATTGGCTGCGGTGCAATTGGCAATCATTGCCTGCAGAGCCTTGTCCAACGCACCTCTTTGGGCTGCACGCTCCTCTGCTGTTGCCTCTTGGGCGAAGGTAGCTTCAATCTCTGCAATCTTGGCATCCAGAGCTGTGGCAGCGCTTTCGGGCCAGTAGCCAGGCAATGGCTTGATATAGGCCGCGCGGGCAAGCTTCACCTCACTGATCTTGGCAGCTGTCAGCTCGGCTGCTTCATCCATACACTGGTTGGGCGAGTAGATAAGTCCGTCCACCGCATTGGTGCCGTCAAGGTCGGTAAGCACGAAAGTAAACATCCACTTGTCGAGACGGTAGCCGGCATTCACATAGGGCAGTTTGAGGAATACCTTGTTCCATCCCTTCTTGAGCTGTACGGCAATAGGCTTGCGGGCGGGGAAGTTCTCATTCTTCAGCGTCACCTCCTTGTTGCTGATGCTCACACCTGTGTTCTCATAGTCGGGAGCGGCAATAGGTGTGCCGTTAAGCCATATATTCGAGCCGTAGAGGTCCCACTTGCCTGCCGCAGGAGCAGGGTCCTGCTCGGAACGGCTATAGTTCTGGAACTCGATGACGGCGCCCACCTCCTGTGCCTCGGGCGAATATACATAGGTCCACGCATAAGCCGTCTGGTTATAGGCTGGGGCATTGTAGTAGGCGTTGATGATGCTCTTCCCCCAGGTATGGCTCAGATAGATGCCAGCACCTGTGGCCATGCCTGTCTGATAGGTAGCGCCGTTGTAGGTGTAGCTGTCGGGCTGTATACCCTCTTCGTTCATCTGCTCTTCGGGCGGGAACACTTTCGAGACGTCGCCTCCGTTGGGGAAGGCATCCGTAATGCGCCAACGCACATTGGTCTGCTTCACATAGGGAATGGGCTCGCCCTTCAGTGAGTGTGCCTTATGGAAAAGGAAACGGCGCTCCCAATCGGCAAACTCCTCATACTCGTCGCCCGAATTGGGTAGCATCACACCGCCACCACCGTTGGTGCCGCCATTCGTGCAGTTGTCGATGTAGTGCTTGCCACCACCTATCCAAGCACGTTCGGCCGAAGCGATGACATTGGCATACACGTTGTTCTGCGCCATGATGTCGGCTACAGACTCCAGCTTGCGGTCGTTCCAGCAGGCCGAGATGGTGCCGGCAATGTTGGCATCGCCCTTCTCCTTATAATAGATGGTGCTCTTGTATATGCCCACCAGGTCGGCAAACACGTCGAAGTGGTTCGTGTAGTTGTAGCGGCTATCGATGTTGGCTTTCCCTGAAGCCACGAAGCCACGTGTGCCCCACATCTGTGCGAGCGAAGCATTCAGGTTGTCCTGCCCGATGCCGTTGATGGGATTCCATATGCTGGCCTTCTTGCCTTTGCTCTCCACATAGGCAATCATCTCATTGAGATAGGCAGCGGTGGTACTCACCTCATCTCCTCCTATATGTATATAAGGAGCATCGGCAAACACCTCTACCACCTCATCCAGGGCGGCCTTCAATACCTTCTTGCCCTCTTCGGTCTGCATGCCGAAGCCCATGGCACGCTCGAAGGCACCGCTGTGTCCCGGCATGTCGATTTCTGGAATCACGATGACGCCGTGCTTCTTGGCTGCAGCCATCACCGCCTTGCACTCCTCCTGAGTATAATACTGTCCGGGGAAGCGGGTCATGTATTGGCTCTGCGTCAGCTTCGGGTACGCTTTCACCTCGAAGCGCCATGCCTGGTTCTCGGTGAGGTGCCAGTGGAAGGTGTTCACCTTGAAGCGCGACATCAGCTCTATCTGCTTGATCAGCTCATCGGCAGGAATATACGAGCGCCCCACATCGTGCATGAATCCGCGCAGCTTGAAGGCTGGCCAGTCGGTAATCTCCACCGTACCGATTGCCTCGCTGCCCTCGTCGTACCCTTCAGCCAACTGTGCAAGTGTCTGTGCTGCACGGATAACACCCGTATTCGTCACTGCAGTAATAAGTATCTCATCTGCCGTGATATTCAGCGTGTAGGCCTCATTGTCGTAGCCATGCAGCTCGTAGTCGTAGGCACCGGCGATGCTCTCCACCAGAGCGACCTTCACGGTAGCTCCATCTTTGGTGAGGGCGCATCCATTGTCGGCAAAGAACTCTTCAAGCAAGGCACACTGTGCTGCGCCATCACTATAGACGATATTGATGCCACGATGAAGGGCAAAGGCCCCTCCGTCGGTCTGCTCTGCCATCTGCGGGCGTGGCAGCAAGTGCTCCACTTTAGCCTGCGACGCAAGGGGCAAGCACAGCATTAAAACCGTGAGTATCCCATTGTACGTTTTTTTCATAAGATTGTGTGATAATACGTTAGTCTTGTCCATATACATGCGTGTTTTCCATTTTCGGTACAAAAATAATATAATTTCAGAAATGTACCAACTTGGGAACTGTTTTTCGCTCTATCTTTCATCTTTATAGTATTCATTATTCTTGTAAATCATTCTATTGTTTTTGTCGGTTTTATAGGCGAAACCGACTAAAAATGATGGAATAATGATAATATTTTTGTTGTTTAGGGTGGATAATGCCAACTTTTTACTATCTTTGCCCGAATTTTAGACGTAATATATTTAGACGTAATATATAAATAAGTTAAGATGAATCCGATTACAAAATCAGTGACTCTCCCCGACGGAAGAGTCATCACGCTGGAAACCGGGAAATTGGCCAAGCAGGCCGACGGCTCAGTGATGCTGCGCATGGGCAACACCATGTTGCTTGCTACCGTTTGTGCCGCCAAAGATGCAGTTCCCGGCACCGATTTCATGCCTTTGCAGGTTGAGTACAGAGAGAAATATGCCTCATTTGGCCGTTACCCCGGTGGCTTCACCAAACGTGAGGGTAAGGCTTCAGACAATGAGATTCTGACTTG
>RHMF01001560.1_pt1 | contig 10500 bp, 24 predicted proteins | sample 5365151 | NCBI WGS metagenome assembly RHMF01 (sample SAMN10266501, study PRJNA497801) | feces metagenome | isolation source: feces | host: Bos taurus | place: China: Prairie of Fairy Mountain | collected 2017-08-14 | reverse complement strand
ATCGAACGGCAGCACAAAGCCCGTCTCCCCATCAAACACGCCCTGCTCTTCGGTAGTTGGCATAGGTGTCGTGATAACCGGAGTACCGACTGACAAAGCTTCCAGAATCGAGTAAGAATATCCCTCTGTATCGCTCAGCTGCACAAGATAGTCCGCATCAGCGATGAAGTCCAGAATATCCAGTCGGGACTCATGCTTTGTGATGCTCTTGCTTTTGAAGTGGTGTTTCTTGTCGTCAGTGTAGACGTCCCAGCGGAAGGGATAACCGGCTTCCTCCAGCGCGGCAGCCAGCTTCTCCATTCGTTCATAATGCTCCTCGGACTTAATACGTGTCGGAGAGATCAGCTTCAGCACCTTACGAGGCTTTTTCATTACGTATGGGTTATAGACGGTCTTAATGTTCTCAACGCCGTAATGTTGTTTCACCCTTTTTGTGGTGTTTTCCGAGACACCGATGAGATAGTCCACTTTCTCATTGAAACACGGCACAAGTTTCTGCTCCACGTAATCCGCATGCAGCGTCTGAATGTACTGCTTGGCCTCCACATCTTTCAGAATCTCATCGTCGATCAGATGACCGAATATAAATACATCGCATTTGATCGTGTCGCCCATACGATACCGAATTACACGAGCGACTTCCGACAGATGCTGGATCATGCCCGGATCTCCGGAACGATAGACGACTGTAATATCATAATCTTTACCGTACTTCAGCGCCATCTCATAGCAGAACGTTTCGACGCCTCCACATTCACTCAGTCGCGGGAAAAAGAGAACATTTTTAAGGTTATAAGTCATTGTAAAAGCTCCTTTCGAAAAAGCTAAGAGCCGCTGTAATAGCGACTCTTTCGCTTGTTAGAACGTTTGGTTTACTCGGCCAGATACGGAGCGACATACTTGATGCCGTAATAGATCCCGACCACGGCGATGAACAGGGAAATCGCCATCGAGCCAACCACGCTAATCGCGAAGATGACCGGATGAGCGGTGTACCAGTTCAGGACGCCAAGGGTCCAGGTCGTATACCAGCTGCAAATAGTCTCAATCATTATCTTCAACCTCCTAAAGATTATTTGTTCTTTGCATTATAGAGGCTGTAAATTTTGTATCTTTAAACTGCCTGAAAAAGCGAAAGAGAAAGCCGCATGCAGCGACTCCCTCTTTGGATCATTTGCAGGTAAATATCTTCCTTCGTTTTAGTATGCTCTCCTGCTCACTTGCACTTCACCAGCAGCAGGAACCCGCAAATGATTAATACTACCGCGATTACAGTTGTCATAAAATATCCTCCTTTAATCTACAGTTAATTCTTCCATTTGCGGACCCAATTTGCCAGGTTCAGCACGATCAGTGTGCCGGAAAGCACCGCTATTACCGTTGTCAGCATACAGCACCTCCTTAAATTAGTCCATTAAAGGAGTTGTAAAAACTGAGGAGCCTTGTAAATAAGACTCCTCAATTTGGGTCAACTGCCCTTAACCGCACCCACGATTAGCGCCACGCCGCACAGCACAAGCGCAACTCCGATCAGAATTGTTCCTGCAACAGCAAGCATAACAACACCCTCCTTAAGTGTAATTAATTTTAGTTTTTCCACTATAGGAGCTGTAAAAATTGCGAAAAAGAAGGCACCGTGTAAATATCACGATGCCGAGATCTTGTACGTCACAGGACGTCGTAGTGTTTTTTGATGAACTTCCACAGCCATACTACGAACAGCCCGAGAATGATACCAATCACTACCCGGCTGGTCAGCAGCAAGGCTATGATGCCCACAAATACCACGAACAACGCCGCGAGACATACCAGGAATCCCAATACCAGATCCATTCTTAATGCCTCCTTATTTAGTTTTCCACTATAGAGGCTGTAAAAAATAAAGTCCCATGCAGATTTTGCACAGGACTTTTTTCTTTAGTTTTCTACATCTTCTAATTCCCAGGGTTCTACTTCATATTCGCCCGCTTTTCTTCCCGCCGGCATCTTTTTGCTCTTTCGATCAATACGCTCAAGCACACAAGTAGTGGCCCAAACGGCTTGACTGATGGCAACAACGACCACGGCGATCACAAACAAGATCTCCATTCCGTTTTACCTCCTGAATTTCTCAATATAGTACTCCATTATAGGAAGTGTAAAAGTTGAAGTCAAGAAAAAAGAAGGAGCGTTGAAGCTCCTCTTTTTAGAAACGACCAGCGCGTTTGTTATTAGGATCAATCAAGTTCATTTGCAGATGGCCCAATTCGACCATCATATGTCCAACATTTTTCAGAGCATAGTCGCTATCGGTCTCTATCTGAAGCTCCAAAGCAATCTCTAAGATCCTCAATAGATAATGCTCGTTCTCGTCCACATCTTTGAATCTCCAGTTGAGCTCATCCTTAATTCTTTGGGAGAGTTCATCTGGGACCCAATATCCGCGTTCATAGTTCCGAATATCATCCACTGTGCATCCTACAAGCTTGCTAAGGACTTCCTGTGTAAGCCCTAAAGCCTTCCTTCTGCACTTATAAGTTTCATATGATTTCATCATTAAACCTCCTATATTATACTTTAACTGCGCTAATTTTCGCGCTGGTTTTTCTATAATATAGGCTGCAGATTTTGTATCCCTAGCAAAAATAAAGCCGCCATGCAGATTTTGCACAGCGGCCTCATTATTACCGGAGCAACCCCATACTCCTAAGGATTGCACCTTTCTTTTCGCCATCCGCTAGACGGCGCTCCAGTTCCAGGCGCTCGTTGCTCGTCAGCTTACGACGAGTCTCATAGTACTGACCGGTGCTGTGGTCATAAATATGCCGGTCCCGATGATCCTTGAGTGACTTCGCCTCGATCGCACGGCCGGCGGTTCGGCTAACAGCCTTAACGCCTCCGTACACAATCGGCGCGAGCACAATGATCTCGGCCTTGTTATTTTGCCACGTATTCACGGCCTTGTACTTGAGCTCCTCCAGCTTATACTTCGCTGCGAGTGCCCGGATCTTTACCTCTCGCTTAATAGCTTCTTTATCCATCGTACAACCTCCTATTTGTTATTTGGTACTCCATGATAGGAGGTGTAAAAATTGAGACAAAAGGAAGAGGCCGTGTTAAGGCTCCTCCTTCACCCGATTTTGAAGGTTTTTGACTTCGACAACCAGGTTCGTTATCATCCGATAAACCTTGTGAATAACATAAGTTGCCATAGCAATTACCTCCTTTGTTTTCTATTAAAGAAGGTGTAAAAATTGTCCCATTTTGACGTTTTCTGAGACAAAAAGAAAGAGCAACTGTAAAAGTTGCCCTCTCTTGGAATCATCTATCCAGTTTGGCTGGAAAGATGAACTTGTTTTCGAAACTGGTCAGAGTCTCTCCACTGTTGTTGAAGCGGATCATACAGTAGATCGACGCCAGATTCGCTCCGACCGTGACAACGCCTCCCAGGACCTTCAGTCCAGCCTGCCACCAGTTCGATCGCCTCTGCTGCTTCAACTTCTCCTCATCGTTGGCCGCCTCTAGCCTCTTCTGCATGGATTCGAGTTCAAGCTTCCGTTCATCGAATTCCATCTTCTGTTCCTGAAGCTCCCTCTCCTGAGCGAGTTCACGCTCCTTGAGTTCAGCATCCAGTTTCTTCCGATCGGATTCGAGCTCAGCACGCTCTTTCTCGAACTCCAGCCTCTTGGCCTCGAGCTCCAATCTCTGATTTGCATTGATGCGCTCAGTCTCCCTACTAAGCAACTGAACAACGGTCTGATACCGCTCCATCAGGGTCTTATACTGTTCCGACGCCTTGTCTGCTTTCTCCAGCTTCTCCGCCAGTGCAATGGCCTCTGCTTCCAGTTTCTGCTCAAGTTCCATATTTCATACCTCCTTTAAATATCAGATTCCACTATAGAGGATGTAATTATTGAATAACCTCACAAGATCCGTCGGAATCCTCTTTAACTTTCGTCTCAAGAAAGTCGATCGTCTTTTTCAGAAGCTTGGCGGATTGAGCGTTTTCGTTGCTGGTGGCAACATAGGAAAGATACCTCGATTTCAGCTCGTCAATCAGAATTCGTCTTTCGCTCATAGTGTTCCTCCTCGGGTAATATCAACTCGAACTCCAACAGCACTGTCTTGGCTGTCAGCATATCGGTAAATCGAGATAAATCGATCGCTGTGGCTTGTCCTTCGCCGGTCATGTCAATGGTGAGCTTACCGACCGGACGCTGTTTTTTCTTAAATATCTTTACGAGTAGCCAAATAGCATCCATAGCTAAGGCTCCGATGATGATTCCTACGTAAATATCAGGCATTGTAGTCTCCTTTAGTTCATTTCATTCACGCCCGCTCAATTCTTTCGCGAGCAAATTGTTTTCAAAAAATCTTTTGCGGGGAAATTTTGCTATTCATTTAACCATTCGAAGACGTGTTCTAAAATGTCACGCCACTGACCTTTGCTTGGATGACGATCCATGGTGATGAGGCAAAAGTCTTCGTCCCACTGGAGCCGGAAATCAATCTCGAATAATCCTATAGCGTCAATAACTGCCGCGAGATGATCCCCGAATGTTTCGCCGTAAAAGATTCGAAATTGGTGTGTACTAAGCTGTATCTGAATGACTTCCACCCCCTATGATTTTGGTGTAAGTTTTTGAGACATCCATAAATAATGAAGTCTATTAAGTTCTTCTTTAGTGAGCCATTGAATATCAGGGACCGGGAGACAACCACCGAGTCCATTCCCTAGCCCTCTATGCAAATAAACCCACGCCCATCCTGGCTTAAATGTTTTAGGCTTGTCATAAACACCCATACTAACCCCCATTTTGATTGTTTTAGAATGTATAAAATAGAAAGAAGGAAGCAGTCTGTAAAGACCACTTCCTCTTGAAACATTACCAGCCTTCGTTGGCTTTCCATGCATCCTCGATGTTCGGGGTTGCATAAGCACTCACAGGCTCGACGTACTCCACTGGTTCGTGGTCATCGAAACCACACTCCAGCGGACGTCCATAGCGAGCGCAAAGCTCCTCAATATTCATTCCATTATACATAGTTATTACCTCCAAATTATAGTATTTATTCTATAATACGGAGTGTAATTTTTGTGCAATTTAGACAAAAAGAAAGAGCCCTTGTTAGAGCTCTTCTCCGGTTTCTGGATCGATTAACTTAATACCCAGTATATGTGCTATTTTACGACCCTCGTCTATGCGAATATCCAGATCATGTATTTCGGAATCAAGTTTCCTAGTTTTCTTTTTAAGTCTTATTATTCGAATACCCTGAATAAGTTCGCCGAGACAAGCACCTGCTGTAATTCCAGCAACAACATATTTCCAACTATTTGTCATCGTTTTATACCTCCTATTCTAGAGGCTGTAAAAATTAAAAAGAAAGGCAGAATGGCTGCTTGACCTTTTCTCCACAATAGGACTGATCTTATCGTTTTGTTCTCCATTCTTTTAACGCGAATCTCCATTGCATCACCAACGATCCGCTATACGACCTTTCTATTATGGGAGTTGTAAAAATTGCCCTATTTTGACGAAAAAAGAAAACCCCATGTAAGATTTACACAGGGCTTCATTAAAGTTACTCACAACGACATTGAACGAGGTCAATCGCTCTCCAATGATCGACTTCTTTGCGAATCCCGATTCTGTTATGCGGATCCATAGCATCATGGAAATCGAGCTCAACCCAGCAATTCACCTCAGTCTCCGCCAAATAGTCGTAGCATGAGAGCGCCTCCCTGAGCGTATCGAAATCTATCTGATCGCGGACGGATCGTCCTTCATCGAGATTAATAATTCGAACACGATAGCGATTCTTCTCTTTTATTTTTCGTATTGTAAATCACCTCCGTTATAACAATTGTAAAAACTAAAAAGAAAGAGTCCTTATTAGGACTCTTCCCTCTTTCGGATCATGAACCATACATTTGTTCCGAAAACTGTTTCTGCACGAAAATCACATTTAGGTCCAATATAGAACCGTTTAAAATATCCGCCATACAATGGATTCAGCTTATATACTAGATCGGCAACAAGCTGCTCCTTTTCTCGAAAGAAACTCATATAGATAGATTCAGGATCCATGAGATCTTCATGTAAGTCTCCACATACCCGATCATATGCTACATTTATTGCTTCGATCTGAGGATTAAATTTGTCGCAGAACTGGTTATATGCTTCGCCAAACATCTTTGTCATAACGTTTGCAATCGGTCCTTTGAATTTTGTGTCATCCGCGCATAAAACCCATTCATACTCGTTATCCAAATACTTCATTTTAGTTCACCTCCTATTCTAGAGGCTGTAAAAACTAAAAAGAAAGAGCCCGTGTTAGGACTCAATCTATATAGCCAAGATACCTGAGATACTCACAAACTAGAACCCAGTTATAGTGCTCATCCCAATTCATGCCATATAGATTTTTTGGCGGCTCTTTCAATTTAAAGTAATGTTTATCTACAATTTTAATGTCTTCGTTATAGGGCGGTAATGTATTACGTTTAATCCAGTCTTCAAGTTCTTCATCGTCTTTAAAGTATCTAAGATCATAAACGTTTGCATTAGGTCTATAATACTTTACTCTTATCATTGTAGATTATCACCTCCATATAAGTCCATGTAATTATTGCCCTTTAGCCAACAGCCAATAAAACCTCCTATACCTGTCGTAATACGTGTTTCTCCCGCACGGAATATCCAGCATCGTGCTGAGATACTCATACGTTCGTTCTTCCGTCACCCCTAGCAGCAGCCAATACCACAGCGCTCGATCCGTCTCCATGCATGTCCGCTCCACCAGGTCAATCTTATTTTGTAACATGACTCTCTCAATCGCAATTCTTTCTGTCTCATTGCTGATCTGTCCGGACACCGGTCTCTCTATCTCCGTCGCGGAAATATCAGTCAGCTCTCGCAGCCTCTGCTTCCATTCCGGATACTGCAGACAGAAGTGCTTGAGTTCGAGATAGCGGTGTTTCGAGAGGTGGTATTTATTACGCTCGGACAGCTCGTTTTTCAAATATCCCATGAGCTGCCCTCCCTGGCGCCGAGAAACGCACAGACCGTCTTGCTGTCCCACTTATACCTCCGCACCATACGACGTAACTCGTATAGGGAGAAGTTGCCCGGCTCGTTCAGACGCCTGTACCATGTCGCTCGTGTGACCCCTGCGATCTCAGCCTGATCGTCGGGCCGTAGTTGAAAATATCCGGCAGAACCTTTAATGGCTTGCCGGAGGAGGGCGTCCTGCACCTCGGTGTCGGTCATTCTCAGTTTTGGCATATTAGTTTAACCTCCTTTTACGAAGGTCATACTAACAGGTCAAATGGACACGTGCGTGACTGATGTGAATATCATACGATGGTTGGGATGTCGAAAGAAAAAGAAAGCCGCCGTGTAAATATCACAGCAGCTTCTTAAGATTATTCCACTTTAATTGTCATTATTACCTTTTCATGATTTCTGGAGCTACGCATGACCGTCACAAAACAGTATCTAGAATAGACATACGTATATCCTTTTGATTCCAGTTCATCGGCCAATTCCTCGATTTTATGCCACGCATCAAAAAGCGTAGGATAACCGGGATACCCGATCCAGCATCCACAATCTGGATATATCATACGTCGATTCTTTTTTGTTAGTTTAATCGACCGCGTATCTCTGCTTTCAATCTGAACAGAATATGTCATTTAAAGCACCTCCTCATAATACGAGATGTAAAAACTAAAAAAGAAAGAGCCCTTGTTAGGACTCTTCCATTTTCTTATTGACTTGTCTTAAAATATCCACTTGAATCTCAGCTAATCTAGCTATCGCGGTTTGCCATCTCCAGTATTCCACCGAATCGTCTTTCTGCAATGCATCATGCATATGTTTGAATGCATAGTCAGAAGCCCACGTGAATGACTGGATCAACTGTTCCTTATAGAAGTCATCGATTTCAATAATCATTCTAAAACACCTCCTATTAAGCGCGATGTAAATCTTGACGGGGCCGAGGGTTTTGTCGTATACTTGCAGCGGAACCCCTGCGCGAACCTTGAAAACTGAAAATCGATCCAAATTATGCCAACCCCCAAATCACCACTTTTTTCGGCAAACTCTTTTTAATATTTTATTTTTTATTATTTCCGTGTTAGTTATAGAAAAAAAGTGGTGAAATGGTGGTAAAAATGTAACATGTTACCCTTTTGTAACCGTTTTGTAACTTTTTCAGGCAAAAAAAAGAAGCTGCCGTGTAAATATCACAGCAGCAACTTTCGGAATTATTCTTCCGGTTTTTCCTTTTTCTCCTTCTCGATCTGCGCCTGCAGCGTAGCGTTTACACCACTGACCCAGCCCTCGACCTTCGAAATGTACTTCTTCATGCGGACATTCTGAACGCCAAGAATAGCCGTGGCCGCAGCAAGTACTACACAAGCTACTGTCTTGAACTTTTCCATAGTCAAATCTCCTTTCGTTTTTATTCCATTAAAGGAGATGTAAAAACTAAAAGAAGGAGCCCTTGTTAAAGAGCTCCCCAAGTAGCGGATATGCGTTCACCAAGTTTACACTTAACTTCTGTCCGTTCTTCTTCATTAAGTTTGATTTTCAGTTGTCTAATCGCAGCCGTGACAACGCCGTCAGTAACAATACCGCCAACCGTTTTCTTATCGACGATCGAATATGTACCGTTAACTCCGACATACGGAACGATCTTATACAACCACTTCTCAGTATTCCAAATAAGATTCACAACAGACTCGATGTTAGTATCATTCATAGTTTAACACCTCCAATATAGAGGCTGTAAATCTTGAAAGGAGTAAAATATCATGAAACCCACCAAACTCCCCTCCGGCTCTTACAGATGCAGAGTCTATCTCGGCAAAGACGCCAATGGTAAACCGCAATACAAATCCATCACTAAACCGAACTACTATGACTGTCTGGAAGAGGCTACAAAGCTCGCTAAGCATCACCACGAGTCAGAACGAGATAACTCCCTCCTCACTCTCGGAGAAGCCATAGACCGCTATATACAGCTCAAAGACGGCGTGCTGTCCCCTTCTACGATCCGGTCATACACATCCATGCGACAGAATCACTTCAAACAACTCATGCCCATGCAGCTCAAAAATATCACGCGCAACGTCCTGCAGAAAGCCATCAACGAGGAGTCTAAGCAATACTCGCCCAAGACCGTTCTGAACAGCTACCGTCTTCTCACAGCCGTCTTACACCAATTCACCAACTCTATCCCCGAAAATATCACTCTAAAACCCCAAACCGAGCACCAGGTCAATACCCTCACCGAACAACAGCTTCGACAACTCATCGTAGCTCTCCAGGGAGATAAGTCCGAGATCCCGCTTCTGATGGCTTTATTCCTTGGTATGCGACGTTCGGAGATTATGGCGTTGCAGCATAGTGACTTCGATCCTGTCACCCAACAAATATCCATCACGAAAGCTATGGTGCCGGATAAGGACGGCCGCTTCGTCGTCAAGCCCACCAAGACAAAAAAAAGCACACGTGTAATTTCTGTACCCAAATATCTTGCAGATCGCCTCAATGCAGCGATAGAGCGTGATGAGGCGTTCTACAACGTAGCCCCTGAGAGGCCGTACAAGCGCCTCCAGCAGCTTTGTGAGCGTCTGGGCCTGCCGCATATGTCCATGCATGATTTGCGCCACCAGAACGCATCTATCATGCTCTCGCTAAATATCCCGGACAAGTACGCCATGGAGCGAGGTGGATGGAGTTCGACGAGCACGATGAAGCAGATTTACCAGCATACGATGAGTGATGAACGGATAGCGGTGGATGAGAGGGTGAATGAGTATATGGAAGGATTAACGAAAAAAGAGTATCAGGAGTAATTACTCCCAATACTCTTTCACGAATGGGTTGTCCCAATGGCAGCCATCCCACCCGCGTTTAACAGCTTCCTTTCGGATAGCCAACCGGATCTTCCCGGGGAAGACGTATTCCGTCCTCTTATTGAAGAAGTCCTCTTCTTCCCCAATAATCCAACGACTAACGTCCTTACCGTCGAGATACCGCTTAGCGACCTTTTTGGCCGTACGCGAATATTTAGCCATCTTAACACCTCCTTTTCTATAAAAGAGGTTGTAAATTTTGAGGCAAAAAGAAGGCCCCGTGTAAATATCACAGGGCCTCTTTCGAGCAATATTTTTGGTATATCTTTAAAAGTCTAAGAATCTGGCCAACCTTTGCCGAACGAAGTGCGACTTCATCTGCCAGAGGCCAAACGTGAGTCTCTCTACATATCAGAGATGCCTCTTCAAATTTGTCATCAAGCAGTTGCTCAACCCCACTTAGTTCCTCAATAATAGTGTCCAGCTGTTCTTTTGTTAGCTCTATAGTCATACCAAAGCACCTCACTTTCTATTCTACGAGGTGTAATTTTTGCTGCCGCTCGTGTCACATTTCGTGTCATCTAGGTGTCTCAGACGTATGACACGCGGCGCAAACGCAGTCACAAACATCGCATCTATAAAACAAACGG
>RHMF01001559.1_pt1 | contig 10508 bp, 6 predicted proteins | sample 5365151 | NCBI WGS metagenome assembly RHMF01 (sample SAMN10266501, study PRJNA497801) | feces metagenome | isolation source: feces | host: Bos taurus | place: China: Prairie of Fairy Mountain | collected 2017-08-14 | reverse complement strand
GTGGAAGCCGAGCAGGATCCTGCCAAGGCCAATCCCCTGGAATACGCCATCCGGGCAAGAAAATTCATCCGGGAACACACCGGTCTGTAATTGGAGGTAAATTATGGTTACAGTTGGTATTATCGGCGCCGGCCGCATCGGCAAGGTGCATACTGAGTCCATCAGCAATTATGTCCGCAACGCGAAGATCAAGACCGTTGCAGACCCCTTTATGAATGAGAATACCGCCGCCTGGCTGAAAAGTATGGGCGTGGAGAACACCTGCACTGATTATCATGACATCCTGAATGATCCTGAAATTCAGGCCGTGCTGATCTGCTCTTCCACCAACACCCATTCTCCCATTTCTTTGGAGGCCATTGCAGCCGGCAAGCATGTCTTCTGCGAAAAGCCCATCGATCACGACCTGGGCCGTATCAAGGAAGTGGTGGAGGCCCTGAAGGGTAGTAATCTGAAGTATCAGGTGGGTTTCAACCGCCGCCACGACCACAATTTCGCCGCTGTCAAGCAGGCGATCAATGATGGTAAGGTGGGCGATGTCCACATCATCAAGATCACCTCCCGTGACCCCGAGCCGCCCTCTGCAGAGTACGCAGCCGTGTCCGGTGGTATGTTCTTGGATATGACCATCCACGATTTTGATATGGTCCGTTTCCTGGCTGGTTGCGATGCCGAGGAAATTTATGTCCAGTCCGCTGTGCTGGTAGATCCCGCCATCGGCGAGGCAGGCGATGTGGATACTGCCGTCATCACCCTGAAGATGGAAAATGGCGCCATTGCTGTTATCGATAATTCCCGTCGTGCCGCCTACGGTTACGATCAGCGTGCCGAGGTCTTCGGCTCCAAGGGCATGGTGGCCACTGCCAACGATACGCTGTCCACGGCTGTGCTCAGCAACGCTGAGGGCGTCACCGGTGAAAAGCCCCTGTATTTCTTCCTGGAGCGCTATATGCAGAGCTTTGCCACTGAGGTCAAGGGTTTCATCAATGCCATCGAAAACGATACTGACACCCTGGTGGGTGTGGAAGACGGCCTGAAGCCTGTGCTGATGGGCATTGCCGCCAAGAAGTCTGTGCTGGAGCACCGCCCTGTTAAACTGTCTGAGATCGAATATTAAGGAGGTCTTCCTATGAGCGAAGAATTCCGTTATCCGGCATTTGATTCCGAGGGTATGAAGGTGCTCTCCCGCGCAGGCGATCTGCCCAATGATATGATGATGGATATTGCTGTGTTCCGCCTCCGGGAAGGTGAGCAACTGACTTTCTGCCAGGACAATGCGGAAACTGCAGTTCTGCTGGTGCAAGGTCACATCTGCTACAAATGGGAGGGCCGGGAAGAGGAGGCGCAGCGCCTATCCTTCATTGAGGAAGGCCCCTATTGCCTGCACGTCAGCCGCAAGATGCAGGTGACTGTCCAGGCGCTGGAGGAAAGTGAAGTGCTGGTGCAGTCCACAGAAAACGACCGGGATTTCCCCGCTGTTTTCTACCGCCCCCAGGACTGCCGCAATGATATTTTCGGTCTGGGCGTGCTGGAGGGCAAGCTGGAACGCACTGTGCGCACCATCTTTGATTACAATAATGCTCCCTATTCCAATATGGTCAATGGTGAAGTCATCAACCACCAGGGCGGCTGGAGCAGCTATACTCCCCACCATCATCCCCAACCGGAGGTATATTACTACCGCTATGAGCGGCCCGAGGGCTTTGGTGCTTGCTTTATCGGCGAAAATGTGTATAAAATAAAGGATGGAAGCGTGGCTTCCATTCCCGGTGGCAAGACCCATCCTCAGGTCACCGCGCCCGCATTTCCTATGTATTATTGCTGGATGATCCGCCATTTGGATGGCGATCCCTGGACCGGCAGAATTGTAGACGAACGCTACACTTGGATCGACGCAAGAATGGGTTAATAGAGGATTTTGTTTATGATGATTGGCAGACAATGGGAAGATCGCCTGCGTATTTGGGCGGAGCAATTTCCCAAGCACTATATGAAAAAGGCGGAGGCCCTGCAGCTGCAGGGCTACACCACAATGGAGCATTTGGCGTTTGACCGGGCGGTCAAGGGTCCATTTGCGCCTGCCCCCGTGGGGATGTCCTGGGGTGAAAAATGGGAATATGGCTGGTTTTCTGCCGCTTTTACCGTTCCGGCTTGGCTGGAGGGAAAGCGGCTGGTGCTGCATTTGGGCTGCGGTGAAGAAATGCTGGTGTGGGTCAATGGTGTGGAATCTGGCGCCATCGACAAAAAGCACAAGTATATTACCCTGACCCGGTCTGCCAAAGTAGGGGATACCTACGAAATTTATGCTGAATGTTACGCCGGTCACGGCATCCGCAACGAGGGTGCCGGCCCGGTGGCATTCGGGGAGGAATCTGTCCCCGAGCCGCCCAAATGCCAGGAGAAGGTGAAAGAGAGCTTCGTGGGCATTTGGAATGAGGCCCTTTACCAGGTGGCGATGGACTATCTGACCCTCTACTCCCTGGTGAAGAAATTGCCTGCTAAGAGCCTTCGCACGATGAAGATCGTGGAAGGACTGAAAAAGTTTACTTATATTGCGGATTTTGAGCTGCCCGAGCCAGCGTTGACCGCTTCTATTGTGGAGGCAGGTAAGGTTTTGCAGCCCTTGCTGGCCTGCAAAAATGGCGCTACTATGCCCGATTACACCGTCTTCGGCCAATCCCATTTGGACCTGGCCTGGCTGTGGCCGGTGGAGGAAACGGAGCGCAAATCCGCCCGAACCTATACCAATCAGCTTGCGCTGATGGATGAATATGACAATTATCAGTTTTTACTGTGTGAGCCACCTATTTTGGAGTGGCTGAAAGAATATTACCCCAATGTGTGGCAGCGGGTGAAGGAAAAGGTTAGGGAGGGCAAGTTCCATCCCGAGGGAGCTCTATGGGTGGAATCCGACACCAATATCCCCTCCGGCGAGAGCCTGATCCGCCAGTTTGCCTGGGGCAAGCGGTGGTATCGCAGGGAATTGGGTGTGGACAGCAAGATGGCCTGGATGCCCGATACCTTCGGCTTCTCCGCGGCCCTGCCCCAGATTATGAAAAAGTGCCAAGTTCCCTATTTTGCCACACAGAAACTAATCCGCCAGGACCCGGAATGCCAGCCCTTCCCCTACAATGTCTTTTGGTGGGAGGGTATGGACGGCAGCAAGGTCCTGAGCCATACCTTCAAGAAAAATAACGCCAATTTCCAACCCGGCGATCTCATTACCCGATGGGAAGAGGACCGGGTGCAGCAGGAAAACATCGATGGCTTGATGTTCCCCTTCGGCTTTGGCGACGGTGGCGGCGGCCCCACCCGGGATATGGTGGAGATGGCGAGCCGCTGCGCAGATTTGGAGGGCGCACCCCGGTGCCATATGGAAAGCCCCGTCAAGTATTTTGAGCGCTTGACCGATGTGGAAAACACCTTCCGGGGCGAGTTGTACCTGGCCTGGCATCGCGGCACGCTGACCTCCCAGACCCGAACCAAACGGTTGATCCGCTTTGCCGAGGGCAATCTGCGGCAGCTGGAGTTCTTCCTGTCCCGGCAAATGCTGGCAGGAAAAGAAATGCCGGAAAACTGGCGGCAGCGGCTGGATGACCTGTGGAAGAAACTGCTGTTCAACCAGTTCCACGACATTGCCCCCGGCACTTCCATTGCCCGTGTTCACCAGCGGGCAGAGAAAGAACTGCACGAGGTTTGCGATGGATGCCGCCAGATGCTCAGTGAATTTATAGTGAGCCCGGAGCCGCCCTTTGAAAAGAGCTATGTTTACAATGCCCTGAGCTGGGACAGAACCTGCCGTGGTGTGACCGTACCGGCCCAAAGTAGCGCGCTTCTGGATCGCAGCAAACCTATGGAAGAAACGGCCCATATCCGCTTCCTGGAACAGGAAAATTGCTATGAACTGTCCAATGCCCATCTTGTTTGCCGGGTCAATACCCGGGGCGAGGTGGTCAGCGTTAGAAAGACCGGCTGCGATACGGAATATATGGCGGGCGTTGGCAATCGCTTTTTGATGTTCAAGGATGTGAACACTTGCTATGATGCCTGGGAACTGGGCAGTATGTATGAAAACCTGCCGGTGGAACTGGATGGGCAAGTATCTATCGTTATGCATTCCTACCCCAGCAAGGCAGAATTGGAGATCACTGGCAAACTGTGCAGCTCCAATTTCACCCAGTTGATCACACTGGCCGGGGATCAGCAGAGCCTCAGCTTTAACACCCATATCGACTGGCAGGAAAAGCACAAGCTGCTCAAAGTTGCCTTCCCGCTCAATGCTTACGCGAACGAAGCTTACCACGAAACCCAGTTTGGCTATGTGAAGCGGCCTGTCCATCGTTCCTATCAGACCGACAAGGATCGCTACGAAGTCTGCAACCACCGCTACACCGCCCTGACCGATGGCGCCCACGGCGCTGCGGTGCTCAACGATGGAAAGTTTGGTGTCAATGTGATAGGCAACGAAATTCGCTTGACGCTACTCAAGTCTACTATGATGCCCGATCAAAATGCCGATCGGGGACTACAGCAGTTTGCCTATGCCTTCTATCCCTTCGATGGTGCATTCGCTGACAGCGATGTGCTGCAGCAGGCAGCCCAGTTGAACGAGCCTCTGCTGGCGGGGGGTGTGGGTGACGATCTGGGCCCCATACTCCTGTCGAATGCGAAGAACATCATTGTGGACACCATCAAACCGGCGGACACGATGGAAAATGCCCTGCTGGTGCGTGTTTACGAGGCTATGGGCAAGCAGACCGATTGCGCCTTCACGGCCCACGAACATATTAAAACCGTCACCGAAACGGATATGCTGGAAGAAAATCCCACTCCCGTGGATCTATCCAATGTCCATTTCGGCCCCTTTGAGATCAAAACCTTTATCTTGCAATTGTAAGAGGAAAAGCCTATGTACAGAATCGGAATCGACCTGGGTGGCACCAATACCGCCGCAGGCTTGGTGGACGAAAACGGTCAAATTATCGACCGGGAGAGCGTAAAAACCAATCTTCCCACCACGCCGGAGCGTATCAAAGCCAATATCACTGCCCTTTGCCGCACGCTGATGGCAAGAAACGGCCTCAGTAGCGCCGATGTTACCAGCGTGGGCGTGGGCGTGCCCTGCACCGCCAACAAGCGCACCGGCTGTATGGAGGATGCGGATCATTTGGGTTTCGCATCCGGCCCTTTGGCCGGGCCGCTGAAAGATGCACTGGGTCTTCCGGTTTTTATTGAAAACGATGCAAATGCCGCTGCCTGGGGCGAGTATCAGGCGGGGCATTACGATGCCGATTCCTTCCTGCTGGTGACATTGGGTACTGGCATTGGAGGCGGCATCATTCTGGGCGGTAAGCTGATCACCGGCATTAACAATGCGGCCGGTGAGGTGGGGCATATGACCATCCATATGGATGGCGAACCCTGCGGCTGCGGAAAAAATGGCTGCTTTGAATCCTACGGCTCCGCTTCTGCCCTGATCCGCCATGCCCGGGAAGCCACCGGAGAGGATATCACGGAAGCCAAGGAAGTGTTCGACCGGGCGGCGGCAGGGGAGCCGGTGTTTGTAAGTCTGCTGGATACCTATACCACCTATATAGCGGTGGGCATTGCCAATCTCATCAACATCTTCGGCCCTGCTTATATTTGCATCGGCGGCGGCATTAGCTATGCCGGCGATGCCTTGCTGACGCCTGTGCGGGAAAAGACCTATGGAATGATGTATGCCAAAGCTGCGCAAAGAAAGCCGCAGATCATTTTGGCAAAGCTTCATAACGATGCCGGTATTCTCGGCGCTGCCTTATTAGAAAATTGAGAGGAGAATCTGCTATGCGCGCACATTATGAGCGAGTGGTGAAGGACACGGAGCGAAGAGTTCGCACCGCCCTGCGCACCCAAAATACGGATCAGTCTAGCCCTTATTACGGCGCTTATGTGATGCCCAATGGCGTCTATATGCAAAAGCACGCCCTGTATCAGATCGCCTCTTTGGCAGCAGCCTACTGCTGCCCCGACTGCCAGTATTATCACGATGAAAAGATTCTGGCGAGTCTCCTGCTGGGTCTTGACTATGTGGACTCTACCCAGCACGAAAACGGCCTGTTTGACTATATTACCTGCAATTTCTTCTCCGCTCCCGATACCGCCTTCTGTATTGGCATCATCCTGCCGATGTATAAATACCTGGTTAAGCAGGAACAACTGACCGATGGCGAGGCACTGCTGAAAGAGCGGATGGGAAAAATCATCCATATGGGCGGCCGAGGCCTCTTAGAGGGCGGCTTCCACACCCCCAATCACCGCTGGGCCATTGCGGGACTCCTTTGCCAGTGCGGCAAGCTCTTCGGTGAGGAAGACCTGACCCGGGCCGCCTTTGCTTACCTTAATGAAGGCATCGATTGCAACGAAGACGGCGAATATTCTGAAAAGTCCGCCGGCAATTATAACGGTGTTAACAACCAGGCAATGCTGTTTTTGGCAGAGGCTCTGGGCGACGACAGTTATGAGCAGCATGTCATTCGCAACCTGAAGATGATGCTGACCTACTGGGAGCCGGACGACAGCATCTTCACTGCCAATTCTACCCGTTTTGACAAAGATCGGCTGGTGTACCCCGATGGTTACTATTTCTTCTATCTGTACATCGGCGCCAAATACAACATCCCGGAATTTTTGGCTATGGCCAACTATGCCTTCCATATCATTTTTGAGAAGAATCTGCTTTCTCCCGATCTGCTGGGTCGCTTTATGCTGTACCCTGAACTGATCGATTTGGAATACGAAGCTTGCGAAACGCCTACGACTTTTAGAGCCTACTATGCCGACTCCGGCATCGCCCGGGTGCGCCGTGACCGGTTTAGCTACACGGTGATGAAGGACAAGTCCAATTTCCTCTATGTCCACAATGGCGCAGTGAAGCTGGCGGTTAAGCTGGGAGGCAGCTTCTGCGAGCATCGTGCCTTTAAGGCAGAAAAAATGTGGGAAGAAAACGGTGAATTCCACCTGCAGCAGACTATGCGTGGCTGGTATTACTTGCCCTTCCCAGAAAAGCCTGCTACATCCGACTGGTGGCAGATGGACAATGCTAGCCGACCCAAGAAGTGGGGCCCGGATATGGATATTCATATCATCGTCCGGGATACCGCTGACGGTATCGAGATAGATGTGAAAACCTCTGGCGTCAAGGGTGCTCCCTGGCGCATCGAGTTGGCCTTCTCGGGTATCGACCGCATCTCCAATTCCCATCTGACTATGCCCATCCACGGCGATGAAGTGCTGGTTCTGAAGGACGATTACTTCACTGCCGCCAATGCCGAGGGCAGTATGGTGGTGGGTCCCTGCTTCGGCAATCACCACTTTACCGAAGGCAAGGAGGACAGCGAGGCTAAGACAGCCGGCTGCGCTACCATCTATTTGACCGATTATACCGAATTCCATCATACGATCTTCATTAAGCCCTAAGGAGGATCTGCTATGCGTTATTACGAAAACCCGGAAAGAACTTTCGAAAATCGCTGCCCCAGCCGCAGCTGGTATATTCCCGGCGGTGTATCCCAAAAGTATTTGCTCATTGGCGATTGGCAGTTTGCCTATTTCAGCCGGGATATCGATGTGCCGGAGGTAATCGAACATTGGGATACCATCCCTGTGCCGTCTTGCTGGCAGCTGCAGGGTTACGAGAATCCCAATTATTCCAATATCAACTATCCCTACCCCTGCGACCCGCCCTATGTGCCCGACGATAACCCCTGCGGTGTGTATCAGCGGCAGTTTACGCTGGAAAAATGGGGCAAGACCTATTTCGTATTTGAGGGTGTGTCCAGTTGCGCAAACCTCTATATCAATGGCCGCTATGTGGGATTCACCCAGGGTAGCCATCTGCTGGCGGAGTTCGATATTACGGATTATGTAAACCAAGGCGAGAATACGGTTACCGTAAAAGTGCTCAAATGGTGCTGCGGCAGCTACCTGGAGGACCAGGATTTCTTCCGCTACAATGGCATTTTCCGGGATGTGTACATCCTGCAGCGCCCGGAAGATCACATCACGGATGTGGAAATGATCCCCAATGACAAAGAGATTTCCATCAAGCTGGCGGGCGCTGCCCGGGTGCGGATCTTCAATGGCGAAAATCTGCTGGTGGAAACCGATATGGTGGATAGCTATTCTTTTGCACCGGCCAATCCCATTCTGTGGAACGCCGAAAAGCCCCACCTGTACCGGGTGGAGTTGGAGCGGGCAGGGGAGATCATTATCCTGCAGGCCGGCCTGCGGAAGATTGAAATTTCAAATCGCTATGAACTGCTGGTCAACGGTGTTTCCGTGAAGCTCCACGGTGTCAACCATCACGATACCGACCCCCACCGGGGCTGGTGTCAGAGTGAAGCAGAGCTTCGTCGTGACTTGGAACTGATGAAATCCCTCAATATCAACTGTGTCCGCACCTCCCATTATCCCCCTGCACCGGTTTTCCTGCAGCTGTGCGATGAGCTGGGATTGTATGTGGTCTGCGAAACAGATATTGAGACCCACGGTTTCCTGCGCAGGCTTCCCAATGTGCCCTACCGCTACGATGTGGAGTCGGGTGCCTGGCCCTGCACCAAGGCAGAGTGGCGGGCAGAATTTATGGATCGTATGGTGCGGATGGTGGAGAATTTCAAAAACCACCCCAGCATCATTATCTGGTCCACCGGCAACGAAAGCGGCCACGGCTGTAACCACATCGAAATGCTTCGTTGGACCAAGCGACGGGACCCCAGCCGCTTGACCCACGCCGAGGATGCCTCCCGCAAGGGCCAGTGGCACAATGCGGATGTGTTCTCAATGATGTATTCTTCCCTTTCCGATATGGAAGAATTTGCCTGCCGGGATGACATCAATATGCCCGTCTTCCTCTGCGAATACTCCCACGCTATGGGCAACGGCCCCGGCGATGTGTGGGATTACAATGAACTGTTTGACAAATATCCTAAGCTGATCGGCGGCTGTATTTGGGAATGGGCCGACCACGTGGTGAATGTGGATGGTGTCCAGCGCTATGGCGGCGACTTTGAGGGTGAATTGACCCACGATGGCAACTTCTGCTGCGATGGTCTGGTGTTCTCCGACCGTAGCTCAAAGGCAGGCTCTTTGGAGGCCAAGGCGGCCTATCAGCCCATCCGCACGAATTATGCAGACGGCGTTCTGACGGTATACAATCGGTTGGACTTTACCAACTTGGAAGAATTTGAATGCTACATTACCATTGAAGCCGATGGGGAAGTGGTGGAATCCGAGCAGTATAGCCTGTCTTGCCCGCCCCACAGCCGGGTGCAGCTCAAAATTCCTTATGAAAAGCGAGTATGTCGCTTTGGTGCGCAGTTGAATGTTGACCTGTGTAAGGGAGATACGGTTTGGGCTCGCACCCAGCATCCGCTGCCCTATGATGTAGCAGAAACTGCCAAAGTACCTGTGGCGGAACTGATAGAAGATGCGATCAATATTTATGCCAAGGGTGAAGCCTTTGCTTACACCTTCAGCAAGCACTATGGCATCTTTACCAGCCTGGTGGTCTATGGCCGGGAGCAACTGGCAGATCGCCCTGTACTGACCGCCCACCGCGCCCCCACCGACAACGACCGCAATATCCAGTACCGCTGGATGCAGCTGAACGAATGGCAGGGTGAAAATCTGGATAAATCCTTCGTGAAGGTCTACGATTGCAAGATCGAAAATGGCGAAATTGTGGTTTCCGCTTCTCTGTCCGGCATCTCCCGCGCACCCCTGCTGCGCTATACCCAGCGTATCCGCATTGATGAAAATGGTCGTGTGGATTGGGTATTGGAGGGCAGTGTCCGTCCCGATGCCATTTGGCTGCCCCGCCTGGGTTATGAATTTGTGCTTCCCGGCGAAGTGCAGACCTTTGCCTATTACGGCAATGGTCCGGTGGAAAGCTACCGGGATCTGTGCCACGCTGGCTATGTGGGCCTCCACGAAAGCACCGCCGCAAAGGAGTATGTGCATTATGTCCGCCCCCAGGAGCACGGCAATCATACCGCAGTGAAATGGCTGCGGATCGGCGACCTGGAATTTGCTGCCGAGGATATGGAAATCAATGTGTCTCAAATCTCCACCGCTGCGCTAACCAAGGCGGAGCATACCGATGAACTGGTGCGCGACGGCAAGACCCATCTGCGGATCGACTATAAAGTTTCCGGTTTGGGTTCCCATTCCTGTGGTCCGGAACTGGAAAAACCCTACCGTCTGGCGGAAAAGGAAATTCTGTTCCGCTATGCCATTTGCCCTGTGAAAAATCAATTTTAAGGAGAATACATATGAAATTCGATGTTCGCTATGCCAATCATCCCGAAGATTCCAAGCGCTATGACACGCAGGAGCTGCGCAAGCATTATCACATTTCTAACCTGTTCGAGAAGGATAGCATCAACCTGACCTATTCCCACCAGGATCGCATCATCGCCGGCGGCATTATGCCCGTGGACGAAGCGCTGGTGCTGGAAAGCTGCAAGGAG
>RHMF01003609.1_pt1 | contig 10511 bp, 10 predicted proteins | sample 5365151 | NCBI WGS metagenome assembly RHMF01 (sample SAMN10266501, study PRJNA497801) | feces metagenome | isolation source: feces | host: Bos taurus | place: China: Prairie of Fairy Mountain | collected 2017-08-14 | reverse complement strand
CCACAGATGACGTTCATCAGCAGATTACCACGTTCCAACTCGTTGGAGACGATTCCCAAGATAGGCAGCATATCCTTCTGCTTACTCAGTTTCACGCCATCGTTCACCTCGCGGTTGAAGTGTATGGCGAGGTTGCTTATTTGCAGCAGCGGACGCTTGACGTGCAGCAGCAGCGTCTTGGGATGGAGCGCGTCCTCACCACGGACTATCACACGTCCTGCAATGGTCAGCGGACGGTCGAACCACGTCGACATAATCGGGCCACCATAAACCTCCGTATTCAGTTTCACGATGCCACCTTCACACGTCATCTCGGCATTGGGCTTGATACGGAATGTGGGGGAGTCGCAGTGAGCACAAATCATGCGGAAGCCTGCATCGGCCAGCGTTTTGCGTCCGATGTGGAAGGCATAGAACCGACGAGTCGTTCTTCGTCACGTAGAGTTTGTCACCTGCCTGGACCTCTCCGATGGGCTTCTGAGGGTCTAAGCGACGATAGCCAGCCTGCTCCAACTCGCTGGCGATGTTCTTTGCTGCCAGGAAGTTCACCGGCGAAGCATTCAGGAAATCTAATAGTCTCTTAACCATATTGCGATCGTTATTCTTTTCGTCGTTTCAGTAATTCTGCGTCTTGAAGCTGTCTGTCAAGGGCGTCATCTGCAGCGAGCAGGGTGATGTCGTTTCCCAAATTCAGCGCAAAAAGTACACGTGCATAGTTTGCGAATCATCCAAGCCATGTTGCGGGCAAGCGTTCGCATCGTCTGCATACCCTCCTCATCCTGTGCTACCTGTCCTGGCGTCTGACCATAGGCCATGTTCCAATACTGTGAACTGACGGGGGGCATATTAGACATTTGGAAATACTTGTTCAGACGGTCGAAGGCTGCCGATGCCCCACCTCTTCTACATACTACCACGCTGGCTGCTGGCTTGAAGCGCAGTTCAGTGCTTAGTGAGTAGAACACACGATCGAGCAGAGCACAGAGTGAACCATTCGGACCACCATAATAGACAGGCGAACCAACCACGAGTCCGTCAATGCCATCCTTCACTGCTCTCCATACCTTATAATATAAGTCATCATGGAAAGTACATCTTGCACCATTCCTACCACACATGCCACAGGCGATGCAACCCTGTACGGCCTGCTTGCCGATACTGATAATCTCCATTTATTTGTTATTGTACTCTTAACTCCATCGGCGTCATGCCGAAATGATCCTTCACGTACTTTCCGAAGAACGAAGTGTTTGGAAAGCCTGTTATATCGCATATCTGCTTGATGCCATAGTCGGTTTGTTTCAGATAGTAACGGATGTCTTCAAGCACGTGTTCCGTTATCCACTCGTTGGCAGTCTTTCCTGAATGCTTCTTGCAAAGAGACGAAAGGTATTTAGGGGTGATGCAAAGTTCTGTGGCATACCATTCCACTGTGCGATGCTTCATCTCTAATGAGTGTAGCAAGTCGAGAAAACGCTGAAAGTGGTTCGTTGACGAGCCAGCCTCTATCGAGACCTTATCAGTAAGTATCCTATCTTTTAAGGCGCCACACAAGCCAAGTATGGCTGCACGCAGGAGCGATTGTATGACGTCTGTTCGAAAAGGATGGTCGGCCCCCTTGTTAAAACACAGACTCAGCATTTCATAGAAGTTAGTATAGAACTGCATGTCTTCATCTTCCATAGAGACGACATACAATCGACGGATATAGACCACATCGTTCCATATCGCCATCTTCTCGCGTAGGAAATTCTGAAGTATGCCGTTCGTAAAGAACATTGCTTTCAGGTCAAAGTCGGGGCTTACCATCAGATCTGTAACGTTTACGTTCTGAGGTATAATAGTCACCTGATTCTTATGCAACACCATCGGTTGTCCGTTAATCGTGGCCTGTACCTTGCCTTGTGTACAGATGGCGATGGCATTCATGGAGACATGAGCGGCACTTACCTCTGCAAACTTCTGTATACTGTCTATGATGACAATATCATTATCAGAGTAGCCTACTTGAATGTCCTCATTGTCGGTAAGCGTCTGTAGTGAAATCTCTTCTTGTCGCATGATATGTTTGATTTTGGATGCAAAGTTAGGTAATTTTGACGAATTATCACGTTCAATTAGACTAATTTTATGTCCTATTTCACTTCTAGTTGTAAAATTTTACATTTTTATAGAGAAAACGAACACGAATAATTAAGAAAAAAGTATCATCTTTGCACCGGAATTCAGAAAAATAGAACTTATGATGAAAGCAAAAACGATGATGCTGCTGCTGACGGCAGGATTGCTACTCAGCAGTTGCGGAAACAAAAAAGCAGACGCTGAAAAAGCGCCTATCCGAGTTAAGACAGAAGTAGTTTCTACTAGTGGCTCAAAGACCGGACAAACCTATGTAGGCATTGTAGAGGAGCGTGAAGGCACAGCAGTAAGTTTTACCAGCATGGGTGTGGTTAAGCGTGTATTGGTAACCGAAGGACAGAGTGTAAGCAAAGGTCAGCTGATAGCCGTGATGGACGACACACAGGCTCGCAACCTGCTAACTGGTGCCGAGGCCCAGATGACACAAGCCAACGATGCCTTGGAGCGCTACAAGCTGCTGCACGACAATGGCTCGCTGCCCGAGGTGCAGTGGGTAGAGATACAAAGCAAAGTGGCTCAGGCTAAATCGCAGTTTGAGATAGCCAAGAAGAACCTGGCTGACTGTAAGCTTACTGCTCCTGTGAGTGGTGTCATCGGCAAGAAGTTGGTGGGTGCTGGCGAAACAGCAATGCCATCGCAGGCTGTGGTGACAATTCTAGACATCACAAGCGTAAAGGTAAAAGTGGCTATCCCAGAGGCAGAGATTAGTGGCATTACGGCATCAACACCCTCTACCCTCAACGTGGAGGCGGCACAGGCTGTAGTGAGTGGCGGCAAAATTGAGAAAGGTGTACAGGCAGACGCGCTCACGCACACATACGAAATAAAGATTAATGTGCAGAACGGCGACAGGAAGCTGTTGCCGGGCATGGTGGCAAGTGTTCAGTTCGTTGCAGTGCCACAGCAACAAACAGAACAAGCCATGCTGCCTGTGACTGCAGTGCAGAAGAGAGCCGACGGGACACTGTTTGTATGGACGGTGGCCAAGGACAGCACGGCCCATCGTACAACGGTGACTACTGGCAATACACAGGGCAATAGTATCGCTATCAGTGGCGGTATTGAGAGTGGAATGCGCATTGTTGCAGAGGGATATCAGAAGTTGAGTGAAGGAACGAAAGTCATTTACTAATTGACAATTGAGAATTGATAATTGACAATTATGGAAAAGAAGATGAACTGGCTTAAATGGCCATTGGAGCATTACCCCATAACGCTACTGATAGTAGTGATTCTATTTGTGCTGGGCATCTACGGCATGTACGTTATGCCGAAAGACGAATTTCCTCATGCCACTATCCGTCAGGGTGTAGTGGTAGCTGTCTATCCAGGTGCCACCAGCGAGGAAGTTGAACAGCAGGTGGCTCGCCCGTTGGAGCGTTATCTGTTTACCTACGGCGAGGTAAACCGTGTGAAGACCACCACTACATCGCAAAACGGCATGTGTATTGTGATGGTGAAGCTTAACGACGAAGTGAACAACAAAGATGAAGTATGGAGCAAAATAAAACATGGTCTAAATGCTTTCAAGCCACAGCTTCCATCGGGGGTGCTTGCTATCGTAGTAAACGATGACTTCGGTAACACCTCGGCATTACTCGTTGCTATCGAGAGCGACCAGCGCAGTTATCGCGAACTAAAACAGTACAGCGACGACCTGAGCGACCGTCTGCGCCGAATCCCGTCAGTAGCTAATGTGAAACTCTTTGGCGAACAGAAGGAGCAGATTTCGCTGTATGTAGACCGCCAGCGCCTGCAGGCATATGGCATCGGACAACAGATGCTCTTCTCCCGTCTCCAGGCCCAAGGCATCACAACGATGAGTGGCAGTATCAGCGACGACGACCAGCAGATTCCCATCCATATAGAAACGATGGAGAATAGCGAGGAGGAGATTGCCAATCAGATTATCTATAGCGACGCAGCCACTGGAAAGGTGGTGCGCGTGAGAGATATAGCCCGCGTGGTGCGAGAATACGAGCCTCTGTCAAGCCGCATCGAGCAGAACGGGCACCCTTGTATGCTCATATCAATGGAGATGACGCCTGGCAACAATGTGATGCAGTATGGCGAAGAGGTGGACCACGTGCTCGATGAGTTCCGAGCCAACGAACTGCCCGACGATGTCAATGTGACTCGCATCGCCGACAAACCGAAGGTGGTTTCGATGAGTATCACATCGTTCCTGCGCGACCTGCTCATATCTATGGCTATCATTATTCTAGTGATGATGGTGCTCTTCCCATTGAGGTCGGCCATCGTGGCTGCTATTACCATACCGCTAAGTACTTTCGTTTCTGTAGCCATCATGTATATGGTGGGCATCGAATTGAACATCGTCACCTTAGCGGCACTTATTGTGGTGTTAGGTATGATTGTGGATAACTCTATTGTGGTTATCGACGGCTACTTGGAATACTTGGGAAAAGGATACGAACCGAAGGTGGCCGCCATCGAGTCAGCAAAACAGTATTTCATGCCGATGATGCTGGCGACCATCTGTATATGTGCCATCTTCTTCCCCTTCCTCATCACGATGAAAGGCATGTTCCACGATGCATTAGAAGACTTCCCCATCACGATTACTATCAACCTGATGGTGTCGCTCTTCCTGGCTGTTACAGTCATCCCGTTCCTCGAGGTGCATATCATCAAGCCGGGTAAGGTTAGTACAGGTGGAAACGCCATCACCCATTGGGTACAGAACGTATATAATAAGGTGTTGGGATGGACCTTCCTGCATCCTTGGATTACTATCGGTGGAGGCATTGGTGTTATTCTGTTATCGACAATCATTCTCCCTACACTGAAGGTACGTCTCTTCCCATACGCAGACCGCGACCAGTTTGCCGTAGAGATATTCTTGCCCGACGGCAAGGGCCTGGCAGAGACGGAACTGATAGCCGACTCCGTACAACATGCGTTGGAGAAAGATGAGCGTATCACTGGCATTACAGGTTTCATAGGCTGCTCGTCACCCCGCTTCATGGATGCATATGCGCCACAAATAGCAGGTAACAACTATGCGCAGTTTATAGTCAACACTAAGAGTGATAAGGCTACACTCGATTTGTTGGCAGAGTATCAGCTCCAACTGAGCGAGGCATTCCCAAATGCTTACGTCAAGTTCAAGCGACTGGATTATCTGGAGGTGAGCGAACTAGAATACCGGTTCTATGGCGACAACCTCGACTCGCTGCATGTGGCCGCTGAAAGGCTGATGGAACGCATGAGAGAGATGCCAGAGCTGGAGTGGGTACATACCGACTACCTGCAACCCTATCCGATTATCAATGTGGAACTCGACCCTGTCACATCAGCACAATTGGGCATCACCCGTACCACCGCACAACTGGCCCTTAGTGCCACGTCAAGCGACCTTCGTGTAGGTCAGATATGGGAGGGCAATTATGAGTTGCCTATCGTTGTTAAGGATGATGCTGACATGACCTATTCTGACATTGAGAATTTAGGCATCACATCGCCTATCACCATGCTATCTGGTGGTATGAACAGCACTAACAGTACCGTTCCACTTCGCCAGATAGCCAAAGTAAAGCCCAAATGGAGCGAGAGTCGCATCATGCATCGTGGCGGTGAGCGTTGCATCACCGTAACGGCACAGTTTGCACAGGGTGTTTATACAGCTCCAATAGAAAAGGAAATAGCCCGCATCATGCAGGAGGAGATAAAACAGCCACAAGGTGTACGCAGCGAAGTAGGCGGTGAGATAGAATATGGCGACGAAGCATTACCTCAGATATTTGGCGGCATCTCCATTGCCTTGATTATTGTGTTCTTCTTCCTGCTCTTCAACTTCAAGAAGTATGGTATCACGTTCGTCTGCATGGTAGCCTTGGGTCTGATGACACCTGGAGCCTTGATAGGTCTTGGATTGATGAATCGCGCCCTCGGTCTTACCTCTATCTTCGGACTCATCACCCTGATGGGCATGATTATGCGTAACGAGATTCTGATCTTCGAGCACGCCATTGACTTGATTAAGAAATATGTGGCGGAACATGGTGATTGGACAGTTGATCGTAAAGCCTACAACGAGGCTGTTAAGCAGGCTGCTTACGAGGCTGGTAAACGCCGAATGGTGCCAATCTTCCTCACAACAGCTACTACCGCCGTAGGTGTCGTGCCGATGATTATAGCACAAAGTTCGTTCTGGATGCCCGTAGGTGTCACCATCTTCGCCGGTGGTATCGGCTCGCTTATCATGGTAGTCACCATGCTACCAGTTATTTATTGGAAGGTCAATCTTAAGTGAAACATCAATAATTTGCTACCGCAATGAAAAAGATAGTATCCATTATCGCCTTGAGCTGCACAATTACAGCCTCGGCCCAGACATATACACTGCAGCAGCTCAAGGCCTCTGCCCTGCAGAATAACATTGCCATTCGCAATGCCAAACGCTCCATCGACGCCGCCCAGCAGCAACGCAAGGAAGCCTTTACCAAGTACTTCCCTACTGTGAGCGGCACAGGTCTATGGTTTAATGCAGACAAGGGCATGGCCAAGACCGAGTTGAACCTGTCTGAGCAGATATCGCCCGAATTAGGCATGGCACTCGCTCAGTCGCTGCCTGCCGAGGCTCTCGCTGCCTTGGGCAATCCTGTCAGTATCTCGATGATGAAAAACGGTACCATCGCTGGCATTACTGCCGTTCAACCAATCTTCGCAGGAGGCCAGATTATCAATGGCAACAAACTCGCCAAGGTGGGCGAAGATGTGAGCCGATTGCAACTGCAACTCTCAGAAAACGAAGTGGAGAAGCAGACGGAGCAATACTACTGGCAGTTAGTTTCGCTACAGGAGAAGATGAAGACCATCGAAGCTGTACAAGCTCTACTGGCTGATATCTATAAAGATGTAGATATGGCTGTGCGTGCTGGTGTCGCCATGCGCAACGACCTACTTCAAGTACAATTGCGCCAGAACGACGTGGAGAGTCAGAAACTGAAACTCAACAACGGAATAAGCATTGTGCGCCTGCTGCTCGCTCAGTATTGCGGATTGAATAATACAGACTTTGCTTTGACTTATGATTCTAAGATATCGTCTTCATTTGCACAGAAGCAAGACCACAGTCAGGCCTTGCTGACAACTGCTGAATATCAGTTGCTCAACAAACAAGTCGAGGCCACAAAACTCCAGCAAAAGATGGAGATTGGTAAGAACCTGCCGACAGTAGGTATAGGGGCTGGTTATAACTATCACAACTTGCTCGACAATAGCCACACCTTTGGCATGGTGTTCGCCACTGTCAGCGTACCAATCTCTGACTGGTGGGGCGGCTCCCATGCTATCAAGCGCAAGAAGATTGCCCAGCAGCAAGCCGAGGAGCAACTGGCCGACAACTCGCAGCTGCTGAAGATACGCATGCAGAACGCATGGAACAATGTAGAGGAATCTCGTCAGCAACTCCAAATAGCCCAGCGCAGCATCGAACAAGCCGAAGAAAACCTTCGTCTGAACCGCGACTACTACAAGGCCGGTACATCGAAGATGAGCGACCTGCTCGAAGCCCAACTGCTCTATCAGCAGTCTCTCGACCTCGACCGCCGCACCGATGCCTTCGCCGACTACCAGAACAAACTCCTGGAATACCGTCAGGCCACAGGACAGTAAAATCTCCTAATTTATCACAAAAGATTCCTCCGTATCACCTCGATATGGAGGATTTTTCGTACCTTCGCCCTCTGAAAGAAAGAATAAAAATGATATGAATCCAGTAGCCATCCGATTATTAAACCAGCAGTTGATAGTGCCTCAGTTCAAGTCTCCTACTGAGGCGGTCAGCCACATGGGTGCCATGCAGGCTCAGGAATACCGCATGATACGATGGGCAGTGGCTATGCGTACACAGAAACCATCGCACAAAGCCTTCAAGGAAGCATACGACAGCGGACGGATTATCCGTCTGCACCTGATGCGAGGTACGTGGCAACTGGTAACTGTGGAGGATTATTGGTGGATGATAGACCTCTGCGCTCCCAAGGCTATCGCTGCCACAACGGGGTGGATGCACAGCAATAAGATTTCGATTCCCGACGATGAACTCTTTCGAGTCCGCGACATCTTGGTCCAGACGGCTGCCGATAAAGGAAGTGTAACGAAAGAGGACATTATTAAGGCTTTGGCGGAACACAACATGCAGATGGACGACCATCGCCTGTCATACCATATCCGTATGGCTGAGTTTTCTGGCACCCTCTGTAGCGGTGACTTGTTGCCCACTAAAGCCACCTATGCACTTTCAGCAAAAAAGGTAGGCCCGCGACCTGCTCAGATAGATCGCGATGAAGCATTAATGCGCTTTACCCGCAAATACTTTCAGAGCCGTCAACCAGCAACGCTTGAGGATTTTGTGTGGTGGTCAGGACTGAATATTAATGACTGCCGCAAGGGTATTGCGCTCTTAGGCGACACCATTCATAAGGAAACGTGGAAAGGCAGAGACTTTTATTTCACGTATAACTGTCGTACACGAGGCTTTAGGACATACTTTTGATTCCACCATACGATGAATATCTCATCGGCTATAAGTCCCGTGACATTGTGCTACCTCCAGAACATCGACATCGTGCTCACAACAACAGTGGTATCTTCCAACCTATCATCGCCCGCGACGGATCTGCGGCAATTGGTCTCCCTTCAAAGATGATTGTCAAGTGGATTTCTTCGATGGCAGCAATGAGACAGAGAGCCTACAGGAAGCATGGACTCTTTACAAAAGATTTAGAGAAAAATGAGATTCCTGTCAAAATGAAGATTGAACCGTTGCAACTTTTCGCTCATATCATACGTCTAACAGATAGAAATTTTTAAAGATAACGATTATGATACTCTCAACAACCCCACAGATTGAAGGTCGCCCCATCCGTGAGTACAAGGGCGTAGTGACAGGTGAAGTCATTATTGGTGCTAACGTACTAAAAGACTTCATGCACCGACTTCTTCGGCGGACGCAGCAGCTCGTATGAGAAAGTACTCATCGAGGCCAAGGATTCTTCCATGCAGGAGATGATGCAGCGTGCTCAGGCACTTGGAGCCAATGCTATCGTCGGTATCGACATCGACTATGAGACCATTGGAGCCAATGGCTCGATGCTTATGGTAGCCACCAGCGGAACAGCCGTAGTCATATGAAGACTTTAGGAAACATCATCTGGATTATCTTCGGTGGGCTGCATATTGCCTTGGAATATTTCATTGCCGGACTGGTACTGATGATTACCATCATCGGTATACCATTTGGCTTGCAGAGTATGAAGCTGGGTATGCTGGCCATCTGGCCAGAAGGTGAAGTGGAAACAATCACAGCCAGGTTGTCTGAGCATATTCATGAATGTGCTGTGGTTCTTCGTAGGTGGCATTTGGATATGGCTCACCCACATCTTCTACGGTCTCATTTTCTGCATTACCATCATTGGCATTCCCTTCGGAAAGATGCACTTCCGACTGGCAAAGTTGGCCTTGTCACCATTCGGAAAGGAACTCGTATAGCTCAGTATGAATGAAGAGAAACGACTGCAACGACGTCAACGCCTGATGGATAACAAGGCCTATCAGACGATGGAAGGGCTGACCCGATACATGGATCGCTACTATCTGGATGCGCTTATCGGAGTCATTCCCGGATGGGGAGATGCCATTGCCTTGATCTGCGTTGTGCCGTTTGTCTATTTCTCTTCCCGCGTCATCAAGAGCGTCCCGCTGACCTTAGCCGTCTTGAATAATGCGCTGCGAGATGTGCTGCTTGGCATGATCCCGTTCTTCGTAGGCGACATCATCGATATCTTCCATCGTGCCAACACCCAGAATATGCAGATGATTCAGGGCTTTGTCGATGGTGACGAAGCGGTTATTAAGCAGGTAAACCAGCGAGCTTGGCAGTCAGCCATTGTTCTTATCCTTCTTCTCCTGCTTATTGCCCTCATGATTTGGCTGCTCATATCCTTTGGCAGCTACCTGTACTCTCTTGTGGCATCCATCGTCTAACCTCAGCACCATCATCATTGGCTATATAGGCATCAGACTTGCCATTACTTGGCTGAAGGTTTCATAACATCATATTGCTTGCTGTCGCGATATATCTGCTTCCACTCATCATCAGTAAAGTTAGCCGCACAGAGTGGCAACAGGATGTTGTTCTCCTTGAAAATCATCTCCTTTGCCCTTTGCAGCACAGCCTCGGCACGCTGCTTCCAGTCGTCATCATGCTCCTGATTTCTATCGAGGGCCGATAGCACGTCACGAATCTCATCATCCACCGTCCACATCACGGTTGATGGGCCTGTAATATCGTATTTCACCTTCAGGTGTGGATAGAGCAAATCGCCCTTCTTTGCATAGTGGAT
>RHMF01001557.1_pt1 | contig 10512 bp, 7 predicted proteins | sample 5365151 | NCBI WGS metagenome assembly RHMF01 (sample SAMN10266501, study PRJNA497801) | feces metagenome | isolation source: feces | host: Bos taurus | place: China: Prairie of Fairy Mountain | collected 2017-08-14 | reverse complement strand
TCGCCTATCAGTCCCTCATGCACGTCATACACCTTATTGCCCGCATTCGATTCCGAATTGGCAAACACTATCTCCACCTCAGGGTGGTTCACCAACAGACGTATGAGCTCACCACCCGTGTAGCCTGCAGCGCCAAGTATGCCGACCTTAACCATTTTATTTTCTTTCATTTGGATGTGCTAAGTAATACGCTCTCAGCGCAGTAGAAGAAACCTTGATGAAGCCCTTGGCATCCTCTGATGACCATGCCTTGGCAGTCTCACCATACTCGCCGAGCTTGTTCTTCACGAGGTCGTTAGGTGAGTCAACACCTACAGTCTGGAAGCAGAGCGGACGCAGTTCCAGCTCCACCTCGCCAGTCACGTTGCGCTGGCTGCTGGTCAGCATAGCCTCGATGTCGGCCATCACTGGCTCCAGATACTGGCTCTCGTGCAGGAACATACCATACCAGTTAGCCACCTGGTCCTTCCAGTACTGCTGCCACTTCGACAGGGTGTACTTCTCCAGGAACCTGTGGGCACCGATAATCAGCATAGGAGCAGCAGCCTCAAAGCCTACCCTGCCCTTGATGCCTATGATGGTATCGCCCACGTGGCAGTCTCTGCCTATGCCGTAAGCAGCACCTATCTCCTCCACAGCCTGAATCGCCTTGATCTTGTCGTCGTACTTCTTGCCATTGACAGAGCACAGTTCACCCTTCTCGAAGCCCAGTTTCAGAGTCTCAGGACCCTCCTTGGTAGGATGCTTCAGGTAAGCGCTCTCAGGCAGTCCCTGCTTAGAGTCGAGAATCTCGCCGCCACAGATTGATGTGCCCCATATACCTACGTTGTAGCTGTACTTCAGTTTGGTGAAGTCAGCATAGAAACCATGCTCGTTCAGGTAGTCTATCTCCTCCTGACGAGAGAGGTTGCCGTCACGCGTCAGGGTGATAATCTCCACACCAGGAGCCATCACCAGGAATGTCATGTCAAACCTTATCTGGTCGTTGCCAGCACCCGTAGAACCGTGAGCTATGGCATCAGCACCTATCTCGTTGGCATAGCGTGCTATGGCGATAGCCTGGAAAATACGCTCAGACGATACTGAGATAGGATAGCAGTTATTACGCAGCACGTTGCCATACACCATGTACTTCAACGACTTCTCGTAATACTCCTGTGTCACGTCAAGCGTAACATACTTCACTGCGCCCAACTTATAGGCGTTCTCCTCGTTGGTCTTCAGCTGCTCAGCAGAGAAACCACCCGTGTTAGCACAAGCGGCATACACCTCGTAACCGTCCTGAGCCAACTTCATCACTGTGTAAGAGGTATCCAGACCTCCACTAAATGCTACAACTACTTTTTTCTTAGCCATATCTTTAATTATCAATTATCAATTGTCAATTATCAATCACACCAACCCCCTCTTCGCCAGCGTCTTCATCACATCCTGGAACACGTTTGCAGGCGTAGGTTCGCCCTTATGCTTCTCAGGGTCGTAGAGCATACCCGTGCAGATGCAGAACTTACGGTTCTTAGCCACCAGAATGTCGTGGTTCACACAACCCTCGCAGCCACGCCAGAAGGCGTCATCATCCGTCAGTTGGTTGAAGCTCACAGGCACATAGCCCAGCGCCGTATTCATCTTCATCACTGCATCGCCCGATGTCAGCGAGAAAATCTTAGCCTGCGGCCATCTGATGCGCGCCAGCGTAAACGTATAATCCTTTATACGCTTCGCAATGCCCAGCCCCTGATAGTCAGGGTGCACTATCAGTCCCGACGTCGTAACATAGTGCTTGTTGCCCCATGTCTCGATGTAACTAAAACCAGCGAAGTTATCCTCAGAGTCCAGCGCTATCACCGCCTTGCCCTCCTTCATCTTCGTTGCCACGTACTCATGCGTACGCTCCGCTATACCCGTGCCGCGCTTCTTCGCCGCAATGCGTATAGTCTCCAGAATCAAATCCACGTACTTCTCGTGCGATTCGTCTGCCACCAGTATTCTTACGTCCTTAGTCAATTATGATAAAATTTAAATTGTTCATTAAAATTTTATACGATACGGGACTTCCGCCCCTACGAAACGGAGCTTTCAGCTCCTACGAAACGAGGCATACGCCTCTACGAAAACCTTTTTTCCGTTTCAGTCTTTATTTAGTAGTGAGCTTGCTCGCGTATCGTCTTCGTTTTCGTCTTCGTAGCGAAGCGTATCGTAGGCGCTTGCGCCGTATCGTAGCGAAGCGTTTCGTACGAGCCTCCAGCTCGTCAAATCCCCATTTCTGGAATTATCGCGCTCAGCTGGTCCACCACATCCACGTGCTTCGCCCCGTCGCGCAATACTATAAATATGGTGTCGTCGCCAGCTATCGTGCCAATCACGTCACGCGGAGCCAACTGGTCGATGTTCGAAGCCAGACTGCTCGCAAATCCAGGGTGCGTCCTTATCACCCCCATGTTGCCCGAAAACTGAATCGACTTATATCCAGGCGATGGCAGAATATTCTGCGCAGGCGTCTGCGGACGGTGCACCCGACGGTAAGCCGATTCCTCAGGCAGGGCATACACATACCTGCCCTCGCTGTTCGCCGCCTTCGCCACCTTCAGCTGCTTCATGTCTCGTGACAGCGTAGCCTGCGTAATCGCGATGCTCTGTCGCGCCATAGCCTGAATCACCTCCTCCTGCGAACCCAGTTCGTTGGAGAGTATCACCAGCCTCAGCGCCGCCAACCTGTCTTTCTTCGAAACCTTCAGCATCTCTTTTTTCGTCTTCGTCTTCGTAGCGATCCCAGCTCGCGTATCGTAGCGCAGCGTATCGTAGGCGCTTGCGCCGTATCGTAGTGGCACAGCCACGTATCGTTGCGAAGCTTATTGCATAATTATTCGTTACCGAGTTGCAAATTTATAAATAAAAATACTAACAACCAAAGAAAAACTGCGAAAACTTTCACAATTCCCCAATATTAGTTGCATAAATGAATAAATGAGTGTGCTTTTCACGCATAACTGTGCATGCCTCCGAGGAGGTAGTTGACTCCGAAATAGGTGGTGAGAACGCTGAGGAAGGCGAATATCATGTAGAGATGATAGAAACGCGGATTGCGGAACCGAGGCAGAGACTCGGCATGAAGGGGAACGGCATAGATCATAAGGGTGATGAGCGCCCACGTTTCCTTAGGGTCCCACGACCAGTAGGTGCCCCACGAGACGTTTGCCCAGATGGCACCAAGGAAGATGCCTGTGGTGAGCAGGAAAACGGCGGGATAAAGGAGGACCCCCTCAATCCCCCTTAAAGGGGGAAGTTCTGAGTGAGCACCTGCGAAACGCGAAAAGTGGGAGGAAAGTAAGCCTACTACAGAGAGGAGAGTGATGAGGGCGAAGAGGGCATAGGCACACATTACGGTCATAACATGAATAGAGAGCAGGGGCGACTGCAAGACTGGCATGAGGGGAGTAATCTGGGGTGAGCCGCCTGCTATCATCGCTACGAGCAGACAGAAAGAGGCTATCAGCGTGCCTAAACCTGAAATGATGGCGAAGCGTCGTTGCAGCACAAGGGTGATGATGAGCATTGCCCACGCCATAAACTGCATGGTTTCATAGCCGTTGCTCACTGGCACATGACCGCTTACCCACCAGCGCAGGGAGAGCAGGAGGGTGAGACAGATGACCAACGACAGAGGGTAGATTACAAATAAATAACGGAAACGGGAACGGGCTCCGCGAAGCGCCTGAGCACCTACTGGAGCGCAAGAACGATAACGGAAAAACATCAACACACACATCAGCAGGCTGAGGGTGAGGGAGAGGAATACGGGCCAGCGCAGGGTGTTGATGCTATTATAGAATATTTCTGCCCTGGTAACAGTTTCTGAGGGCAGGTAATCGCCTATCATCTCACGCTGAAAGAGTTTTATCTTGGCTATTATCTCATAGGCTCGCTGACGCTGACCTGTGACGATGCTCTCCGTGAGGTAGTCCATAGACTGCTTGATAAAGAACTGCTCCTGCAGGGGGATGGCAGGGGGCAACACCTGACTGCCTGGCTTGAACCACATCACTCCCCTACCCTTCACATGGTAAGGAAACAACTTGAGCATCTCGCCCTGATAGAACATTGCCACGACGTTGTATTTCTCGTCTGCCTCAAGGAGTCCCTTGCGGTCTGCCACTGCCTTGCCAGCCTGCATCGCCTCAATGGGTTTCTTGAGTTTGTATTCGTTGTAAGGGTCGATGAAATCGCTGAAAGATGCCCATTGTCCGTCAATGCCGAGGAGACGCTGCACTTCCTTACTCTTTATGCGGATGAGTTTCTGGTGCTCCCAAGGAGAGTAGTAAATCATCCAACTGACGAAGATTTCGTCTGCCGAATAACCCTCCCACGAACTCTTGCCTGAGAGTTTGGTGACGAAATCTATTGCTACGGTGTTGATGGGACAGATGCGGTCATTATACAGCACATTGATGCTACCCACCTTCTGCGCTATCTCCCTATCTACGGTCTGCAGTTCGGCAGCACCAGCCGAATAGGAATAAAGCATAAAGACACCCATAACGACAAGTCGTGACTGACGAGCCACCACCTGACGGTAGAGGTGGCGCATCTGAGTATTGCGCGAGAAGAGTACCCAGATAATGCTGACTAACAGGAGCAGATAACCCGTGTAGGTGATGGCTATGCCCCAAGGGTCGTGATAAACCCCAAGCGTAACGCCTTGCGCATCGCTGTCGTAGCTGGACTGAAATAGACGGTAGCCGTCTGCCGAACCTATGTGGTTCATGGAAACGGTAAGGTCTTCATTCCTACTCTCCGAGCTAACCCTGACGATGCTCTGAAAATCAAGCGGTGCATCGGTGCCTGGATAGTTTACTATCTTAAAATCCCTGAGGGTGAGGGTGAAGGGCAACTGGCGCTTTACGCCCTGCTTGTCGGTGAAGGCTGTCACGCTCTTGCCCGTTCTTAGGGTTACGCTGCCCTCGAAAGAGAAGAGATGGGTGGTAAGGGCTCCTATCAGGATGACGACAAACGAGAGATGGAGGAACAAGACTCCGAGACGCTTGTAAAGTCGGCGCTCGAGCATATAGTACATGCCCGTTACGCTGAGCACAGCCCACAGCAGTACGAACCACCATGCTCCATAGATATGCTGGCTGACGTATGGGGTGCCCTCGAATTTCTCTATTATCGTAGCTAACCCTATACACACCACGATGAGCGTGTATAGGGCGATTATCGTTTTCTTTAGCATCAAAGGGAAGATGTTATATAGACTCTATGAAGTATATTACCTGGTTACGCTGTTCCTTAGTAAGTTTGCGGAAGTTTACGACGGCATCATAGGCATCGCTCTTGCCACCCTCGCTGCTGCAACCGTGCCACATGATAGCCTCCATCACATTGCGTGCACGACAGTCGTGAAGACGCTCTACACCGCTACCACACTTGGCAGCCAGTCCACGTCCCCACAGAGGGGTGGTGCGACACCAGCCAGTGCGAATATCATTCTTCATCCACAGACGATGCTGCACGAAGTCAGTGTAAGGCCATATCTTCTGGTGAGGATAGCGAGGCATATCGGCATTGGTAAACATCTTGTTAGGGTCTTGAATATTATCGTCACCTGTTTCCCAAGAAGGACGGTGACAAGCTGCACAACCTATCTGAGAGAAGAGCGCCTTGCCAGCCTTGAAGTCGGCTGTGGTGGTGTTACGGGCAGCTGGCACAGCGAGTCCGCGATGCCATATCATAAAGTTCTTGTATTGCGCATCGGTCATCTCTGCATCGAGTTTCGTACTGGTAAGATAGGTGTAGATATCCTTCTGCAAATCGCCAGTATGCCATTCAGGGTGAGCCTTATCAGGGTCGATGCGGTTGATATATTCAGTGAAGCCAGCCTGCACCTCAGGGTCTTGTGACGACTTGGTAGCATAGTATGTGCCTGCAAGGTCGAGGTAGTGATAGCGACGGTCTGAACGTGTTACGTTGGTGATGTTCCAGATGGCATTAGCACCTGCTGCATCGAGTAGCGGACCACGTGACATGGCGTAGGTGTAGCGACGCACATACTTGGTGCCGTCACCCTGTCGTGAATTAGAGTAATAGCTGTTCCATGTGCCAGCAGACTGATTCCACATAGCAGGATTGAGGGCGTCGGTCTTGCCTATACTGTTGAAGTAGTCGCTCTCCTTTTTCCACTGTGCCGTAATCTCGTCATCGTCTATGGCATCAGTAATACCTGTACCGTAAACGCCTATGGTTGATTCGAGCAGAACACCCACCTCGCTGTTATACTGCGACTCGTTGAGTGTCACATCTGTACCTCCACGCTGCACCACCACTGGGGCATAGTAAGCACTGTAAGGAATCTTTACCTCAGGGTAGATGAGCGAATAGGTCTCGCCGTCAGGGAACTGGTTGCCCCACTCGTCTGTGTAGTTCTCCCACTTTATGGTTATCTGGTCTTCATCAATAGGAGCCTTGAAAGGCTTCACAGCAGCCGTCTGAGGCATACCTGCCACTGAGCGTATATAGGCATTGGTGGTCTTGTCGTACACCACGAGCAGATAGCCGTTGCGATGATGATTTGCCTTATAGCTGGTCTGACGCGCTCCGTGTCCGTAACCTGGGTGGCAATACAGACAACCGCTACGCACATATACAGGACCGAGTCCGTGGAAGGCACCAGAGGTGTTGGTGTTGAAGTCCTTCTCAAACAGATACTCGCCCTCGTTGAATGCCATCTCCATATTTGCATTTTCCACTGCCTTGGTAGGCTGTTCGTAAGCTGTAGCGGTATTGACACTCGTTGTGCCCAGCAATCCGCCAGCATAATAGTCCTCTGAGTACTCCGTCTCAGTTGGGTCGCCGATGTCCCATGATTTAACGGCAACATCATCATCGGACGTACATCCGACGATGATAGTTGACCCCATGAGAACAAACCCGAAAATCGATAATTTGTTCATAGTGTTATTTTTATGGATTAATTTGTCTTGATATTCTTTATCGACTGCCACAGTGTGTAGGCATTATTGGCAAGAGTGCGATAGGTTGCCACAACCACGTTGTCCACATAGTTGGCATTGATCTCCTTACATGCATTCTGAACTTCAGTATTGTCACTGTAACCCTTCAGTGTTTCGCTAAGAGCATCGAGGGCTGTGCTCAGTTCGGTGAGGGCATCCATTGCCGTCTTACATGATGAGTCTGAATAGTACTTGACGAATGGATACTTCATAGCTTTAATCTTGGCAAGGGCATTGTCGAGTTTTGTCTGCACTGTCTGTGCCTGAGTCTTGAGGGTACTGTTATTACTGTTCAGGCAGAAATAGATAAGCGACTTGTCATTAGGAGCTGTTGCACCCACAGAGCCATAGAGGGCATTCTTACAGCTGATGATATTGTCATAGAAATCGGTGATGGAGTTCCATGCGTATGGTGACTCCACGTATGTCACATCCTCACCAGTGTAAGGCAGTCCTATCTTTGAGTTGCCCACCTCTCCTATTATGTCCACACAACCAGAGATAATCTCGCGTGTAGCATCGAGGTTGCTTTCCCATCTTTTGCCTGCACCGGGGTTCTTGAATGCCTTGCCGAAGTTTTCATATACCAGTCCTTCCTCCGTTACATTACCATCATCATCAAGAGCATAGTGGGTTGACACATACTCCTGTGCCACTTTCTTACGCTCTGCATTGCTCTCATTGGCATCCCATGTAGCCTCAAGGGTAGCTGTGGCGTTGTAGAGGTCCTCTGCTACTGCACAGATGTATCTGTATTCGTTCTCCGTAACCTGGTTGATATTACGGGGTGAACCATCTCGGAAGAGTACGTACTCAATGCCGTGATAGCCTAAGATATCAGACTTTGCTGTCTTGAGGAAAGTTGAGAGGTTTGACATCTTGTCATTATCACGCAATACGTTAGCAAGGTCGGTTGACGCTACAGGCCATGTGTCAGTGTGAGGGTCGATGGAATAAACATCAGCCGCACCAAAGAGGAATGCCTCGGTGTTTTCCCAGTTTGCACGAGCTGTGCGCCAGTCGGCACAAGCCTTGTTGATAGCTTCCTGAGTACCAGGAACAATTGAGGCACTTACCCCGTCATTGTCAGAACATGAGGCAAAACCTGCCACTACTGCGGCAGCTACTACTGCCATTCTTGAAAATTTCTTGATCATCATTGCTATATTTTTTATTTATAATTTATAATTTATAATCTATAATCTACAAAAACCATCCCTGATATGTGACGCTCAGGCTGAGACTTGGCTCGTTATTGTATGGCTGTACGTACATCGGACTGTCTGGTGTCAGACCGTTATTGTTTGGTTTCTTGAAGAAACGATATGAGTATTCACCCTTGAAGGTTATCTGCTTGATTGGTGAATAGTTCAGTCCCAAGGCAAAACGATACCTCTTGGTATATTTATATAGCGACTGATAGGTGCCCGATGCCATAGTGTTGTAATGCTCAAACCGTCCGAACACATACATCTTCTCGTCCTTCTCCTTGAGCTTCCTTATCTGTGAGAAAATGTTATAGCCAGCCTCTATGCCGTATGCCACCGCATTCTTGCCTATATTGGTGTAATGGTGTGGATTGCCGTCCTGATATTTATGGTGAGTCCAGTTTGCCTGATTGTAGGAAGATATAGCATCAGCGTCGCTGAAGTGTGCATAGTCTATGTTGCCACGCACTATCCAGTTCCAGCGTTTCAGGGTGAAGTCGAGTGCTATGATACCTAACGCACCAGTAACATCCTCATACTTGGTGCCAGGAGTGCGAAGGGTGTTGCGGAAGGTGTAGCCGTAGTAGCCACTCAGTCCTATGCGCAAACCCTTGACAGAATAGTTATCCACACGCACAGCTGCTGCATAGTTGTTTGCCACCTTGAATTCATAGGGACTGGTTGCCCCGTAGTGCACAAAATCCTCTGCCGTGAAACTCTCCGAGTTCAAACCTGAGAGAAACTGTGCCTCGTAGCGCCAGTCTTTCAGTCTGCCCCATAGTGAAATACCAAGCTGGTGCCATGTGTTTGGCATGATGGTTGCCTCGCCCTCAGGACGATATACGGTGAAGAAATTGTTTGGCTCGTGATAGGCATTGCTATAGCCCACTGGCACAATTATCTCGCCCATCCTAACATTGAATTTCCCTTTCCAGAATTCCTTGTTTATCCATAGCTGCTCAAGGTTCACCTCGCCGCCTTTCTCGACTTCTGCCTCGTATTCGCCTGCCTCTTCAGCCTCTATCTCTACGGCACCGCCAGCACCGCCATGCTCAAATTCTATCTCCGAACCGAAGGTCCAGCCCTTGCCGAAATCATAGCCTATGCTGAGGCATACATGGGGCAGGTCGAAACGACCGTGACTCTTGTCATCCTTGTATCTTTCAGGGTATTTATATCTGTTGAAACTCTGACTGTAGAAATTGCGTGTCATCACTGCCTCGCCATATCCGCCTATGTGCAGACGGGAGGCAGCATCAATGAGTTTCTCCAGTTTTCTGTTAGTCTCATTATTGTTACGGGGCTCGGCAGGCTGTTCCTTCTTCGTGGCACCTGTCGAAGCATCCACCTCGCTATTCGTCTCCTGTGCCTGAATGCCTATAGCGAGAGCGAGGGTAAGCGCTATTAAAAGTAGTTTTCGTGTCATATAATATATAATAATGTGTAATTTCTCTGGGTTGAAAATCCTCTGCAAAATTACTCAAAACACGAAACCCTCGCAATACTCAAATTTTATGAAATTATAACAAAAAAAAGACCCCGAAAGGTCTTTTTTAACTATGAATTATTAATTGATAATTATGTCTTAGTAATCATAAATTAGGAATGAGTAGGTTCCCGTTCCCGTTATGTATACAGTCCTCCATTGATGCTCACCACTTCGCCAGTGATGTACTTAGCCTTGTCTGATAGCAGGAAGCAAACGAGGTCAGCCACCTCTTCGGGTTTGCCGAAACGCTTGCAGGGCACCTGCTGCTTCAGTGTCTCCACATCGAGGTCCTTGGTCATGTCGCTCTCTATGAAACCTGGGGCTACGGCGTTGACGGTGATGCTGCGTGCAGCCACCTCCTGTGCCAGTGCCTTTGTGGCACCTATGATGCCAGCCTTCGTAGCACTGTAGTTGGTCTGTCCTGGCAGTCCCTTCAGTCCTGAGAGGCTTGCCATGTTGACTATGCTGCCACCATGCTTGCGCATCATCATCTTTGGGAGCACTTTGCGCGTTACGTAGTACAGACCGTCGAGCGAGGTGTTGAGCACGGCGTGCCAGTCCTCCTCAGGCATCATAAACATCATGTTGTCGCGTCTGATACCAGCATTGTTCACCAGGTATGCTATATAGTCGTCTGGGTGAGCTTCCTCCCATCCCTCTATGGCAGCATCTACCTCTTTCACGTTGCCCGTATCAAACTTCAGCAACTCGGCAACCTCCTTCCCTTCAGGGAGGGGCTGGGGGTAGGCTGCTTCCACCAGCGCCTTCACTTCTTCAGCTGCCTGCTGGTTGCTCACATAGTTTATCA
>RHMF01001554.1_pt1 | contig 10514 bp, 8 predicted proteins | sample 5365151 | NCBI WGS metagenome assembly RHMF01 (sample SAMN10266501, study PRJNA497801) | feces metagenome | isolation source: feces | host: Bos taurus | place: China: Prairie of Fairy Mountain | collected 2017-08-14 | reverse complement strand
ACTCAATGGTCACACGGTACGCGAGGCCGTCAGCAATGGACGGGTGCACTATGAGGCCGTCATGACGCTGACCAGGCGCTACAACAGCGTGGCAGCTGCCACCATCATGGACCTGACCACGGAGGCGGAGGCTTTTGGCGCTCAGATTGCGTTTAGCGACGATGCAGTGCCTGCTGTTGTGGGTCATATGCTTCCTGATGCAGAGAGCATCAACAGACTCCAAGTTCCTTCTCTTTCTGCTGGCCGTATCCCCCAATACCTGAAGGCTAACCTGTTGGCAGCCAAGGAGATTACTGACCGCCCGCTGTTAGCTGGCTGTATTGGACCGTTCTCGCTGGCTGGTCGCCTCTATGATATGTCTGGTATCATGATGCTTATCTATGAGAATCCCGATGCTGCTCATACGCTGTTGGCTAAGTGCACACAGTTTATCGAGAAGTATTGTCAGGCACTGAAGCAGACGGGAGCCAATGGCGTGATGATGGCTGAGCCTGCCGCAGGTCTGATGTCGAATGATGATTGTCAGAATTTCTCTTCAGCTTACGTCAAGTATATTGTCAATAAGGTGCAAGATGACGACTTTATCGTCATTCTCCATAATTGCGGTAATACAGGCCAGTGCACGAAGGCGATGGTGTCGACGGGTGCTGCTGCTTATCACTTTGGTAATAAGTGTAAGATGGAGGAAGTCATCAAGGATGTGCCTTCCACGGCTCTGGCAATGGGTAACATCGACCCTGTGTCTATTTTCAAAGATGGCATGCCGTTCCAGATGCGTCAGACGGTGACGGATCTGTTGGAAAAGATGCGCCCTTATCCTAATTTCGTGCTGTCCAGTGGTTGCGACACGCCCCCACATACCCCATTAGCGAATATTGATGCTTTCTTCGAATCTTTAGCAGCCTTTAACCGACAGTGACACATAAGACACTGACATACGACGACCTGCAGGTAACCCTTTCCGATGTCTACGAGCAGATGGGCTATCATGGCACGTTGCCTGACCAGGCTACGCAGGCTGAGACCAGTGCTGTTGTCGACGAGGTTCGTGGGTGGCTACGACCCCAGTTCTGCTTCCTCGTCAGTCGCGACCTGCCCGACTTCAATATGGGCAAGATCATCCTCCGGCAGCTCCGGGCCTCCGAGGCCTATGCCTTCTTCATCTGCACTAGCGGTGTGGAATACGAGGCCTATCAGCAACAGCTCATGAAACAAGGCGACATGGTGCGTGTGTTCATTGCCGATGCCTTGGGGAGCGTCATTGCCGAGCATTGTGCCGACAGAATGGAAGAGAGCCTTCAGGCGAGTATCGACAAGCTGGGCTGGCATCACACCAACCGTTTCTCGCCAGGCTATTGCGGATGGCATGTCTCGCAACAGCAGTTGCTCTTCCCCCAGTTTATAGGACAGACCTGTGGCGTACAACTAACGGATTCGTCGCTGATGGTACCCATCAAGTCCGTCAGCGGCATCATCGGTGTAGGCGAAAAAGTCCGCCACCTCGACTATACCTGCGGCCTCTGCGACTTCGAGAAATGCTATAAGAGGAAAAAGAAAGATGGCAGGTCCGCTCGTCCTGTTGGTAAGTCGTAGCAGATAGGCCTGATAGTGCAGGCATTCGCTTTTTCGCTCATCTCTCCCATGTTTGTTTCAAAAATCCTTTATTTATCAGGGTTTGAGCATGGGAAGGACGCTCCTGATCCCTCCCAAATCTCTCCCGTCATCTCTCCCGTCTGGTTCATGCATGTTGTTGATGGGAGGGATGACGGGAGAGATGACGGGAGAGATTCAGGAGAGATGAAATGACAAAGAATCCTTTGTTTAAAGGGCTTTCGGCCTATCGATGGGAGAGATGGCCCCTTTTTCAATAAATGACCAGCAATAACCAGTCCTTGTTTTGAAATAACCAGCCCTTATCGCCAAATAAGGCAGCCTTATCGTGTGCAATAAAGGCAGCCCGTAGCTGACGGCATGTTCCCAGTATGGGAATACTATCTTCCCAGCCTGGGAATACTTCATTCCCAGTATGGGAATATGATGCCCCCAAGGTATCCTTTTTCTGAACTGAAAAGTCTCAGCGTGTTGCAGGAGTTGTGGGCGGGTTGATGCTCACCCTTTCACCAAAAGTCTTGAGCAATTCAGCTTCCTGCCGTTCGTTCAGTTCTCCTTTAATCGTAAGGTCGTCTATCTGTAGCTTATAAAACCAATCAGGCAGAATCACCTTTCCTTTAGCGAATTCGATGTCGAGTCTGTTGATACGTTCTAACTGCGAGAGTGCCAACGGCACTTTACTTATGTTTTGCAGTTCGATGCCGCCATAGTACTGATCGGCCATATAGAACTTCTGCACCATTTCTTCCTCTTCGTTCGAGGTACGTACCAACCAACCAACACGTGGTGTCAGTTCCTGTGTGTCGTCATTGAGGTCGATGCCAACGAAGCCAGCCCATAGGTCCATAGGTGTCTCGCTCAGTACCTGGCCTTTACCATCTACCTTTTTATATTTAAAGCCCACGCGTACCATTTCCGAAGGCATGTAGCGATAGTCGTAAGGAATGCTGTCGAACACCTTGCCGTCCTTGTCAGGAAACAGCTTCAGAAACCAGCCGTCGAGCATTGTGGGCTTGTCAGGACTGCATCCACCCCCTCGCAACTCGCCAACTCGTTTTTGTCGTACGATGCTCTGCCAGAACGTCTGACAGGGCTTACCCTCTGAGGCCGCCACGAACTCCTTAAGGATAGACTCCAACTGTGCTATCCAAGGAGCTACGCCAGAATAAACTTTCAAGTTCTGCGCCTTGCTGAGCACGCGCTGCCAATCCAGTGGCGTACCCATCAGCGTGATGTAGGGAATGCCACAGATGATGTACATGACCTGATAGTTGAAGTACTGTTTAAACACATCCATCAGCACGACTTGCGAGGCGATCCGTTCAGTTGTGCCTGTCGTGCTAAAGTCGGCTGTGATGGTCTGCGATAGGTCGCCCTTGGTGGTCTTGTCTAACTGTCGAGTAAAGCCGTCCAACAAAGCAGCCCAATTGACCTCTTCCGTCAGCAAGTCTTTTGATGATACGATGGCAAGATCCTGTTTACCATCATGACTGACCAACAAAGGGCGCATCTCCTCCACATGGGCATTGACATAGCGCGAAAAACCCTGACTGATGATGAGCCAAATGGCATCAGGCGACAATACCACAGGACGATGGTCGGCGTAGGCTGTTCGTAGCATATCGAACAGCACAGCCGACCCCTGCATGATCAAAGAGTCGCCTTTGAAACTATAGGCCAGGATGCGCGTCCCGTCGTCATCAGGCATATTCTCATTGTGTATGATGACTTTGGCAACAATGCTGTCAGGAATACGGCGCAGGTCCTGTTTAGGCTTTGGCAGGTCTTCGTCAACCACAAAGGTGAAAGACCCCTTCGACTTCTTAATGACGGTATCGGCAGCCCATAGGTTGATGCCCATAGTCAGCAACAGTAAAACACATATTGTCTTTTTCATATTCTCATAGTTTCTTCTTAGCATACTTTTTTAATTGTTCGCGCAAATCCAACAGGTCTGTAGGCTTGTTGTGCTTATAGACCACACTGCCCGTTTCATCAATAATGACGTAGAGATAGCGGCTCTGGTGCATGCCCATCACGCTGCGGATGATACCCGTGGGTTGGTAGTTAGTGGTAAACGGATAGTGGTAACCTGGCAGCTGGGGCAGTTGCTGTCGCCAGCTGTTCTCGTTGTTATGACGGGCCAGATGTACCCATGCGATGTCGTAGTCTTCGAACTCCTTCTGCAGAGGCATGATGATGTTGCGCGTCATAGCCATATCTTTGTTAATCGTGGGGTACCAGATATGTAGGAATATCAACCGTCCACGATAGCGCTTACAGATACGCTCGAACAACAAGTGGTCGCTATAGGGCGGCACTTCTGGCAGTTGGCATATCTCATAATCTGTGCGCTGGTTGTTGTCAGCCATCAGGCGGCTCAGCTGTAGCCTGTAGTTCTCTATCCACAACTGGTAGGCCTTAGGCAGCGTAGATGTGTTCTGCTGAAGTTGCACGGTATCGAGCTGTGTGAAGTCCTTGTGTAGTTGCTGCTTCATCGAGAGTGCATTGACCTCATGGTCTACATAGTCAGGATACATGGTAGGCATGCGGCTTAACAGGTGGGCAACGCCCATGAAGGATGGACACAGCAACTGCTTCTGCGACGAGAGCATCTGTAGATAGGCTTCCGTTACGTAGGGTTTCACCTCTTCTGCCCACCGTTTCCTGCGACGGTTATACATGGCCTTCACCACGCCTCCACGCTGGTTGATGTGGTTGGGGAAGGCAGCCAGTTCTTGTTGGTAGATGGCTATCATACAGAGTTGGTCGTTCAGCTTAAGCAGTTCCAGTAGGGCAGGTGACAGATTTTTGTTGTAGATATGGCGCATTCGCACTCTTCTTTCTACCACTTCTGGCAATAATTTCTTGGGATTGCTGCCGATGAAGTCCGGGTGATAGAAATAGTGGTAGAGCAGCGACTGGCGTAACTGTTTATAGTTGTCTAAACTTTGAGTGTAGTTATATTCGTTGGCAAGGACATCCAACGGGCGATGCCCCTCGACAAGCGAGAAGTGGCTTTGCCGTTCCTTTTTAGGCTGGTGCATCACAAACATGTCAAGTGCTACCTTCGTCGTATCGTCGGGGATGGCATAACACATCATAAGTCTTCGGCCTTCATAGCCCAATGCGACTGGCTGTTCATGGGTGACAGGCAGACGGAATTCGAAGTCGCCCTGATCCGTAATGGGTGTCCACAGTGTGTCCAATTCTGTTACACGATGCTGATACCATGAAGCATTCTGATAGAGAATCATGTGCTGCAACATGCCTTTGCGGAAGTGTTTCAGATGCCCGCGAATAGTGGCTGTGCCATAGCGGATGGTGGGTGTAGGTAGCGAGTCGTCAGGCCATTCGTCTATGGTATAGCCTGTGGAGTCAGCATGCAGAATGTCCTTCCACTTGAGACTGTCCAGTCGGATGCCATAAATACCTGTTTTCGAAGGTGGCTCGCCTGTCAGGTCGACATTGTCCACATCCTCTGGTATAGGTGGGAAGAGCAGTCGCACACGTATCTCACCCTCATGACGGGCAAATATCTTCTCGTTTAATCCTTTGCCATAGCGTGAGTCAAGGCCGCGAATAGGGTAAGTGCACCCTTGAATGTCGCGAAGCAGGATGTCGTCGCCAAACATAAACCAGAGGTTGGACTTCTGGTTGACGCGCATATCGAGCACTGTTGCTGTGTCAGAACGCTCGACAGCCACCAACTCGAACAGTCGCTGTTGCTGAAATATGATGTCAGGCTGTTCGATGCGATGCGACTGTCCTAAAGCTGATAATGCAATCGATAATAGAATAAAGTATATCGTCAATTGTTTCATATCGTCAGTAATCTATGGGAAGTGTATAGGGCGTGGCTACTATCTGTCCGTTCCTGCGGCCAGGAATCCAGCGAGGCATGTTGGCTAGCAGTTGTAGAGTCGCCTCGTTGGCTTCCGCATTTCCACTGCGTAAGATATGGATGTCACTGAGGCTTCCATTCTCGTCCACAATAAAGCTGACAAACATTCGTCCCGACTCTTCCATCTTTGGCAGATGCTGGGAGAGATAGGCACGCAGGGCGGCATTGCCACCAGGAAACTGAGCCATCAGGGTTGGCTCGACTATAATACGTGCAGCATGTTCTGGCTTTTTCTGTTCTTCAGCTTCGACAGGTATTTGTTGGGGGTGCTGCTTTTTAACTTGCTGCTTGACAGATAGTGCAGGCTGTGGATTAACAACTGGCTCCTCTGCAGGACCGGCCTTAGGTGTTTCTTTCAGGACTTTCGTCAAGGGCAGAGACAAGACTTCTCGCCTAATGTCGTAGTCTGCAACTAATAATAAGGTGAGCACGATGGCTGGAAAAAGTGTAATGAACTTAATGCATCGCCAAGGTGAGGAAGGTATGCGGAGCATCATCTGAATACGCAGCTTCACGCTCTTGTACACGAAGCCATTTACCATTGTCAGCTTTTCGCCCCTAACTGCCTTGCCAATCAATAAAAGTTGGTATTGAGTAGCATCCGTCCCGCTCTCCAGCACGTCAGCGTCTGCTTCATATTCATGCACGTCTTTGAGTGAATCGCCCAACAGATAAATAAAGGGATTGAACCATTGCAAGCTTTGACACAGCATCAACAACAGATTGTCATACGAGTGGTGATGATAGACGTGCGACAATTCATGAGCCATCATTTTTGGATGTTGTTCATAGTCGGTCTCGCTGATAACGATATGGTTGAACCAACTGTACGACGGACTGTTTCCTGCGTGACAATAGATGGTGGCGCCATGTTCGCGTTGAACCCACAGACAGCCCTGTCGCATACTCTGACGAATACGCCAAAGCCCCATCATCCTATAGCCTATCATCAGCACTATACCTATTATATACAAAGGTGGTAAAAGAGTTATTGAAGATGTGGGTTGCAAGTCGGTGCTGTCCATATAGCTTGCCACTTGAGTTGCTGTCGCCTCGTCAATCATCTCGTGCAACTCAGCCTCGTTGACTGGTATCGTGATGTCTATCAGGGGTAGAATCATAGACAGCACCATGATGCTGAGCAATGCTATACGGTTCAGACGGAAGAACGTCTCCTTGCGCAACATCAGCATCCAAGGCACATAGAGCACGGTCAGACAAAGGGCCGATTGTAGGGCATAGTGGAACAATGCGTTCATGATATGGTTTTCTGCTTTATCAAGGCTATTAATTCTTCTATTTCTTCAGCGCTTAGGTCTTCTTCCTGTACGAAATGGTTCAGCAGCGATTTGACAGAACCATCGAACAGCGACTCCTTTACATCGTCCATCACCTGATGACGGTAGCGTTCCTTTGTCATCAGCGGATTGTAAACCAATTGTTTACCCGTCCCTTTCTTGGCTTCTACAAATCCTTTCTGCATCAGAATCTTGAGGAATGTGGCTATGGTGGTATACGCCGGACGGGGTTCATCATATCGTTCCAGTATATCGTAAACGCTGGCTCCACGTCCTATGCTCCATAGCGCATTCATCACCAGCATCTCGCCCTTTGTTAGTGTTTTTTCTTTCATGTCTGCAAAATTACTAAAACTATAGAAATAGATGGGATCTTTTATTACGAAATTCCCAAAAGCAGTCGAATCTTTAACATTCATTCTTAGTAATTAAGGGATTTTGAAGCGATTCTCGATAGAGAACTGGCCCTGGTCGGCACTGACAATCTTGTTGAGCTTGGATGCCAAAGGGACGGGCGACTGGCATCTCAGTCTTAGAATCCAAATCGACCGTCTCTTCATTGCAATGCCCCGCTCTGTACCTTCAGCGCGATTCTTGTGGGAATTCTGGACAGAATGTCAGTAGGGACAGGTGAATGACAGCGAGAAGATGCATTTTATGCCCACAAGAATCATAGGGACAGGACAAATAATACGCTGTGTATCACGGAGCCTCTGTCCCTAATGTTCATGGTGGGTTACTTCAATGTTGTCCTACGGTAGTTATAAGATTGCCTGTAGTATTGTTTCAGCTTGTCGGAAAGGAACGAGCGCTGGATGAGTTCCAAGGCAAGCGGTTGTTCGGCGGCAAAGAAATCCAATTCACGCTTGACAAGACGAGCGGACAATCCGATACGACGGCCAAACTCCTCAAAATCAGCACGACTGACGGTATGAACATCCGAGAGTTGCATTCCCTCGTGGAACAAACCCTTGTCGAGTGCAAAGATGCGCGGTTCATAGAGGTGCAGACTCGTATTAATCAAATCGTAGGCAGGAGCAAGATGATAGTCTCCATCACCACGATTGATGAGCGAGAAGTTCTTCAGATGGGCATCATCGTTCAAAATCAGGTAATTGAAAACCACAATGCGGAAGAACTTCAGCACCTCGACAGGAGCCGCCTTGGTGTATCTTCTAATGAGATCAGCACACTCCTCATAGCTCAAATTGCTGTACTTATAATCACTTCCCCCATGAGCCTTTGTCAGTCCGCCCAACGAAGCAAAATCCTCTTGCTGGTACTTTCCGCCATCAGGAGCCACGTCGAAACGGCGGGTCAGATAGGCTGCTTCTCCGTCACGGAAGAAACAGAGCGCATTGGGAGCCGTCTCGATATGATATACCTGTGAAGCCATTTGCATACTCACATGCTCATTGGCAGGACAGTACTTCCGTTCTAACAGCGTATAGGACGATGGTGCAGGTTTCAGAATATACTGGCCACGTTCTCCTTCCGAGGGTCTGACGAGCAGTCCGTCTGCATTGAGCATTAGACTTGCCTTAGGCTGTACACCAGAAAGGGAGATGCGTCCCACGTGACGTACATATTCTTCCGTATCAGCACTCTCGTTATTAGGACTATCGAATGGAAGAACATGAGAAACCGCCTTGCCGTCAAACAGTTGCTTGCGGGCTGTAGGCGAGTAGGTGTCAAAGCCTTCTGCCAACGTAGAGGGACAAACGTTCAATGTTTCCATCATGCTATGGGTTTTACGGTTACAGCTCCTATCGTATCCTCTTGGGCTGTGGCCAAAAGGATGCCGAAGTCATCATTCTCGTCAATATGCAGCAACTGAGCCTGTGTCTGACGGTTAGCCCCTTCAGAGAGCATATTAAAGAAATAGGGGAAGAGATGCGTTGAGCGATAAGGCTCCAAGCGCAAGGGCATTGCCAAACAGACTGGATCCCCCCTGTATCCACTTAGATAACTGAATACATACTGGCGCTCGTCGGTCTCTTGCAGAACACCAGCCTCGACATCATGAATATATACTTTACACTGTCTCATAATTCATTGTCTTGAGGTTGATGTCCATCTGAAGGCCGAGCGTGTCGAGGATAGCCAACAAGGTGCTGAGCTGCGGGTTCCCCTCGTTTCGCTCTATCGCCACTAGCGTGTTGAGTCCCACACCCGCTAAGTCGGAAAGCGTCTGTTGGTTAACCCCCAGATGCTTTCGCCGTTCCTTGATGATAGTTCCAATCTGTTTTGCATCCATAATTCACAATAAGTTGTGATTTCGGTGCAAAGATAGGGATTATAATTGAAACCACCAAGGAAATTCACAACAAAATGTGATTTTCTTTGCAGCATCCTTAATTTTTGATAGCGTGTACTGACGGTATGTTCCCAAGGTGGGAATATCGTTTTACAGTTTGCCAAGGAGTTGTTTGGCGACGGTGACGGCAGAGTTGGCATTGTCCGAGTAGCCGTCGGCACCGATTTCGTCAGCGAAGCCTTGGGTGACGGGGGCTCCTCCAACCATGACCTTCACCTGGTCACGAATGCCAGCAGCCTCAAGGGCATCGATGACGTCCTTCATATAGCCCATCGTGGTGGTGAGCAAGGCTGACATACAAAGGATGTCGGGCTGGTTTTTCTTGACCTCTTCGATGAAGGTGTCGGCAGATACATCGATACCAATGTTGATGACCTCGAAACCGCAACCCTCGAGCATTGAAGCCACGAGGTTCTTGCCAATGTCGTGCAGGTCGCCCTTCACCGTACCGATGACCACCTTGCCCAAAGAGGTGGAGGCTGCGCCTGCCAGCATGGGCTTCAGCAGTTCGAGGGCTGCTTTCATGGCATGACCAGCCATTAGCAGCTGAGGTACGAAGGCCTGACCGTCCTGGAAACGCTGACCTACCTCGCCCATAGCACGAATCATCTGTCCGTTGATCAAATCCTGTGGTGCTATCTGCAGGTCGATGGCATCTTTCGTAGCTGTAGCGGCCTCGTCGCTCTTACCTTGAAGGATGGCATCATAAAGACGCTCGGCAGGAGTGTTTTCTGCAGCGGACTTACACGGATTAACACGGGAGTCCGAAAAAGTCTGCTGTTGTCCGCTGCCCCCCAAAATTAAATCTGCTGTCGTCCGCTGCTTCTCTCCTTCTGTCAGCGGTGAGAGGAAGATACCGGGTACGGGTTCAATGGCCTTTGCTATCAGACGGATGTGTGCATCGGTGGTGCCACAGCATCCTCCGATGATGCTTAGACGATGATTCTCAAGCAAGGGCCAAACATCTGCCAACAGACTCTCTGGCGTCTTGCTGTAATGTCCACCAGCGTCAGGCATGCCTGCATTGGGATAGAGGCTAACCTTGGTGCCAAAGTGAGCCAATTGGCAAACCAGTGGCGTCATCTGGGCGACATCGGCTACGCAGTTGATACCTACAGAGAAGAATTCTTCATTCTTCGTTCTTAATTCTTCATTTAAGAACGCCACGATGTCCTGTCCCAGCATGTTATGCCCATCTGCCGTCGTCACATTGAAACTGAGCATGATAGGCAAGGAAGGAGCTACCTGCTTAGCTACCTCGATGGCAATACGGGCATTCTCTACATCGAAGATGGTCTCGATGAGCAAGGCATCGACGCCACCATCGGACAAGGCTTGTATCTGTTCGGCATAGGCTTGACGAAGCACTTCTTTATCGAGTGGC
>RHMF01002461.1_pt1 | contig 10517 bp, 11 predicted proteins | sample 5365151 | NCBI WGS metagenome assembly RHMF01 (sample SAMN10266501, study PRJNA497801) | feces metagenome | isolation source: feces | host: Bos taurus | place: China: Prairie of Fairy Mountain | collected 2017-08-14 | reverse complement strand
AACAAATGAAGTAGAAAAACTCTACACCTTTGCTATGGACAGTTTGGTCTTTGCAGACAAAATTCACACTTACCACTGGTCTTGTCAATCCGGTTTCCAGCACACACAATTTGAAAATTTGTATGACTGTATTCGTGATTTTGCCGACAAGCTAGTTGAAACAGTCCTTTCTATGGGTGTGCCATTCAAATTAAATTCTAAAACTTACAATATGAATGACGAAATCTTTGATTTGGGAAATGCTCTTGTAAAAATTGAAGCATATCGTGATGAACTAGAAAATCTTAAAAGAGCATATAGTACAAAAATTAGTCTTGAAAACATCTTCGGTGATACCATTGAAGAAATAGACAAGATTATTGGTCTTATTAAGAACTTTAAATAAGGAGTTTATATGAAATTAGATGATTACATTGTTCAAGAATTCCGTAAGGTAAAACCTGTTATCAACGAAAATATGGCTGAAGCAGGTGATACAGACGGATTTGAAGGTTCTCAATGGATGGGACCTCACCACCACAAGTATGTAATTTGGGATAACCAAACTGGTTATGGATATACTGGTGATGTGTTGTTAGATAACCCAGACCATAAAGAAGGTTTGGCTCCTTGTTGCGACCATATCCACTTGATTATGAATTGGGAAGTTATCCCACTTGGTGATATGCACTCACACAAACTAATGAAACCAGAACAAGTAGCAGTAGATACAGATATTGGTAGTGTTCCTCGTCAAGCAGTTGGCGTACTCCCTTATGTTCGCCCAAATTCTGCACCTATTAAAAACCAATAACTAACCTAAAGTTCATAAATACAATAAGAGAAAATTTAGGAGAAATTAAATATGTCAATGAGTAACAACATGTCTGTATTCACAACTAGCATTAAGAACCTACCTGATTTGGCAAAGAACTATCTTTACCAGATCATATTTGAATATGAAAGTGGTTCTGTTTTGGCTAATGTGATTGGAACAGACGATTTTATGCTTCGTGCTAAAACCGCATCTATGCCACAGAAAGATTTTGGTGAACTCATCACCGAATATATGGGAACAAAATTAGTCTATCCTGGTAAGTCTACTATGGATGGTACATTTGATGTCGCATTTGACGAATTCCAGGATATGTACATTTCTAAAGCATTACATCGCTGGCAGAACTTACTATTCAATGGTGGATTCCAAAATGATATAGATGTCGGTGGTATTACAGGTGGTGCTAGTTCTAACTATCTTAAAGACTACTGTGCTACAGCTAGAGTAGTTCTTTACGATTCTGCTTTGAAACAAAAACTTCCTGTTGAGTTCAAATTCTACTACGTATGGCCGAAGACAGTTCAACAGACTGCTTTGGGTATGGAAAGTGCAGAAAAGGTTCAAAGAACTTGCACGTTCCGTTATAGTACATTTGAAATGGTTGCTACAGGCGAATAATTACATACAAATTCAAATATAAATAAAGGGACTACTTGTTAGTCCCTTTTTAAAATAAAAGCAACAAAAAAATGCTAAAAAATTTTCATAAATACATAGTGTATAACACAAAAATGTTCACAGTAAATTGGAGGAAAATCTAATGGATAAAATTCTTGAAAAACTTGCTGGTGTTTTAACTGCTGAAGATTTGCAGGAAATTAAAGAATCCTTTGAATCTGCAGTAGAAGAAAGTAGAAGAAAGACTTCAGGCAAAATTAGAAGAAGAAAAACAAGCCATTGCCAAGAAAGCTGATGAATTTTGTAATCAAAAAATCAAAGAAGAGGTTGAAAAGAAAACCGTTGAATTGGAAAATCTCGCCAACCAGTATTGTGAAGAACGCTGTGCCAAAATCACTGAAAAAGCACAGGAAAAGCTTGATACCCAATGTAAGAAATTGGAAGAAGCTGCCGAACAATACATCTACGAATACTTTGATGAAAAATTCACAGAAAAGTATGGTAAGGAACTTGAAGCACTTGAAGAAAAAGTTATTACTGGTTTAGACAAGTACCTTGAATATAACATCTCCGAAAAGATTAGTGAAAAGCTTATTAACAAGACTGCTATGACAGAAACATACGCTCCTATCATTGAAGGCATTCAACACCTTTTTGAAGAACAGTATGTTCCAATGGATTTGACTGGTTCCAAGAAATTGCGTGAAGCTAAAGCTGAAAATGCTGAATTGGAAAAGTCATTGAAAAAGCAGCTTGCTGAAAATATGCGTTTGATTGATCTTGTAGAAGATTCAACCAAGAAGGTTACTATCGCTGAAAAGACCTATGGATTGGATGCTACCCAAAAGGCCCGCGTTCAAAAGTTCTTTGAAAGCAAATCACTTTCCGAAACAAAGAAAGACATTGATGACTATGTTGAAATGATTACTGAACAATCTATCAATATGCGTAACAATCGTGCTAATTTGTTTGAAAAGAAGTCTCGCCCAGTATCCCGTGCTGCTAAAACAGAACAGGCTATTGAACGTGATGATTTAATAACTGAAAAATACAGAAAGCAGACTCCATCATCTAACCGTTTCCTAGACGAAGCCGCTAGATATATGGAAGAAGATTAACATACAAATTTTCAAATAAAAAAATTATAAATACAATATATAAACAAAACTCATTTATATAGGAGAATCAAAAATGAATACAATTAAAAACACATTGGTAGAAAACTTGGCTACTCAGGGTCAAGAAAAGCTATCAATCAATGGTATTAAAGATAAGTATATTCGTGAAAACATGAAGAAGCTTATGGAAAACCAAATCCGTCAGGATGTTGGCTCCGCTTTGAACGAAGACTTCACAATGGGTGTAGGTGCTCCACTTGGTGCTGACCAGGGTATCCCTCACGGTGGTGACAGTAAGGCTGTCTTTGCTCCAATTTCTTTGGCTCTTGTCCGCCGTGTATTCCCACAGTTGTTTGCTAACGTTCTAGTTGGTGTCCAGCCACTCTCTGGTCCAGTTGGTTTGGCATTCGCTCTTCGTTATGTTTATAAAGATGCAGCAAATCCTGAAAAATTGGTTGAAGCTGCTTGGAAGGCTGTTCCAGAATATTCTGGTTTCTCTGGCTCTACCGCTAACACAAGTGGTGAACCTGATGCAGGTACTGGTGTTGATACACAATCTGCCGAAGCTTGGAAGATTACTGGTCAGTATGGTGAAGTCCAGACCCACAACGACTTCTCAACAGGTTTGCGTGGTAAGATTCCTGAACTTGGTTTGATGTTCTCTCGTCAGTCCATCGTTGCCAAGACTCGTAAACTCGCTGCTTCTTTCTCTCTTGAATCTGCTGAAGATATTAAGAGAATGCAGGGTGTTGAAATGATGCAGGAAATGGTTAATGTTCTTCAGTACGAAATGACTGCAGAAATTGACCGTGAAACCATCGCTCGTTGTAAGTCTATCTGTAAGCCAATCGTTTGTACCGCTGGTACTTCTAAAGAAGTTTCCGATGGTTGGGTTGGTAGATGGTCTCAGGAAAGATATTCTCGTATCGTAGGTATCATTGTTAAGACTGCTAACGATATTGCTACTGCAACTCGTAGAGCTGCTGCTAATATCGCTGTAGTATCTCCAGATATGGCTTCTGTCCTTCAGCAAGCTGCTCCATTCTTCAATAAGGTTACCGGTGAAGTTAATGGCTCTACCGCTACACCTGAAATTGGTACATTGAATGGTTCTATCAAGGTCTACCGTGATAACTATGCTGTAAACGCTTTCACTGGTGTTGATAATGGTGAAGTATTGCTCGCCTATAAGGGTACCGGCGTATCCGACTGTGGTGTAGTATTCTGCCCATACGTCACTGGTGTTGTAAATCAGGCTATTGACCCTAACGACTTCTCACCTCGTGTTGGTGTTATGAGCCGTTATGCTTTCGCTAACAATATGTTGGGTGCTGACAACTATTACCGCTTGCTCAAGTTTGACACTGGTGCTATTTGGGCTAAAGCTGGTGAAGGTTTCACATTCTAATTTAAACTGGAACGGTCTAACAATTAAAATTTAAGGAGAAATAATAATGAAGAATCCTACATCTAACGGTAATGATTTGTACCAAGTTGGTAACGATTACCCACAGGCCCCAATTTCTGCTTACTTTGTAGCATCATCTTATAAGGATGGTATCTACACTGAATTGAGTGATACTGCTAAGGAATACACAGATGTATCCGGCAAGGATGGCTTTGATAATTCCTTCTTCAATCTCAAGACCCCATCTGGATTGAATAAGAGAGTTCTCAATGTACTTCCACAGAGTGGTTGGGACCCTGTCACTGAAGACGGTGTTGAAGGTGCTGTATCTGCAGTATCCGGAGAATTGTTCTTCTCTGATGATTATGCAACTGCTGAATTGAAAGCATTCCCAGAAGCATAATTGGTGGTATAAATCTTTGATTTAGATAGACGGTCCCATTTGGGACCGTTTATTTTTTGCGTATATAAATACTATAAATTAAAATTATATTGTGAGGTGAAAAATGCAATCAAGAAAAATTGAAGAAACTCAAATCCCACAAGGTGGTGATATGGCTCAAATCGCTATGGCGGTTGCAGCTCAACAACAAAAGAATATGATAACCTTGAACAAGGACTTGTTGCCATCTAAGGGTAAGTATTACTCTAATGATTTGTATGTTAAGAAATTATCTACCATTGACATTAAGAATTTGTCTACATTGACTGCTGATACGATTGATGGTGTAATGAATAGTATTATTGCCCATTGTGTACAAGGTATAAATGTAAACGATATACTTGTTGGTGATAAATTTTGGTTGATTTTCTACTTAAGAAATTTAACTTATAATGATTATCCATTCTATGTCAAGTATAATTGTAAAGAATGTGGCAAGACTGCTATGTACAAGACACAAATGAAGGATATAATCGTCAATTACATTCAGGACGATTTCAGTCCAACATACACAATGGAAAATGGTGATACAATAGAAATCGGGTTCCCAACAATAGGTAACGAAATTTCTAAAAACCAAATTTTGCGTGAACCAGAGAAGTATACTGTAGATGGTGAAATTGATGAGCAGATACTTAATATAGCTTGCTACATTAAGTCCATTAACGGAAGTAAAATTTCCATTATGAAGGCTTATAATTACATTTGTGAGCTTGATGCGTTATCTTTTACAAATTTCGGCAATTATATGGCTGATATAGATTTTGGTGTAAAACCTTATTTTGAAGTTCCTTGTGATTGTTCTAATAAGGTAATAGTTCCATTGTCATTATCACCAGAATACTTTATGCCAAAGATTACAAATAAATAATATATGAACAAGAATTATACCCGTATTACATACCAGCAGATGCTGGAAGATTTTACCGCTCGCTTGAAGAATGACCCACGCTTCAAGAATATGTCCTCAGCTAGCATTTATAACTTGTTTATGGAAATGCTAGTAGCAACTGCTGATATGACTAACTATTATATGGAACGAACTGCCGAAGAAGCATTTATTGACACTGCTAAATTGGATAGTAGTGTGATTAAACACGGCAAGAACCTTGGGTATAATCCTATTCGTAATACTCCTGCTGAAGCAGAAATTGCTGTGGTTATTCGTGGGCCTTTGCCACAGTCTCTTATGGCTACTCAATCTGCTACCATTTACTTCCCACAGGAAGAAATGGAATTAACTTATAATGGTAAAAAATATATTTTGAATACTGACTATTCTTATACTCTCACAAGAAAAGATATTGAGGATGGTCAGAGTTCAACTTGGTCTAAAACATTGTATTTCTCTAAACCAGTTGATTCTGTAAACTACATTGAATTGTCTGGTGAAAAGTTATACAATGATGCGACCTTAATTCCAATTAAAGTTTTCCAGGGCGAAGTTAAAGTAGAAACAATTTATGGTGTTTCTAACACAAGTAAGTTAGGAAAATCTTACCAGTTCTACGATATTGACAATATCAAATTTAGTAACTGGTATGGTCAGCGTGACCCTAATGGTTGGTATAAAGACCAATTCTTTAAAAAGAATTCCTGGTGTAAAGTTGGTATTGGTAAAACACAAGACGAAGCATTTACCGATGTTAACTTGTATGATATAGAAGATATGTCTATCTATCTTAATAGTGATGTCATTAGAGATAGAGAAGCAAATGAAAATGAATTACACAATGTTTGTTCATTGACTACAAACAGTGACAAGACTATTCGTTTGAGATTTGGTGATGGTGTGGTTGCTTCTAATGGTTTGAACAAAGAAGACCAAAACATTTATATTCAGTACATTGAATGTGATGGCGCCGACGCAAATAAGGTTGGTACAACCAATTCCGAACTAAAGGTCAATAATAAGATTTGGGCAACATTCGCTGGCTCTACTCCTATTGACATGAGTTCTAACATTAAACTCATTTTCAATAGTGATATTGCTAATGGCGTTGATTTTGAAGACCAACAGTCTATTAAGAATAATGCTCCTTTGTATTTCGCTAGTAACAACAAACTCGTTACAAAGCAAGATTTCATTTCTTACTTCAAAGGACTAAGTTCTCCTATTCGTGTTAAGAACGCAATAGCCTGGGGTCAAGATGAAATTGAAGACTTTGACCACGGTGGCGATACTACATACAAGTACATACAGAACTGTATCTGTTATTGTATTGCTGCTAGTTTGTATAATACAAAGTCTACAGTCTATTCTCCAATAAATGTGCTTACAGATAGTACAACTAACCAATCAGGTGTATTCTCTGTTTATGGAACTTCAAATAGTTATTTGAGTCATTTGACAGATTTCATTAAGTATCTTTGGAGTTATGATTCATTTCACGCAGTTCAATATATGAACAACCCATCTGAACAATGGATAAAGAACATTAAAACTATTCGTGATAATGCTTTACCAAGAATGATTATGAATAGTAAAATGTATTCGTTCCCCCCAATCGTTCAGTATTACGATGTTGTAGGAACTGTCAATGTAAATTCATTGTCTAAACTTCAAGAATACAAGCGTGATGTGGAAAACGAAATTTATAAGTGGTTAGAGAATAATTGTAATTTCGGTACAAAGATTTACAAGTCCGACATTGTAAAATTCTTCAACAGTCGCCCAGAAACTTCTTATGTAGATTTGGATATTCGTGTATCTGATATAATTAAGCAACAAGATGTTAAATATATTTACTCTGTTCAAACTACAAATGTGTTTGATTTATTCTCATACAATATAAACAATGACCCTGGTAGAAAAGAATATACCAATGGTGCTAGAAACTTCAATGTAATCAAATTGCCAAAATCTGACAATGCTGGTGCAGCACTTAATGTTGATTCTTTGAAGGGTAAATCTGTTAGAATTGTCTTAAATTCTATTACTTACTCTAACGAAAATTATAGAGACGTTTTAGACACAATAGTTTATACAAATGATAAAGTATCTGAGACAGAAAATAATGTGTTTATCACATTTGATGGTGCTATTCCTATTGACAGTAACATTCTACTTGGACCTAATTCTACTTTGAAAATAATTGTATCTTATGATAACGATTTCTATTCTACTTCTGCATTTTCAATTTCACAAGCAGCTAGTTATGGTTTAACAAAAACACAAACACAAGACTTACAGAATTTTGTTAAGAATTGGGTTACCGGTTCAACTAGAGTAAATGAAGCTAATCGTGCTATTCCTTTGCCATATTTCATTACAGCTATGGGTCAGTATACCCGTGACGAAACATATATGCGTAAAGGTACATTACAAGATACTTACAAAACACAATTAACAGAAAAAGCATTTTGGATGTATCTAGTTCCACAAATTCTAATAAATTACTATCCTGATGTAGATTTTGCTGACGAAGATATAAATGGTGAAAAGTGGACACAGATTGATAACTTAGTTCGTGATTTGTACACACAACTCAAACCAACATTCTGTGACAGTATTTTGGACGATAATAACAACATTGTCAATTTCAGTATGGATAATGAATTACCTGTTGTTAGATTGAAAATTACATATAAGTATGGTGTATAATGGCAACATATAGCATTACAGAAGATCCAAATAATAAATGGGTGAAACTCATTACTATCAATACCAACAAAGACATTGATATAAGTAATGACATATTCAACATTACTGTTAAAGACCAATTAGAGTATTTCATTGGTTCGCATATTAAAGAAGGTTCTACATTTGAATTGGAAGAACTTTTTAAGAAAGATACGTTCCCAACTTTGGAAATAAGTAATAATGCTGTAAAATATATTAAACAAAAATGTTTCACTTGTGCACCGTATAATACTGATATGGACTTAGATACAGAACATGCACCTACAACAATACCTTGTCCGGATTGTAATGGAACTGGTATTTTAAATGGCGGTCCAAGACATCCGCCTGTTGGTTGTTCTACCTGTGGTGGTTCAGGTACTTATGGTAATGCTGATTTCCATCAAGGAACAGGTAGAGTAACTTGTCCTGAATGTGAAGGTGAAGGTTATGCTCAAACTGTATGTACACACGAAGCGATGTATACTGAACAATACGTTTCTAATGTTCTTGATTATTGTAACTCTGATTATGATTCACTTGTTAAAAATGGTATTCAATTCTGGGTTGATGGTGTAAACAAAAGAACCTTGACTATTCGTGTAGTTACAAAAGGTCAAAGTACAAAAAATCCTGATGGTTATATAATTTGGGACCCTGCCCAGAATAAGTATGTTGAAACAGGTTATGTTGGTTTCACTGTAGCAAATTTCAATATAACTTTAAATAAGAATGAACGATTGGTATTTAATTGTTTCTTAATGCCAACTGTTAATATGGGCGACCCAGAACCATATTTTGAATATACAGTTCCTTCTGCTTGGTCTGAAGAACCACACGTTATATCTGGTAACATTCGTACAGATTATGACTGGAATGACGATTACAAAGGAATAGATAATTTGTATGTAAATAACTCAGACCCAAAGAAATCTAGTGCTTATCATTACGAACAAGAAAGCGATGATGAATATAGGATTTATTGGAGTACAAACCCACCAACAGAAATGAAATCTTACCCAACTCCAATGTATTGTGTAAAATCTAGTGCTTATGTTACTGATTATTTAAAGACTTGTAGTGCAACAGATTTGTATTTGTCTTCAGGAGATGATATAGTATCTGCTTGTAGAGATTTTGATTTTACTTCTTCTTCTGTAAACTCATATCTAATAAATGAATACACTAAAAAGAGAATACCATTAGATTATTCATTTGATGGACTTGACCCTATAGATGATTATGTATTTTTGGAGTCAAATGGATATAATATACACGATAAACTATACTGTTATGAAATTGTACAGAAAATTGTGGATTCATCTTGTAGTGGAATTATACGAGATAACCAAGTTAAGTTAGAATTAGAGATTTAATATGGAAGAAATAAAGAACGTAGATACAATAGGATTTGTAAACGAAACTGGTCAAGATTTCGTTGAAGATATAAACAACAGCAATAACAACAAGTTTATTGTGCGTTTCAGTAATTTTCCAAATTTCACTGGAAAGAAATTGAATATGAACAACTTGAACCAGTATCTTGAAAGCGTTACTGTTCCAGATGTTTCTGTTCCAATTCTTCATTCTGTCTACTTACACGAAGACCAAAAGCACCCAAGCCCAATAGGTGCTAGAGAATTACAAACTATCACTATGACCTTCCAAGTAGACGAAGCAAGAAAGAACTGGTACGCATTTTATGCTTGGGCGATGTATATGCGTTATGGTTATCCTTGTGGTAAAAAGAGTTTGATTGGTGAAGAACTTTTGAGATTTGACTGTATTGACACGATTGAAGTTATAAATTTGTCTAACAATAATGAAGTCATTTCAAAATTGAAATTCGGTCATTGTATTTTGAGTAACATTAGTAGTGCCGAATTTACTTGCCAAGCATCCGAATTGAGTAAGTTCACAGTAACATTTGAAGTAGAAACATTAGATTTAGATTTGTTGACCGACGAGGAATAAATGAAACTCGTTTATAAGTGCCGTGAATGTGGACATCCATTTGTGACTGAGAAGGCGTTATCCGAACACCTTCGTAGTAGTCATCAGTTACAAATAAAAGAATACTACGATAAGTATGTAGCTGGTCCTACAGATGGAAAATGTGAAGTATGTGGTAACCCTACTACATTTATTTCTATGTCTAAAGGATATAAAAAGAAATGTGAAAATTGTAGAGAACACAAACAAAGCCAATGACCCTAATAATGAAACTTGTACAAAAGAATGTAAGATTTGTGGTTTCAGCATAGCTGGTTCTACAAAACAGATTATGATGCGTAGATTTTTCTACCATCTTAATACACACAACATATCTGTAAAAGATTATTACGACCGATACGAAAAGAAACCTGGAGACGGCATTTGCCCTATGTGTGGCAAACCAACCAATTTTATTAGTATATCGGAAGGTTACAGAAAGTATTGTAGTCCTGCTTGTGTTTCTATTGCTGCTAACCAAGAGAAAGCACGATTAGATA
>RHMF01001553.1_pt1 | contig 10523 bp, 12 predicted proteins | sample 5365151 | NCBI WGS metagenome assembly RHMF01 (sample SAMN10266501, study PRJNA497801) | feces metagenome | isolation source: feces | host: Bos taurus | place: China: Prairie of Fairy Mountain | collected 2017-08-14 | reverse complement strand
AAATACATTTTTTATTCGGACTTCAGCAACAAGGTGAAAAAATGTCCCCCAAAGAGCAAAAAAATATTTTCGTGGACAAACGGGGGACAAGATTGAAACCTCAAAAACGACAAAACACTAATATTCTTATAGTTATCGCAACCACTTATTTACTGCATCGGAAAATAAACATTGCCTAAGCACAAAGAAAACACCCATGAAAACTCTCATATACATAGACGCCTGCATGAGGGCGGGATCGAGGACCAGGAGGATCGCTGAAAGGATAATTGAGGCGCTTTCTGAAAGATACGTGGTTGAGACCGTTGACCTGCGGGAGGCGGAGTATCCGGTGGTTCATAACGGGATACTGGAGGAGCGCAATAACGGTATCGTTCCTCTGGAGCATGCGGATCTTGCGAGAAGGATTGCGGTGGCTGACAGGATTGTGATTGCTGCGCCGTTCTGGGATATGAGTTTCCCGAGCGCCCTGAAGGTGTTCTTTGAGAACATGTCGCTGTTCGGAGTCACATTCGACAGCAATGACAAGGAATGCTACGGCCTGTGCAAAGCAGAGAAGGTCATGTACATCACTACACGCGGCATGAACATCGGGACCGGCGATCCGCTGGAACAGGCGACGCCGTACATCAAGGCGCTTTCGCATCTTTGGGGATGGGGCGGACTGACGGTCATTTCCGCGCAGAACATGGACTACAGCTCGCCTGAAGAGATCGAAGAGAAGATCGCCGTTGCGATAAACGAAGGCCTCGAAATCTGCAAGGAATTCTGATATGGAATCATTGTCAAAAGAAAAGCATATGTCACCTGTCAAGATGGTCATACTGGACTTCGACGGGACGCTGGCAGACACCGCTGACGTCATAATCAGGACCACCCAGGCCACAATCAGCGAGCTGGGACTTCCCTCCCGCACCGATGAACAGTGTGCGGCAATGATCGGCCTTAGGTTAGTCGAGATACCGTCCGTCCTTTTCCCGGAATGCAGTATAGATGGAGATCTGTATGCCAGGACGTACCGCAGGCTCTTCCACGAGTTCAATATCGAAGGCGCCGTGGAACTTTACCCCAATATAGTGGAGACACTGAAGAGACTGAAGTCCGAAGGCATCATCCTCACTATAGCAAGCAGCAGGAGCCATGCATCTCTTGCAGAGTATGTAGAAAGCTTTGGATTGTCATCGCTCATCAGCTATATTCTGGGAGCAGACGATGTCAGCAGAGGCAAGCCAGATCCTGAGCCAGTAAAGAAGACACTTGAGAGATTCGGATTGAATCCTGAAGATGCAATAGTTGTCGGAGACACGTCCTTTGACATCATGATGGGAAGAAAGGCCGGAACAAGAACCTGCGGAGTCACATACGGCAACGGAAGCAGGGAGAGTCTATGCGATGCAGACTGGCTTATAGATGATTTCAGGAAACTGCTGGATATCATGATCCTATAGAGCCACACTTCATATTTATTTGGAACTCTCGGAATTTATTTCTAATTTTGAAGTATTCTAAATAAAATGATTATGAAGGCAATATTATACACTATGATAGCAGCACTCCTATCCACTGGATGCGGAAGCGGATATGTATCCGTCGATGCCAAGCAGTTTGCCGAGGCGATCAGGGATCCTCAGATGCAGATTGTTGATGCAAGGACACCGCAGGAGTTCAAAGAGGGACATATTCCGGGAGCTGTAAATATCGACATCAACAGCAAGGATTTCACCAGACAGACCGAATCCCTCGATAAGACAAGACCCGTCGCAGTATATTGCAGAAGCGGACGCAGAAGCAAGATCGCCGCAAAGGAACTGACCGTCAATGGGTTTGAAGTGACCGAGCTGGACGGTGGGATTATTACATGGGAAGGTGAAATTGAAAAATAAGATAAAGCTATGACAAGAATATTTGTGATGGAGAGCTGCCCTGACTGCATTCAGGCCAAGCAGATGTACGGAGATAATCCGGACTATGAGATCATTGACATCGGAAAGCAGGCAAGAGACCTGAAGGAATTTCTCTCACTCAGGGACAATCATCCGGCCTTTGCAAAGGTGCGCGAGAGAGGGACTATTGGAATCCCTTGCTTCGTAAAGGACGACGGCGAGGTTGTCATATCAATGAAGCATTACCTTGCTTCAGCGGAGACAACATCATCAGAACCGGAATACGCGTCAGGAGCGGCATGCAATCTTGACGGAACCGGATGCTAGACGGACAGACCTATTCCAGCTTCCAGCCGCAATCGCCGTGATAGATCATCTGGCGGGTCATGCCGCCGTCGATGCAGATATTTTCACCGGTGATGAATCCGGCTTTGTCGGAGCAGAGGAAGAGGACCATATTGGAGATGTCCTTTGGGTTGCCGACACGCCCTGCAGGCTGCTGGATGGCATCAGGGCCTTCATAGACCGTGTATGCAGTATCGATCCAGCCAGGAGAGATGGAATTGACCCTCGCCTTTCCTGCAAGACTCACGGCAAGCGCATGGGTCAATGCGGCGATTCCGCCTTTGGCAGCTGTGTAGCTTTCGGTCTGCGGCTGGCTCATGCGGTCGCGCGATGAGGATATGTTAATGATGCTTGCTCCATCAGCAAGATAAGGTTTCAGGAGCTTGACAAGATAAAACGGAGCGGTGACTCCGACGCTGAGCGCATACTGGAATTCCTCGTATGTACATTCGTCTATGCCTTTCATCAACGGCAGTGCATTGTTGATGATGCAGTCTACCTTGTCATGGCGTCCGGTGATTTCTGCAACGAATGCTTCGAGCACGTCCTTTCTGGAAATGTCCCCGACAAAATGATCACCTTCCTGCTTGTCAATCACATAGACCTCCGCACCTCTGGCACGGAATTCTTCCGCGATGCACTTCCCTATTCCGTTTGCTCCTCCGGTCACGACCACGACCTTGTTTCTGAACTCAAGTTCCATAATTCCGATCTCATTAAATCCGATTGTAAATATCGCAATATCCTTTAACTCATCCAAAGAATTTGGTGTATATTTGTCTTCGCAAACCGAAGACAAGGTCATATTATGGATACTATTCTGAAATTCCTCCGGGAGCTGGAGACGAACAATAACAAGCCGTGGTTCGACAGTCACAAGAATGATTATCTTGAAGCCCGTGCCCATTTCAACGCATTGATGGAAAAGCTTTTAGAGCGAATCACCTCATTCGACAGTACAATCAAAGGAGTAGGAGTGAATGACTGCACATACCGCATCTACAAGGACATGCGTTTCTCGAAGGACGGACTTCCATACAAGACTCATTTCGGTGCATTCATAGCAAGAGGAGGAAGGAAGTCGGGATACAGCGGATATTATTTCCATATCGGTACCGGATCGGGAGAAGAGTATCCGTGCAGGAGTTTTCTGGCAATCGGTAACTATTATACAGAACCAAAGGTCCTGAAGATCCTGCGTGAGGACATCGAGCTTGGCGGTGGCGATTTCGACCGTATCATCAAGGGGCTCCACCCTGCCCTCTCCCTGGACCAGGATCAGAAGCTCAAGAGGATGCCGTTCGGTTTTGATCCGGATACGGAATATGCAGACTACATCAAGCTGAAGAATTTCTGCCTGTCGGGGAGCTTCGATGACAGCCGTCTCGACCTCGACGAGATCGCAGAGATATTCAAGAGCGCAAAACCATTCCTTGACTATATCAACAGGGCCATAGAATTCGCAAAGGAAGAAATGTAATGGCAGACAGAAGATCCATCACCGGACATGCGGCGGCATTTATCGCATACGCCATATTCGGTTTCAACATAATCGTATGCAAAGACCTCACGAGCGGACATCTCATTCCACCTCTCGGGATATTCACATTAAGGTCGATAGTAGCAGGAGCATTGTTCTGGCTGACTTCCCTGTTCATGCCAAAGGAGAAGATCGAGAAGAAAGACTATATCAGGATCTTCGCCGCATCGATGATCGGATTCCTTACATGCCAGCTGACATTCCTTGTCGGAATACCGCACATCACTCCGATGGACTGTTCCATCCTGACTGCAATGTCGCCGATCTATACTATGGCCATAGCTGCGCTTGTCATCAAGGAACCGATCACGCTGCAGAAGGTCGGAGGCGTGGCAATCAGTTTTGCCGGCATCATCTACCTGATAGTCAGCCGGGTAGCCGCTCCCGGCGGTATCACTGAAAGCACCCCGTTCGGAATATTCATGATCATACTCAACAGCTTGAGTTTCTCGATGTATCTCGGCATATTCAAGCCGCTGATATCGAAGTATTCAGCCGTGACATTCATGAAATGGATATTCCTATTCTCTGCCTGCGTATCCGCTCCGCTCTCGATGAAAGGTCTCATTGAAGTAGAGTGGTCATCAATCCCATCCATCCAATACGCAGAGCTGGCATATCTGATCGTATGTGCGACATTCGTGACATATTTCCTGATTCCGGTAGCGCAGAAAAGGATCAGACCGACGCTCGTCAGCATGTACAGCTATATCCAGCCGATCATCGCTATCGTGATCAGCATAGTCATAGGAATGGATGTCATTACGTGGCAGAAAGTACTTGCCGCCGGAATGGTGTTCGGCGGCGTGATCATCGTCAGCTACAGCAGAAGCGCACATTGACACTATCAGTCGATAGTCTTGTCGATGTTGAAGCGTGTGATCTTTCTTGATGTATTCTTCTGGAACTCCGTATCTCTGAGCTTAACTCTCTTTACAGCCTTGTAAGGAGGCATCTTCGCATTCAGAGCCTTGACATGGTTCTCGAAATACTCCTGAAGGTCTGTAATGCCCTTGTCCGCAAGAAGATCTGCATCCGGGAAGATTTCAGCAACGATAGTGATCTTGTCTTTCTGCACACGGCTTTCACCGGCATAAACGACCACTTCATTCACGCCTTCAACCTTCTGAAGATCAGCCTCGATCTCCTCCGGATAGACATTCTTTCCGTTTGACAGGATGATAAGGTTCTTCTTTCGTCCGGTAATGTATATCCAACCTTCTTCGTCGAGCTTTCCGTAATCTCCGGTATGGAAGAAACCGTCCTTGTCGAAGACTTCAGCGGTAGCTTCTGGATTGTTATAGTATCCAAGCATCACATTCGGTCCCTTGACGCAGATCTCACCCTCGCCGTTTTCATCAGGATTGTCGATCTTTACACGACATGCAAGGATAGGTGTTCCCACGCTGCCAGGCTTGCGATATTCATTCCTATTTGCGGAGATTAGAGGAGAACATTCCGTGATGCCATAGCCGTTAAGGATGGTTATTCCCAATGAATCGAATGTATTGATGATCTCCTCATCGAGCTTAGCACCGCCGCAGATGATCAGTTCAAGCTTTCCTCCAAAGGCAGAAAGTACGCTTGAGAACAGCTTTCTCCTGACGTCGATGCCGACCTTTCGCAGACAGTCGCTGACTTTCATCATCACTTTCAGCACACCTTCCTTTCCGCTCTTGCGCGCTGTAGTCCAGATCTTTCTGTTCATCACTTCAAGGAATGCAGGAACAAGGATCAGATGAGTCGGCTGCTGCTCCCTGATCTCATCGCTTACATGCTTGATTCCGCTTGAGATATAGACCTCGCAGCCTTGAGACAGATGGCCGACATAATTGACTATAGAGCCGAATGTGTGGTGAGGAGGAAGGACATGAAGGGTCTTTCTGGTAATGTCGAAATTGTACATTCCAAGGGTCATGTCAAGACCGATATTTGCCTGCGAAAGCATGACTCCCTTGCCCTTTCCGGTCGTTCCGGATGTGAAGACTATCGACGCCAGCTTGTTCACATCGATCTTGTAATCATAGTATGAATTATCGCCTTCCGCATAAAGCTTCGCTCCTTCCTTCTGAAGTCCGGCAAGCGAAACAAGCGTCCTGTCTGCGCAAAGAGCCGGATCGAGAGATGATTCAGCTGCGACAGATATCAGCATCTTCACGGTCTTGAGACCGCCATTCTTCAGGATTTCCTTGACCTTGGATTCTGATGCCTTTCCGAAAATGACAGCCTTGCAACCTGTTGTAGTTATGATTCCATCGATATCCTCAATAGGAAGCTCCTTGTCGACAGGCACAGTCACCGATCCGACCGCCATGACAGCAAAGAATGAGCAGCACCAGCCGTATGAGTTCTCGCCCACAATGGCAATATTCTCTTCCCGTAGTCCATCAGAGATCAAAGCGGTTCCAAGATTTCTCACATCATCACGCCATTGAGTGAATGAAACTCTCTTGACTTCCTTGTCCCAATAATTCTCTTTGTACGAAATCGCTGTACTGTCAGGAAAATTCTGGGCCGCCTCCTCTACCAGCGAACGCATGTCGTCAATAAAGGTGGTCTTGTAGATTGGATAATTCTTATTCATTGTTCAGGTTTTATTGCACGGTTAAAAATCATTTAAAGTTTGCTGATATTATGCAAAAATCGAAGACAAAATTTAAATTTGCACCTGATAAACATAAAAATGTGACATGGAAGCGACTATAGATAAACTGATCGGGCTGTTACAGCAGACGGGAATGTCCGAAGATCTCGCCGGACTGATGATAAGCATAGGAGCGATTCTGGCCATACTTCTGGTGGCAGCCGTAATCGATCTGGTCTGCAGGAAAGCCATCATTCCGGTGATACGGAAAGTGACAGCCAAGACTGAGTTCAAATGGGATGATTATCTGCTCAGCGATGATGTGCTCAGGCATTTCTGCAGGCTGATCTCCCCTATAGTCATATATGCGCTTCTGCCTTTCGCTCTGCCGGTTTCCACCCTGCTGGACTTCGCCCTGAAGCTTTGCAAGGTCTATATAATCGTCGTGTTCATGCAGCTCATATGCGCTTTCATCACCTCGCTCTATGCGATGACAAATGAGCATGAGAAGCTGAAGGACCATACTCTGAAGGGATTCTACCAGATGATAAAGCTGGTAGTAGTATGCATCGGTACAATCGTGATAATCAGCACATTGATCGGCAAGAACCCTATCGCCATACTTACCGGACTGGGAGCCAGCACGGCTATCCTGATGCTCGTCTTCCAGGACACGATCAAGGGATTCGTTGCGGGAATCCAGCTGATGACCAACGACATGCTCCGTCCTGGCGACTGGATCACAATGCCGAAATACGGAGCTGACGGAGATGTGATGGAAGTCACATTGACGACCGTTAAGGTCCGTAACTGGGACAAGACCATAATCACCGTACCGCCATACGCTCTCGTGAATGATTCTTTCCAGAACTGGAGAGGCATGTTCGACAACGGAGGACGAAGGATCAAGAGATCGGTCAACATCGACATGAACACCGTCCGTTTCTGCACGAAGGAAGAAATGGAACGGTTCAGACAGCAGCCATGGATGGAGGGATTCGAGGAGACCGGAAAGGAGGAAGTGAATCTGTATATCTTCCGCCATTACCTCAATAATTACCTCCGCAATCATCCGAAGGTCAATACGGAGATGATAATGACCGTCCGCCAGCTGCAGCCGACAGCGCAGGGCATGCCGATCGAGCTATATTTCTTCTCGACGGACACGACATGGCTGAAGTACGAGCATCTCCAGGCGGAGGTATTCGACCATGTGCTCGCAATGGTGCATATTTTCGGACTTAAGGTATTCCAGAGCCCTACAGGACTTGACATTCAGAAACAGAACTGATTCATATGAGATACGATTTCGACAAGATAATCGAGCGCAGAGGAACTGGCGCGATCAAGACTGACGTATTGAAAGAGAGATACGGCAGGGATGACCTGACGGCACTTTGGGTGGCGGACATGGATTTCGAGACTCCCGAGTTCATAACAGATGCATTGAAGAAGCGTCTGGAGCATTCTCTATTCGGATATACCGCCGAACCGGAAGAATACTGGCCGACTGTGATGAAATGGATCGAGGACCATCATCAGTGGAAGGTCGAGCGCGAGTGGCTCACATATATTCCGGGCATCGTCAAAGGCATCGGAATGGTCATAAACGCCATGCTCGAGAAGGATGACAAGGTCATTATCCAGCCTCCTGTCTACCACCCGTTCCGCCTTATACCGCAGGGAAACAGGCGCGAGGTCGTATATAATCCTCTTCACGAGAATGAAGACGGATCATATTCAATGGATTTCGACAATCTGGAAGCCGTGTGCGACGACAGATGCCGTCTGCTCATCCTTTCCAACCCGCACAATCCTGCCGGCATAGTATGGCCTCGCGAGACTCTCGAACGCCTTGCATCATTCTGCCACAAACGCGGGATCATAGTCATTTCCGATGAGATCCATTGCGACATGGCGCTATATGGAAACAAGCATATCCCGTTTGCGAGCGTATCGCCAGAAGCGGCTGCCTGCAGCATCACATTCGGCGCACCTTCAAAGACATTCAACATCGCCGGAATCGTAAGTTCATATGCAATCGTCCCTTCAGACACGCTCCGGGAGCGATTCTTCGGATGGCTTCATGCCAACGAGATGAATGCTGCCCCGCTCTTCTCCCCTATCGCAACCATTGCGGCATTCAGGCAAGGAGAGGAATGGAGACGGCAGATGCTGGCATATGTCGAAGGAAACATCGACTGGCTCTGCACATTCTGCGCTGAAAAAATGCCTCTGATCAAGCCTCTGAAGCCACAGGCATCATTCCTCGTATGGCTCGACTGCCGGGCCCTGGGACTCGGACATGATGAACTCGTGGACCTTTTCGTGAACAAGGCACATCTGGCTCTGAATGACGGAGAGACATTCAATCCTGGAGGTCAGGGATTCATGCGTCTGAATGTCGCAGTACCTAGGTCAGTTCTTCGTGAAGCGATGGAGAGACTGATGAAGCAGATCTCACCTTCAATCGAACGTGATACTTTCGATTCTCAAGCGTAAGGTCCCGGAAGGGGTCTTGGCCTCGGCTATTTCGCCGGCCTTCTTGCCCATCAAGGCTGCGCCTATCGGGGATTTGAGAGAAATCTTGCCTGCCTCGAGATTCATCTCGTGGGGACTTACGATCTCGAATTTCATTCGGGTATTGGTAGAGAGATTTGTGAATTCCACCTTGCTCAAAAGACAGACTCTGTCTTTTGGAAGGGCGTCGGGATCAATCACGCGGGAATGCTCCAGGACCTTCTGAAGGAAACGGATACGGCTTATGGTCTTCGCCTGCCTCCTCCTTGCCTCACGGTATCCCGCATTCTCACTCCTATCTCCCTGTGAGCCAGTCTCTGCAACATGGTCACGCACCTCGGGATAGACCACGCTGATAAGGTGATCCAACTCGGCCGCAATCTCGTCGTATCGTTGTTTTGACAGATATTCCATGGCACAAAGTTACTCATTTTTTCCGTCAGTTGGAGATATGACAGGAAATCATTACTTTTGAGATTAATATAATAGGAAACAGTCGCATGAAAACTGAAGTAAATCCACAAGACACAAACAGAGCTGAAGCATTTGAGCTTTGGATGAGTTCTCCTATGCCGATGGTGACCTTGACCAAAACCTTTGATGTGAGCAATCTGATCAGAATGAGCAGAAGACTTGAAGTGAAATTCAATGCTCTTCTATGTTGGTGTATTGGAAAAGCCGCAACGCAGACCGAGGAGTTCTATATTCTTCCGGAGAACGGAAAACTGTTTCAATACGACTGTATTGCAGTAAATGTCATAGTGAACAACAGAGAGGGTGGAATCAATTCTTGTGACATACCTTTTACTGATGATCTGAAGGCTTTCCTTCATGAATATGACACCCTCACAGAGAAGGTTGCAGCGGAATGCAAAAGTACCTTCCTTGAAGATTATATGATCGTGGGAACATCTGCAATGATTCAGACAGAACTGGACAGCATAGTCAACCAATACACAGACATGTTCTGCAATCCTATGGTTATGTGGGGCAAATACCGCAAGCACTGGTTCAAGACAACTCTTCCGATCTCATTCCAGTTCCACCACACCCAGATGGACGGAGGTCATGCCGCTAAATTCTTAGCCGACCTGCAGAACGAAATCAACAGATTGGCATAGATTATACTACCTTGTTACCGGCACCTGAATTATAGTCAGCCATTTCTCCGGATCTTCCTGATTCCAGATGCCGTCCACGTATGAGTAGCGTGGCGGATATGTAATCGTATATCCGTTTGCCTCAATCCATTCAAGTACTTCACGAATATTTTCGTTCAGGCGGTTGTATGGACCATAAACCTTCATACATACAGCCTCCGCAACCTCAGGAATCTGCTTGAACTTGATTAGATCAGAGTCCTTTCCCATAGCTGCAACCTGCTCACAGTACTCGATGTCTATATTTTCCTTCCTGTATCCTCCGTGCTCGATGGTATAGCAGTAACCAGGCTCAGGACACTCACATCCCAGACGAGCCATCTCCGGGCCGATTGTCATGTAGCACAGTTTTCCAAGTTCATCGTACGAGGGAATTTCGGCACGATGCGATGCGACAATGATCGCAGGTAATGAATCAATGTAGATCTTTTCCATTTCATTAAGTTTCTTTTGGAAAGTAATCATCGCCGACAGCCGGTCCCTGCACTCGA
>RHMF01001749.1_pt1 | contig 10524 bp, 8 predicted proteins | sample 5365151 | NCBI WGS metagenome assembly RHMF01 (sample SAMN10266501, study PRJNA497801) | feces metagenome | isolation source: feces | host: Bos taurus | place: China: Prairie of Fairy Mountain | collected 2017-08-14 | reverse complement strand
GCCACGGCATCGGTGCCACGGCCCAAGGCTTCCTGGGCATGGCCTTTCTCGAGCATGGCCTGGATGGCATAGGCGCTCTTGGGGTAGGCCTTGAGCAGGGCATCCATCTGCGCCACTTCCTCGGCATATTGGTTGTTGAGACCCATCATCAGGCCCTTTTGGTACATCGAGTAGTCGGCTCCGCTGCCGCCGCCGGCGTTCAGCGCCTGCTGGTAGGTGGCTTGCGCTCCGCTGTAGTCCTTGCTGTAGTATTTGGTGTCGGCCAGGCGGTTGAGCGCGTCGGCCTTGAGGTCGGCGGGCAGCTTGCCGGCGTTCAGCGCACGCTGGAAGGCGGTGCCGGCGTCGCGGTAGTTGCGCTGCTGATACAACGTGTAGCCCAGGTTATACTGTGCCAGGGCGTAATTGTCGCCCTTGGTGCTGGCGTTCTTCAGATAGGCCTGCTGCTGCTGGGCCGCACCCTTGTAGTCACCCTGACGGTAGAGTGCCTCCGAGAGCCACAGGCGGCTCTCGTTGAGCGCGGTGGCGTCGTAGTTGCCCACGGCGATGGCCTGCTTCAGATAGTTGACGGCCTGTTCGTTGTTGTCGTTGGCCAGTTGCTGCACGCCCAGATTGTAGAGCACGTTCTGCTTGGCCTTGAGCACGCGGGCACCGGGGTTCTTGATATGGTTGATGCTGGTGAGCGCCTGCTGGTAGTCGTTGGTGCTCATATAGGCATCCACCAAATAGCCTTCCACGTTATCACGGTAGCGCGAGGTGGGATATTGGTTGAGAAATTCCTCAAAGAGGGAAATCGACTGGTTGAAGGGGGTGCGGGCACCCTTGCTCTGACTGATGGCGTAATTGTAGAAGGCGGTTTCCTTCACGTTGCGGTCGTAGTCCATCTTGGCGGCACGCTCAAAGGCCATCGCGGCGCCGTTCAGATCATTCTGCTTGAGCTTGGCCTGGCCGGTATAGAGCAACGCGCTCTGCGCCAAGGCATCGTCCTCGCCGGTGACCAGTGCGAAGTCCTGCAGCGCCGCGGCATAGTTGGCGTCGTCATAGTCAAGCACACCCATGGTGTAGCCCGCCGTGCGGTAAGGCTCGCCCTCGGGGTTGTCCAGATAGCGGCGCAGGTAGGTGCGCGCCTGGCCCAACTGGCCCGTGTGGTAGTAACTCTCGCCCAGCACGCGGTTGAGCTCGGCGTCGAAGTAATCGTTCTCGTGCTCGGCCAGCAACTGCAGGGCGTCGTGGATTACTTGGTTGTACTGCCCGTTCTTATAGTTGATTTGCGTGATGTAGTATTGCGACTGATAGCCCAACTCACTCTCGGGGTCGATGGCCGCGAATTTGTTCTTGGCGGTGGCGTAGTCGCCGTTGGCATAGTCCAGATAGGCCTGGTAGAACTGGGTGGCCGCGGCATATTGGCGGGTGTGCGACAGGCGTTCATATTGCTGTCCGGCCACGTCGTAGTTACCCAGCCGCAGATTGCTGTAGGCCTGGCGGTAGAGCATGTCTTCGGCATTGTCGCCGTCGAGCGAGCCGTCACGCACCAGAGAATAACTCAGCAACGCGCTCTCCCACTCGCCGCGGTAAAAGTAATAGTTACCCACCTTGAGTTGCGCCTCCTGCACATAGCGCGACGACGGATAGCGGTCGATAAACGACTGCAGGGCCTCCAGGCTCGATGGTTCGCCACGCTCAAAGCGGCTCAGGGCCAGGTAGTAGTCGGCCTCTTCCACCATGCTGGCGCTTGCCGGCAGGGTCTCCATGTGCGTGAGTTGGTCGATGGCGCCGGCATAGTTGCGCGATTCATACATCAACTTGCCGCGCTCCAGATAGCCCGCCGCGTCGGTGTTCATCACCACCGGCTGCGCAGCCATTGCCAAGGGCAATGCCACACTCGCGCCGATGACTGCATTTCTTAGTTTCATATCGGTCAGTTTTTGATTAGTCTTGTCCTGCGTGTCCCCGGCATGGCAGCATGCCGGCAGACATACCCACATTTATGCTATATAACGATTGCAAATATACTAAAATTGCCGCACCCCTCCCCTTTCTTCTTCCTAAAAAAACCTAAAATCACCGCAAAGCGCGCGAGCACTCCTGCATGCGCCGCACCATGTGTCCATTTGGCTTAACACTTAGACATCTTGCAAGAAGCAGGAAAGCGACGGTCGCAGCCTGTGGGCTGAACCGTCGCTTTCGCGTGTGGGATTTTGTGCGCGGGCTTACTGCTGGATGGTGCTGAAGCGGGTGCAGTTAATCATTTCGCCATCCTTGTCGGTCAGTGAGAGCTGCACGTCGTTGGCGGCTGCCACGGTGTAGGTCTCTGGCTGGGTCGATTCAGTCTTGGCCTCGTCGCTGTTGAGCATCTGCTCCACCTGGCTGCGGATAAGGGCATCGTCGGTCACGTGACCGTTTACCGAAATGCTCAGTACCTCGGCTTTGTAGGTGTCGGCAGCGGGGGTCAGGGTGAGTTGGTCGCCCTCAAGTGCATAGGTGCCGCCGATGTTCACGCTGGAAGCCACTTCCAGGGCCATCGTCTGGGCGGGCTGTGACGAGAAGGTCACTTCCATCACCTGGTTGTAGGTACCGTCCTCGTTGAAGGTAAAGGTGGCGATATAAGTTTGATACGTGCCGTCGGGGCCGTTTTCAATCTGCATATCACTACGCCAAGTTCCGTTCACTGATTGTGCCTGCATGGTCACCACGGCCAGCACGGCTGCGAATAATAAAATAATCTTTTTCATAATGTATTGTCATTGATTACGATTGCAAAGGTATGTCATATTTTTTAATATCGGCAATTGTTTACATTTTTTAATAAAAATCCACCGGGCATGCAACCATCCATCGTCACACCCTTCGGCATTTTTTCTTAAAAAAGGTTAAGGGGTTTGGCGAATAGTGGAAAATGCGTTTCCTTTGCATTAACAAATTTGTTAAACTTTATTGTCAAACTAATTTGTTTATATTATATATATTTGATTATCAATGGATAGCGAGAAGACTAACAACACCGAGCAAGCGATTCTGCATGCCTCCGAGCAAGAGTTTATGGAGCATGGCTACGACGGAGCCAAGATGGTGAACATCGCCCGCCGGGCCGGGGTGACGCACGCCATGCTGCACTACTACTTCCGCACAAAGGACAACCTGTTTGACATGGTGGTGCGCCGCAAGATGGAAGCGCTGATACAGAACGTAGTCACAGCCTTCACCAATCAGGACGACGAGTTGCTGGTTGACCGCATCATCCACGGCATGCAGGTGCACTTCGATTTCATCAGCCGCGAGCGTGACCTGGCCCGCTTCGTGATTAGCCACATCATGTATGACGAGCAACGTTGCACCGAATTGTTCACCTTCTTGACACAATCGGTCAAGGGTTTGACCGACAGACTGCAGCGCGAAATTGACGAGAAGGTGGCGCAGGGCGAGTTTCAGCCCGTCAGGGCACTCGACCTGCTGCTTGACATGGTGTCGCTCAACGTGTTCCCCTTCATAGCGAGGCCGGCTGTGGAACTCATAAGCCAGGCAGTGGAGGGAGAGGACTATGCCGCCATGGTGGCAAGCCGCAAACAGGAAATAGCCCGCGTAATCAGCAATCGGCTGCTGCGCCGACCGTCCTGACAACCAAAACCAACGCTACAACCACATTATCATCATGAAGCGAATCATCCACATCATCATGCTGGCCGCCGTGGCTCTGGGCGCACAGGCCCTCACGCTGGAAGAATGTCAGCGGCTGGCCCGCGCCAACTACCCGCTCATACGCCAGCAAGACCTCATTGCACGCACCGCTGAGTACGATATCGACAACATCGGCAAGGCCTGGCTGCCGCGTGTGCAGGCCTACGGCCAGGCCACCCTGCAGAGTGAGGTGACCGAACTGCCCGACGCCTTCCAGACCGTGCTACGCCAGCAGGGCATGGAGGCCAAGGGTATCAGCCCCTTCCAGTACCGTGTGGGCGTGGACGTGGACCAGACCGTGTGGGAAGGCGGCAACATAGCCAGCCAGAAAGAAATAGCGCGCCGTACCAGCGAGGTGCAGCAGGCTCAGAACGAAGTGACGCTCTACGGGGTGCGGGAGCGCGTCAACGACCTGTACTTTGCCGTGCTGCTCATCGAGGACCAGATGCGTCTGCACGAGGACATGATAACCCTGCTGCGCGACACCGAGCGCAAAATCACCTCGATGGTGAAGCACGGCACGGCCAGCAACGCCGACCTGGCCAACATACAAGCCGAACGCGTGAAAGCCGAGCAGCAGCACACACAGCTGCAGAATTCCCGCCACAGTTACGCTCGGGTGCTGGCGCTCTTCATCGGCAAGGAGCCGGCCTACGTCACCAACCTGCAAAAGCCCGCCGCCACGCCGGTGACGGGGCAGGAAGTGGCCCGCCCCGAACTCACCCTGCTCGACAAGCGGCTCGCCCTGCTCGACGCCCGCCAGGCGCAGATCAAGGCCGGCCTCATGCCCCGCGTGAGCGCCTTCGCCCAGGGGTTTGCGGGCTATCTGGGCTACAACATGTTCCGCGATATGTTCCATCGCTCCCCCACATTCAACGGCCTGATAGGGGTGCGCGTGACTTGGAACATCGGTAACCTCTACACCCGCCGCAACGACGAAGCCAAACTGGAACTGCAACGCAGCGACCTGGCCGCCCAGCGCGAGACTTTCCTGCTCAACAACCGCTTGCAAAGCACGATGGACGAGGGTAACCTGGCGGGCTATCGACAGATGCTGGCCGACGACGACACCATCATCAACCTGCGGCAAACAGTGCGCAAGGCGGCGCAGTCGAAACTCAACCACGGCATCATCGACGTGAACGACCTGCTGAAAGAAATCACCGCCGAACACCAGGCACGCATCGCCAAAAGCACCCACGAACTGGAGATGCTCAAAACCATCTACGACCTGCGCAACACCGTGAACCAATAGCACACAAAAACAGTAAACCACAAAAAAACGAACGATAATGAAACACATCTGCATCGCAACAATCCTGGCACTGACAGCTCTCACGGCCTGCCAGCAGAAAGAATCGGCATGGGATGCCTCGGGCGTGTTTGAAACCACCGATGTGATTGTGTCGGCCAAAAGCGCCGGAGAAATCATGCAACTCAATGTGGCCGAGGGGCAACTACTGCAGCAGGGCGAAAAAGTGGGATATATCGACACCACCGCCCTGGCGCTGGAGCATCGCCAACTCAACGCCACACAGGCCACCAACGAGAGTACGCGGGTGGACGTGAGCAGCCAGGTGGCCGCTTTGGAACAACAAATCGCCAACCTGCGCCAGGAGCGTCAACGCTTTTGGGAACTCTACCAGGAAAACGCCGGCACCCGAAAGGCCGTGGACGACATCGACCACCAAATCAAAGTGCTGCAAAAGCAAATCGCTGCCACACGGGAACAGGTGAGCGTGACCAACAAGAGTATCGCCCCGCGCAACGCCGGCGTGGACGCCCAACGCGCGCAACTCAAAGAGAAAATCAGCAACGCCATGATTTCCAGCCCCATCACCGGCACCGTGCTCAGCAAATATGCCGAACCAGGCGAATGGGCGGCACCCGGGCGCGCCTTGTTTAAAGTGGGCGACATGCAGCACATCGTGCTACGGGCCTATGTCACCGCCGACCAACTCACCGGACTCAAACTGGGCCAGCAGGTGCATGTGTATGCCGACCAAGGCAAGACCGACCGCAAGGAGTACACCGGCACCATAGAGTGGATTAGCGACAAGGCCGAGTTCACCCCGCGCACCATCCAAACGCGCGACGAACGCGCCAATCTGGTTTATGCCATCAAGATAGCCGTGCAGAACGACGGGCTGATTAAGCGCGGCATGTACGGTGACGTGAAGTTTTGAACGACATCCGTTTTGCGATGATTGTTTCAGCCACAGACCTAAGCAAGAGTTACCGGCACGGCAAGGTGCGGGCGCTGGCCGGCGTGGACCTTGAGGTGAATGAGGGCGAAATCTTTGGCCTCATCGGTCCCGACGGCGCCGGCAAGACCACCCTGTTCCGCCTGCTCACCACGCTCATCAAGCCCGATGGCGGCACCGCCAGCGTTGACGGGCTGGACATCGTGCGCGACTACCGCGCCCTGCGACGCCGCATCGGCTATATGCCCGGCCGTTTCTCTCTCTACCAGGACCTCACCGTGGAGGAGAACCTGCGTTTTTTCGCCACCATTTTCCACACCACCATTGAGGAAAACTACGACCTGGTTAAAGACATCTACCGGCAAATCGAGCCGTTCAAGCACCGCCGCGCCGGCCAACTGTCGGGCGGCATGAAGCAGAAACTCGCCCTGAGTTGCGCGCTCATCCATGCCCCGCGCGTGCTTTTCCTCGACGAGCCCACCACCGGCGTGGACCCCGTTTCGCGCAGCGAGTTCTGGCAAATGCTCCAGACCCTGCGCAGCCGTCACGGACTGAGCATCATCGCCTCCACGCCCTATATGGACGAGGCCATGCAATGCGACCGCATCGCGCTGATGCAGACCGGTCGTTTCCTCGATGTGGACACACCGCAGGGCATCATCGGGCGGTTCACACCCACGCTGTGGGCCGTGCGAAGCAACCAAATGCACCGTCTGCTGGGCGACCTGCGCGACTGGCAGGACGCCGAGAGCGTGTTCTCCTTCGGTGACTCGCAGCATGTGACTGTGCGCAACGGTGCCTCGCACGAGGCGTTGCGGCAGCACCTGCTGGCACGCGGCCACGACCAGGTGGACATCACGGCGGTCACGGCGTCGATCGAGGATGTTTTCATCACCTTGCTGCGCCAGCAGCCGCAATTATCGGGCAACCCACAAGTATCACCCGCTCATGAACAGTAACCACCAAGTCATTGTGGCCGAAAGGCTCACCAAGCAGTTCGGAAGTTTCGTGGCCGTGGACCACATCAGTTTCGACGTGAAGGAAGGCGAAATTTTCGGCTTCCTGGGTGCCAACGGCGCCGGCAAGACCACCGCCATGCGCATGCTGTGCGGTCTGAGCAAGCCCACCAACGGCCATGCCACCGTAGCGGGCCACGACATCTACCGCCAGGCCGAGCAGGTGAAGCGCAACATCGGCTACATGAGCCAGAAATTCTCGCTCTACGATGATCTCACCATCAAGGAGAACCTGAAACTATTCGGCGGCATCTATGGGATGCCGCGCAGCCGCATCGCCGACAAGAGCAGCCAACTGCTGCACCAACTGGGGCTGTACGACCAGCGCAACAATCGCGTGAAGTCGCTGCCGCTGGGCTGGAAACAGAAACTGGCCTTCTCGCTGGCCATCTTCCACGAGCCGCGCATCGTGTTCCTGGATGAACCCACGGGCGGCGTGGACCCCATCACGCGGCGACAGTTCTGGGAGCAAATCTACCAAGCCGCCGACCAGGGCATCACCGTTTTTGTCACCACCCACTATATGGATGAGGCCGAATACTGCGACCGCGTATCAATGATGGTGGACGGGCAGATACGCGCCCTCGACAGTCCGGCGGCCCTCAAGGCGCAGTTTGCCGTCCCCGACATGTACGGCGTGTTCATGGCACTGGCCCGCGGTGCCCAACGTTCAAGCGACTAACCCATCTGATGACATGAAACAGTTTATCTCGTTTGTCAATAAGGAATTCAAGCACATCCTGCGCGATGGGCGCACACTGCTCATCCTGCTGCTGATGCCGGTGCTGCTCACCATCTTCTTCGGCTATGTGGTTACCAACGACGTGAACCACATCCGCCTGGCCGTGGTGGATCCCTCGCGCGACGACATCACCGCAGCCATCGTGCAGGAGTTCGCCGCCAACGGCTATTTCGACCTGGTGAAGAACCTTGACAACGTGGATCAGGTGCGCCGAGAATTCCAGGCAGGAAACATCAGCATCGCACTGGTGTTCAGCGAGCACTTCGGACAGGACGTGCTGCACGGCGGAGAGGCGGCCGTGCAACTGCTCGTAGACGGCAGCGAACCCAACCAGGCCGCCAGTTTCACGGCCTATGCCACCTCGGTGCTGCAAAACTACCGGCAACACATCGCGCAGGAGCGCGGCGTGAGCGCCGCCGCTACGTTTGCCATCGTGCCCGTGAGCCGCATGCTCTACAATCCGCAGGGCAAAAGTTCCTACAACTTCGTGCCGGGCGTCATCGCCCTTATCCTGCTCATCATCTGCACCATGATAACGAGCATCAGCATCGTCAGGGAGAAGGAAAACGGCTCCATGGAGGTGCTGCTGGCCTCTCCGCTACCGCCCATCGTCATCATTCTGGCCAAAATAGTGCCCTATTTCATCATCGGATTCATCGACCTGGGGCTCATCTGGCTGCTCTCGAAATTCATGCTGGGGCTCCCCATGGCAGGCAGCATGGCCTACTTCTGGGGCATTTCCATGCTCTATATCTTTGTGGCACTGGCGCTGGGCATCCTCATCAGCAACCTGGTGAACTCGCAGTTGGCCGCCATGCTCATTTCGCTGGTGCTGGTGGTGCCGTGCCTCTACTTCAGCGACATGGCTTTCCCCATCGACAGCATGGCACCGGCCTTCCAACGCGTGTCGGCGTTGATGCCCGCGCGATGGTATGTGAGCGCGGTGCGCAAACTCCTGGTGCAGGGTGTGGAAGTGCGCTATGTGCTCCGTGAACTCTACGTGCTCGCCGGCATGGCGGTGGTTCTTGTCAGTCTTTCACTCATCTCTTTCCGCAAGCGACTATGACACTGTTCTATCTCATTGAAAAAGAATTCAAGCAACTGATGCGCAACATCATCCTGCCCGTCATCTTCGTGGTGTTGCCGCTGGGTGTCATCAACGTGATTCCGCGCATTGCCTCGCAGGAGGTGAAAAACCTGAAATTCAGTTTTGTGGACAACGACCACAGCCCGATATCGCAGCGGCTGCTGCACAAGGTGGGCGCCAGCACCTACTTCAACCTGGTGGGCAGTTACGACACCCACAGCCAGGCCATGGCCACCATCGAAAATTGCGATGCCGATATCATCGTGGCGGTAGAGCCCGGCTTTGAGAAAAACTTAATCAACACCGGGGTGGCCAACGTGTCGATTGCAGCCAATGCCGTCAACGGCATGAAAGGTGCCCTGGGTTCGAGCTATGCCGCGCAAATCGTGGCCGATTTCGCCGCCGACCTGCGCAGCGAGGCGGGCCTTGACGCCACCGCCACCGTGGCGGGTTTCGACGTGGTGCCGCGTTACCTGTTCAACCCCACGCTCGACTACAAGTTCTACATGATACCCGCCCTGCTGGCACTGCTGCTCATCATTCTGGTGGGTTTTCTGCCGGCACTCAACATCGTGGGCGAGAAAGAGAAAGGCACCATTGAGCAAATCAATGTCACCCCCGTGGGCAAACTGGAGTTCATCCTTTCGAAAATCATCCCCTATGCCATCGTGGGTCTGCTGGTGCTCACCCTGGCCATGGCGCTGGCACGCGGCATCCACGGTTTTAGCCCGGCGGGCCACATAGGACTCATCTATGGCTTCTCGCTCGTGTTTATCGTGGCGGTGGCCAGCCTGGGGCTTATCATCAGCAACTACAGCGGCACCACCCAGCAGGCGGCGCTCACCTTTTTCTTCTTCATGATGATTTTCATGCTCACCAGCGGACTGCTCACCCCGGTGGCCAGCATGCCCGACTGGGCCAAGACCGTGACCCAGGTCAACCCCATGCGCTTCTACATGGACGCCCTGCGCAGCATCTATTTGAAAGGCAGCCCCTTCTCAGCCCTCACCGGCCAGTTTCTCCACCTGATTGTCATCTCTCTGGTGCTTATGCTCTGGGCCATCGTCAGCTACCGCAAGAACAACTGACCCCCTCGGGCAGGGTGCGGGAAAAGTGCCCTGGCGACAGGCGCACCGGCTATTGCCGGAACGATGCCTTGCCGCGGGGATGGTGGGTAAGGATTTCAGACGCGAGCGGTCGATGTGCACATAGATTTCGGTGGTGGTAATGCTCTCATGACCCAGCATCTGCTGAATGGCGCGCAGGTTGGCACCACCCTCCAGCAGGTGGGTGGCAAAGGAGTGGCGCAGGGTGTGGGGGCTGATTGACTTGCGGATGCCCGCCAGCTCACACAGTTGCTTCACAATCAGGAAAACCATCTGGCGGCTCAGTTGGCCGCCGCGGCGGTTCAGGAACACTACGTCGCCGCAGCCGCGCTTGGCCACTTGGCGCGAGCGTGTTTGCTCCAGATAGAGCGTTATCTGCTCTATCGCCACCGGCGAAATGGGCACCAAGCGCTGCTTGTCGCCTTTGCCCAGCACCACGATGTACTGCTCGTCGAGGAAGAGTTGCGACAGCTGCAGCCCCACCAGCTCGCTCACGCGCAATCCGCAGCCGTAGAGTGTCTCAATGATGGCACGGTTGCGCTGTCCCTCGGGTTTGCTCAGGTCGATGGCCGCTATCATGGCGTCGATTTCGGCCACGCTCAGCACATCGGGCAGGTGGCGGCCTATGCGCGGTGCCTGCAGCAGTTGCGTGGGGTCCTGGTCCACATAGCCCTCCAGACGCAGAAACCTGTAGAAA
>RHMF01002501.1_pt1 | contig 10527 bp, 11 predicted proteins | sample 5365151 | NCBI WGS metagenome assembly RHMF01 (sample SAMN10266501, study PRJNA497801) | feces metagenome | isolation source: feces | host: Bos taurus | place: China: Prairie of Fairy Mountain | collected 2017-08-14 | reverse complement strand
GAGAAGGCACGCGCTATGGGCATTACCATCCCCATTATACCAGGCATCAAGCCAATGGCCAAACTCAGTCAGCTGACTGTGGTTCCTAAGACTTTCCACTGCGACATCCCAGAGGCTCTGGCCAAGGAGATTGCCAAATGCACCACTGACGAGGAGGCTCGCCAATTGGGTATCGAATGGACCACCCAGCAATGCAGAGAACTATATGAGCATGGTGTCAAGAATATCCATTTCTATACTGTTTCCGCTGTCGACTCAGTCAAGGAAATCGCCAAACGATTACTATAACACCCATCAATCGCATTAACGCCACCATGTTCAGTCAGGTCATAGGACAAGAGGAAGTCAAAGAGCGACTGCTGCAACTCGAAAGGGAGCAGCGCCTGCCTCATGCAGTGATGCTCTGCGGACCTATGGGCGTTGGCAAGATGGCACTTGCTATGGGGTTTGCCAAGCACCTACTGAGTCGAAACACCAACGACGAGGCCATGCTTGCCCACTGGGAACACCCTGACCTGCATTTCACCTATCCCACCATCAAGTTGTCGTCGATGAGTGCCGACCACAAACCCGTATCAGACGATTTCGCAAAGGAATGGCACGAATTGGTGACAGCAGGTTCCTATTTCACCATGAACGAGTGGCTGGAGATGATGGGAGGCGAGAATCAGCAAGCTATCATTACAGCCGGCGAGAGCGATGCACTAATCAGGAAACTGTCACTTAAGTCAAGTCAGGGCGGTTACAAAGTGAGCCTCATTTGGTTACCAGAACGAATGAACTCAGAGTGCGCCAACAAAATACTAAAGTTACTGGAGGAGCCACCTCAGCAGACGATATTCCTGTTAGTCTGCGAAGATCCAGAGCGATTGTTGGAGACTATCCGCAGCCGCGTACAGCGTATCGATGTGAAGCGCATTAGCGATGACGCCATCCGTGAAGCACTCATCAGCAAACGAGGACTCAATGAGGAAAATGCCCAGCGTGTGGCCCGTATGGCTAACGGCAGTTGGCTGAAAGCGCTCGAAATGCTCAATACCGACTCTGAGAACGACCTTTTCCTCGACATGTTCCAAAGTCTGATGCGCCTGGCCTACCAGCGCAGAGTCAAAGACCTGAAGACGTGGAGCGAGCGGATGGGAGGTTTAGGACGTGAGAAACAGAAACGCTTTCTGGAGTATTTCCTGCGCCTGACGCGTGAGAACTTCGTCTACAACTTCCAAGACCCAAGTCTATGTTATATGACACAAAGGGAGGAGGATTTTGCCAGAAACTTCGCCCGCTTCATCAATGAGGCGAATATCATAGAAATCAGTGAGCGAGCCAATCTCGCCATGAGGGACATCGGACAAAATGCCAATGCAAAAATCGTATTTTTCGACTTAGCCCTGCACATGATTGTACTACTGTTACAAAAATAAAACGAAACGATATATATGGAGAAAAAAGACAACCTCGCAATAAAAACCGGATGCGACCGCGGCTTATGCCATCAGGCGGTAGGCCGACAGGACAAGCAACTGAACACCTACGACTGGCTGGCCGATGTGCCTGGTAATACCGACACAACCGATCTGGTGGAGGTGCAGTTCAAGCACACCCGAAAGGGCTACTACCACAACGTCAATAATCTTGACCTCAAGAAAGGTGACATCGTTGCCGTAGAGGCTAACCCTGGACACGACATCGGAGTGGTGACATTGACAGGCCGACTGGTGAAACTGCAAATCAAAAAGGCCAATCTTAAAAGCGCCGACGACATCAAGCGCATCTATCGTATTGCCCGTCAAATGGATATGGACAAATACCATGAAGCCAAGCGTCGCGAGCACTCCACCATGATTGAAAGCCGACAGATTGCCAAGGGACTGGGGCTGAAGATGAAGATTGGCGACGTAGAGTATCAAGGCGACGGCAACAAAGCCATCTTCTATTCGAGCGAGTGGACTTCCGTCAGTTGATCAAAGACCTGGCTGCAGCATTCCATGTGCGCATTGAGATGAAACAGATTGGCGCCCGTCAGGAGGCAGGTCGCATTGGCGGAACAGGTCCCTGCGGACGTGAACTCTGCTGTGCTACCTGGATGAAAAACTTCGTCAGCGTGGGCACCAGTTCTGCCCGTTTCCAGGACATCTCCCTCAATCCTCAAAAACTGGCAGGTATGTGTGCCAAGCTGAAATGCTGTCTCAATTATGAAGTTGACGACTATGTGGAAGCCGGACGCAAATTGCCTTCCAAGGACATTATCCTTCAGACGCAAGATGCAGACTACCACCACTTCAAATCGGATATCCTGGCAGGATTGCTTACCTACTCTACCGACAAGAACATCGCTGCCAATCTGGAAACCATCACTGCTGAGCGAGCTAAGCAGATTATCGAGATGAATCGGAAGGGTGAAAAACCGCTATCACTGCAAGAGAATGGAAAGACTCAGGACATCAAGCGTCCTATCGACCTTGCCACTCAGGAAAACATCAACCGTTTCGACAAGGCTAAGAAGAAAAAGAAAAAGCACAAGAGACCCAAAGATAAGGATGCATCGGCATAAGTACACCTTATTATATTATATAGGGCTGGTGGCGTTGTTGCTATGTATTTCCTGCAATAGCGAGACCATCTACAGCTACTACCATCACGTACCACTAACGGGATGGGAGCGCAACGATACCGTCTCATACCATATCAGTCCGGTCCTGCAGGCAGGCAGCTATCAAGAGAAAATCGGTATTCGTATCAAGGGCGACTATCCTTTCAAGGGACTTACGCTCATCATCCACCAGACGGTTTTCCCTTCTATGCAAAGCCACAGCGACACACTGGACTGTCAGTTGGTCAGCGAACAGGGATACCCTGAAGGAAAAGGTGTGAATCTCTTCCAGTACGACTTCCCTATTACGACATTGTCCTTAAACGAAGGCGACTCGCTACGCATCAATATTCACCACGATATGAAACGGGAGATTCTTCCTGGCGTTGCCGACATCGGGCTGACACTCACTCGTGAATAGCCGTCAGCGCCTCTGAAGGTTGCGACTGGCGTCTATGCGCAAGAAGATAAACAGCAGAAGCGTAAAACCCCATAGCGAAGAGCCTCCATAACTGAAGAAAGGAAGGGGGATGCCTATCACTGGAGTCAGACCTAACACCATGCCTACATTGATAAACACATGGAAGAGGAATATGCTCAACACACAATAGCCATAGACTCGCCCAAAACGGAACGGTTGCCGTTCCGACAGATGTATCAGTCGCAATATCAGGGCAAGGAACAGCAATAACACACCTGCCGAACCCACAAAACCTTCTTCCTCACCCACCGTACAGAAAATAAAGTCTGTATCCTGCTCCGGCACAAACTTCAACTTCGTCTGGGTTCCATTCAGGAAGCCCTTTCCCTCCAAGCCTCCCGATCCGATGGCTATCTCACTCTGATGTACATTATAGCCCGCACCGCGCAAATCCTCCTCCAAGCCAAGCAGCACATTGATACGCGTACGCTGGTGAGGCTCCATCACACGGTTCAAGATAAAGTCGGCACCATAGAAAAAAGCAACCGACCCCACCATAAAGAGGGCAATATAATAATAGTTGCGAATACGCGAGCTCAAGCCCTGATACACCAAATAGCCTAACAGGACGGCAATAACGCCCAGCTGGATATAACAGATGTCGAAGGGAACTTTCAACAGCAACAGGGAGAACAGTGTGATGATGAGCGAATAGAGTCCTATCCGCCAGGCCAGTCGCTTGTTGCTGCCATACACCCATACCATACCGGCTACGAACAATTGTATCATCAGCAGCACGGAAAACTTGCCCACTGAGGTAACCCCGCTCATATAGACCTCTGCATAACGGATGCCCACCACAAAATAGAGCACCATAGCTACTCCTGTGAAAAGGATTGAACCAGGCATTCCCTCGCGATAGAACATCAGGAAGAAGGCAAAATACACGAGTGCCGAACCCGTTTCCCGCTGCATGATGATGAAGAACATAGGCAGGAAGATGATGGCCAATGTCGCTCCGAAATACTTCCACTGATGGATGTTATAGCCATATATCGACATGAATTTCGCCAAAGCCAACGAGGTGGCAAACTTGGCAAATTCGGCCGGTTGGAGTCGCAAGGGACCTAAGACCAGCCACGAGCGCGAGCCCTTGATGGTGTGCGTATTAAAGATGGTGAGGAACAGCAGCAGTAGCAAAAGCCCGTAGATGATATAGGAAAACGTGTCGTAGAAACGATCGTCCGACATCAGGATGACAAAGCCCAGTACGATAGAAGTTGCTATCCATACGATCTGCATACCCGACCGGGTGTCGAGACTGAATATATCCGGGTTGTCGTACGAATAGCTGGCACCACACACGCTGATCCATCCAAACGACAGGAGAGCGACATAGATGAGAATCGTCCACCAGTCAATGGAACGGAAAATACTGGTCTGTTTACCTGATTGTGTTACCATACGAGATATGTCTGTGCTGGAACTCATTGGCCTTCTGCTGCGAAGCCTCTGAGAGTTTTCCGTTAATAAACTGTTCCATAATCAAACCACCGATAGGTACGCCATACGTGGCTCCCCATCCACCGTTTTCCACATAGACGGCGACGGCTATTTTAGGGTGATCCATGGGGGCAAACCCCATGAAGACGGAGTGGTCATGACCGCGGTTCTGGGCCGTTCCCGTCTTACCACACGCCATGAAGTCGTATCTGGCCAGTGCATGACAGGTTCCACCAGTAGCCGAGGCACGCATACCTGCCACCACATAGTCGTAGGCCTCACGCTTAGCCAACGTGTAGTGTTTCTTTGTATAGGTGCTGTCGAGTGGTTCGTCCTGTACTTTCTTGACCACATGAGGCGTGATGTAATAGCCTCTGTTGGCTATCGTCGCTCCCAGGTTGGCAATCTGCAACGGGGTGGCATTCACCTCGCCCTGTCCGATGGCTATCGAGATGACGGTCAGTCCGTTCCATTGCTTATTTAGGTGCTTGTCGTAGTATTCCGCATTGGGTATTAATCCACGTTTCTCGCCGGGCAGGTCGACTCCCAGGGGATAGCCGAAGCCCATACTCACCATATAGTCACGCCACTTGTTCATCGCATTCTGCACGGAGCCGTATTTCGAGATGTTCTGATTAATCATATAATAGAGTCCCCAGCAGAAATAGCCGTTACACGAGGTGGAGAGGGCCGGTACCAGGGGAAGTGGTGAGGCATGTCCGTGACACCCTACATGCAATCCCTTGAAATTGAATCCGTGTCCGCAGGGATAGGTTGTCTGCGTGGGGTGCAAGATACCCTCACTCATAAAGGTCAGACCTTGCGTGGTCTTGAAGGTCGAGCCTGGGGGATACTGTCCCATGATACTACGGTTGAGCAGTGGTTTCCACACGTTCTGACTGAGCAGCTTATGATTCTTCGAACGGGCACGCCCCACCATCATACGGGGATCATAGGAGGGCGACGACACCATACACAGAATCTCACCCGTCGAGGGTTCTATCGCCACGATACTGCCGATTTTCCCCTCCATTAGTCGCTCACCCAATGCCTGCAGGTCAGCATCCAGACTTAGCGTCAGGTTCTTGCCGGGAACGGGACGGCGGTCGAAGGCTCCTCCCATATAGCGTCCCTGTATGCGCCCATGCGCATCGCGAAGCAATATCTGCATACCCTTCTCGCCACGCAGTTGCTTCTCATAGCTGCGTTCTACGCCCAACTTTCCGATATAGTCGCCAGGGATATAATAGTCATCGGCCTCGATATCCTTGGGCGACACCTCTGCCACATCACCCAGTACATGGGCGGCAAAGGGATACTGATACTGGCGGATACTACGGCGTTGCACATAGAAGCCCGGAAAGCGCAGCATCTTCTCCTGAAAGACGGAGAAGTCCTTGTCGCTGAGCTGACTCATGAATATCTGCTGGGTAAAACGGCTGTAGCCTGGATTCTTGCTTCTGTCCTTGATTTCCGCCATCCGCTTGTCGAACTCTGCTTTGGTGATATTCAGCGCCTCACAGAACTCAAGGGTGTCAAGATGGTCCTTCGCCTCGTTCATGATGACCATGATGTCGTACGAAGGCTGGTTATAGACCAGCAGTTTACCGTTCCTGTCGGAAATGACTCCTCGCGAAGGATATTCTATCTTCTTCAGAAAGGCGTTCGAGTCGGCGTTCTGCTTATAGTCGTCACTCATGATCTGCAAGACGAAGAGACGAAGGATATAGACAGCGACAATGGCGACAGCCACTCCCCCTATCACATAATGCCTGTAGTCGTTCTCATAGTCTCTCATGAGCTTCTTCCTGCCACACTCTCAAAGGTTAATATCAGCACCATCGTGATACCTGCACTGCCCACAACGCTCCAGAACCATTCTGTGAAGTGGTAGAAGCTAAAGGCTTCCAATGAAAAGAACACCACACAGAACGTCACAACTAGCATCAACGAATAGTAGAGATACTTGTCCCATCCGAGACTCTTGGGCGAGGGCACCAGATTCTCCGACGAGTCGCGCGAGAGCAACATCTCCAGAACATAAGGTTGGAGGGCGGCAATGAGCGTCATCGACGCTGCTGCCAGTCCTGGCGTATTATAGAAAATGTCGATGGCCAGACCGAGGGCAAAGCTCCACAACAGACTCGCCCATTTCGGGAAATTGCGGGGGAAGGTCAGGACGAAATAGACATAAAGCAAGGGGATGGCATAGCCGAACAGATGAATCTGTCCGAAAACCAACGTCTGTGCCAAGAAGAACACGAGGAACATTCCTGCCCGTTTCAGTAATACGTCTATAGCCATCCTTCTATTCCTTTACATTCAACTTCAATGAGTCGCGTGCCGACTGCAACAGACGGGCACGCTCTGCAATGGTCTTGTCGCTGACGACCACTACGTCGCGCAGATTGCCGAAATCTGTCGACAGACGCACTTTCACACGATACGACATGCCGTCGGCCGAGTTATACACCGTCTCTACCCTGCCCACCAGGATGCCTGGCGGAAAGATGGACGAGTAGCCGTTTGTCTCCACCCAGTCGCCCCGTCTGAAGCGGGCGTGACGGGGGATATCCTCCAGATAGGCCACTCCTGCTTCCCTGCCGTCCCAGCGCAGCACGCCAAAATAGTTGCGCCCACGAATGGCACAGCTGATACGCGACGAGACATTCACTATGGGAATCACCACCGTATAGTGGTCAGACACCAGATAAGTGACCCCCACCACTCCTTGTCCGCAGGCCACTCCCATGCCTTCCTCCACGCCATCGGCAGCACCGCAGTTGATGGTCATCAGATTATCCTTCCGATGCAGTTCGCTCGACACCACCTTGGCCGGTACCAACTGATACCGCTGCAGGAAGCGCATCTCCTTGCGCCATAGTCCCGCCGTGTCTTCCGTTGCTTCACCATAGAGGCGACGCAACTCGCCTACCTGCTGTTCCAAATAGAAATTACGCAGCGTCAGTTGCTTGTTCACACGCGAGAGTGTGAAAAACGTCTCCGCCTTCGCCCGTCCCTCACTCACCTTGCCGGCTACAGCGTTGGCTGACGAGAGCCATACGCTGTTCTGATAGCTGTTGTATTGGAACAGCATGATCAGACTGATTACTTCCAGCAAGACAAAGAGAAACCAGTGGTGGTATTTCTTGATGAATTCCAGCAGGTTTTCCATCGTTCGTTACTATCGCATCAGGAATTTGAAACGATCTACGTTCTTCAACGCGATACCTGCACCCTTGGCCACAGAGCGCAATGGATCCTCTGCAATATGGAACTGAATATTGATCTTATCTGTCAGACGCTTGTCCAGACCGCGCAGCAGGGCACCGCCACCAGTGAGCCAGATACCGTTCTTCACGATGTCAGCATACAGCTCAGGGGGAGTATTCTCCAGGGCAGAGAGCACAGCATTCTCAATCTTCGACACCGTCTTGTCGATACAGTGGGCTATATCCTAATAGCATACAGGCACCTCCATAGGCAGGGCCGTGATACGGTTAGGTCCGTGTACCACATAGTCCTCCGGAGCCTCATCGCCCAGGTCGGTCAGTGCCGAACCCACGTTAATCTTGATACGCTCGGCCATACGCTCACTCACCTTCACGTTGTGCTGGCGAGCCATATACTCCTGAATGTCAGCAGTAAGGTCGTCACCGGCCGTACGAATCGAGTTGTTGCAGACGATACCGCCCAGCGAGATAACGGCAATCTCCGTCGAACCGCCACCGATATCCACAATCATATTACCCTCCGGAGCCTCTACGTCGATACCGATACCGATAGCTGCTGCCATAGGCTCGAAAATCAGGTAGACGTCACGACCGTCAGCATGCTCGGCAGAGTCACGAACGGCACGCAGTTCCACCTCAGTAGAGCCTGAAGGCACGCCAATCACCATACGCAGTGAGGGCGAGAACAGGCGAGAGCCCGTGTGCACCATCTTAATCAGTCCGCGCATCATCTGCTCACAGGCAGAGAAGTCGGCAATCACGCCATCGCGCAGGGGGCGGATGGTACGGATGTTCTCGTGTGTCTTCTCATACATCATCTTGGCCTCGTTACCCACCGCAATCATCTTGTCTGTGCGGCGATCGAGGGCTACAACCGACGGCTCGTCAACCACAATCTTATCATCGCTGATAATAATCGTGTTAGCCGTTCCAAGGTCCATGGCTATTTCCTTTACAAAACTAAAAAATCCCATCTCTAAAATTTACGATTTGACGATTTACTATTTACTATTTAGATTTACTTTTTACCTTTTTACTTTTTCTCAAACCAGCTGTGAATGGCTGTGTCGTAGTGTGAGCTTACGCCAAAGGCACGAGTTGCGAACTCACGACGCTGAGCCTTTGTCGTCTCGGCACCCTGCTTGTTCAGGATATCCAGCAACAGGCTGTATTCTGCCTTAGAGGGAACAATCACGACATCATTGAAGTTCTTGGCACCGGCACGGATCAGCGAAATACCGCCGATATCAATCTTCTCGATGATATCCTCCTCAGAGGCACCGCTGGCCACCGTCTGCTCGAAAGGATAGAGGTCGACAATCACCAGGTCAATCTCAGGAATCTCATACTGAGCCATCTGCTCACGGTCGCCCTCATTCTCACGGCGACCCAAAATACCTCCGAATACCTTCGGATGCAAAGTCTTCACACGACCACCCAGAATCGAGGGGTAAGTCGTCACATTCTCCACTTTCTCGCAAGCATAGCCAAGGCTCTCGATAAAGGTCTGCGTACCACCTGTCGACAAGAACTTCACGCCCTCATCGTTCAGCTTCTTCAACAACTCTTCCAGCCCATCCTTATGAAACACCGAGATGAGCGCCGTCTTAATTTTCTTTGTATCTGCCATAAAAATATAACTATATGATTTTCAAATGTGGGCGCAAAATTACAAAAAAGACGGCACACCACATCACGTTTTCACCAAAAAATTTCCCCCGCCTTAAAAATTAATAATGTATATCAAGAGCTCACCATTTTTAATAACCATAATTCAATCTTGTTTAGCTTTTAACTAGTTTGTAATGTTTTTTGTTAGTTTGTTACTTTATCTTTGAATCCGCTTTGTTAGTCTGTCTTAAGGAAAAATTTTGCTACCATTAATGCGCGCAATTTCTAGATTTAAATCTAGCAATTTTTATCCTTAAAGGCCGCCGCCACCGCTTCATCTTATGACAATGCAAAAGTACGAAAATTTCAAATGTCTTACAAGTTATCAGACATCAACTTCGTGTTAAAAGATGTAAACAAATTCGGCTGCGTTTTCTCGCGCAAGGTTGAGCGCCTCAACCGCCTCAACCGTCTTTTCACTTTTTTTGAAAATGACAAAAGCAATTATGACACACACCAAAGGTTCGTGTACCTTATATATAATAGAAATTAATTAATATAATTATCTACTCTCCTCTATGTGTTTCTGAAAAAAGACGTTAAGACGTTTAAGACGCTTGAGGCGCCAGCAAGTCCAAACATTATGGCTATATAAACTCGAAGACCTCCACAACTTTTCTTGCGTTTTCTGTTGTCCTTTAAGATTTTTTCGTATCTTTGCATCTATTATGAGAACCGACGTATTGATTCATACGATAGCACAATGACGAAGAGCGATATAAGAGCAGAACTGGAATTGCTGAAATCGCTCGAAGGTGCTGCCTTCGGTATCAAGCTGAAGGAGATTGCTGCCAGGAAGGAGTTTCGTGCCTTGCCCGGTGAGCCTTTTATCTACACAGTTGGAGAGATTCAAGACGAAGATTTCTCATCGCTTCTCATGGCAGCACGCAAAGCTGTGGAACATGGCTACCGCGTGTTTATGCTGCCTAACCCACCTGGTCTAAAAACACCTGATTTCATTTTGGAGCGTCGCGGAGTGTATAAGTTGTTTGACCTGAAGAATATCAGTGGTAAGAATATCGTACTGACTAGACTCAACGAATCAGCCGAACAGGCTAATCGAGCATTACTAAATATGCCAGCAAAATACAATACGCGTTTGTTGGCAG
>RHMF01001551.1_pt1 | contig 10528 bp, 13 predicted proteins | sample 5365151 | NCBI WGS metagenome assembly RHMF01 (sample SAMN10266501, study PRJNA497801) | feces metagenome | isolation source: feces | host: Bos taurus | place: China: Prairie of Fairy Mountain | collected 2017-08-14 | reverse complement strand
GGATAATGTATCGCCCTTCTTAACCTTGTACTTAGTAGGCTCTGGATCTGGTGCCGGAGCTGGAGGTTCAGCAGGTGGAAAACAGGGAGAGGTGATGTATTCAAGCCCCGGCACCTTCAACCAGTGTGTGAAAGGGCGGTCAGAGAGATTATATTCAACCACGCCGTAATCGAAGCCTCTGGCCTCGATCACTTTACCATTACCAACATAAACACCTATATGGCCAGACTTCCAAACAGCGAGTCCGGGAATATCGGGCATATCCTTAATCTTGCCCTTCTCCGTGGCCTTGTTGTAATAGCCATTAGCTCCGAGATCCAGCGATGGCGTGTATACTATCTGGCCGTTATCTCGCATCATCATGAAGCCTTTAATAAGGCCACTGCAGTCGGTAACGATCTTCTTCTCTTTAATATCCTTCTCATACTGCTTATTGCGTGAGCTCTTGTAATGAGAAGGGTATTGCTTAGCCTTAACGGATCTGAGAGACTCAGAGGCCACTTGACCGAAGCACCCGAACCAATATCGGGCGCCTTGGTCGAGTAGTTTATGGCAGTAGGAAACTAACTCGGAATTGTTTTTCATATTAGACCTCTCTCTTATCTAAGTTATCACAAAGGCGGTTGATAGCCTCGGTGCATGCCTTGATAGCTTCTCGGTTTTCCGTGTTAGCCTTATCATACATCTCAAACATTCGGTCGGTATTCTTCTGTTGGTTATCCAACATGTACTTGCAACCGATAAATAGAGCGATGCATGCTGCGATCGGGAACCCGAGGGTACTTATTATTGAGGTTACAGTATTAGGATCCATCTTGTCAACCTCCTTTTAGAGCATGATCGAGCCTGTAATAGAGTTAAGGTAGATATTAACCTCGACTCCTCCGGTAAGTGTAGCACCTGAGAGGTTGAAGAAAACCAGCTTATTATCATAGATAGCGAGTATACCATGCTTGCCTCCGGTGATGAGAACTGTTCCGGAATAACCCTCGAAAGCATTACCACCAGACATAATACCATCTGTAAAGGTTGCTATCTCAAGGGCTCCGCCATCAACGAGGTTAGCGATAGGTGTAAACTTAATGGATCTCCAAAGGAATGTAGCATTACCCTCAGCATATACCTGCTGAGCTCCCACCATCGAGAACGAGGATACATTCGCAGCTATTGCCGTAGCCGTAGGAGTAACATAACCTGTAAGGCCCGAAGCTCCCATGTCGCAGAATACTGTCCCACCATTAAGGACTGAAGCGATAGACTTAGCAATACATGTAGCGCCTACTGCGTTGGGGTGGAAGAGTGTACTATCGAGGAGCGCGTATCTATGGAGCCAGTTAACACCATCGATGTAAGCTACCTTCTCATTTTCCATAATGGTCTGCTCATAGATATTAATTATACCTCTGAGCATGGAATGATATTCCTTGGGTATACCCCAGCCCGGCATGAATACATAAGTCTTGGCATTCGGGAATGTAGATCTGATATATGCGAGGCATGAGTTAATAGCTGTTCTTACATCGTTATCGGTCTTAAGGCTTAATCTGATAGCGTTTGCATCATTAAAACCACCGCCGATAACAATATCAGTAATGGACTCCTGCTCTTCTGTGGTCATTGTTCCGGCTACTTCCGTAAGAAGTACCTCGAAAGGATGATCATTTACACCAGCGAAGCCGGAACCGCCGTACTGGTTACGCCAGAAGTGATCATTAGGGATATTCATATAAGACTGGAGACAGCCTATCCACGAGCCTGCTTCTGTAGGTGTCTGGCCGTAGCTATCTGAAATGCAAATATAGTGGCGATCAGTCAGAAGTGATACAGCCTCATCAAGATTACCGACTGCGGTATTAAGGCCGTTAATCGCTGTTGTAACAGCTGCGTTCTCGACAGCGTTGGGGGAGTTGATATCGAGAGCTGCATCAATAGGCCTCAGGGATCCAATGATCTCAGCTATCATATCCTCGATGGTGATAGGAGTAACATTGATACCTTCTGTGTATCCTTCTCCGATATTGATAACTGCAGTGGTCTTGTAGAGGTGGCCGTCTCCGATAACAACATACTCGCCGGCAGCTCTAACAGCTGTAGCAATGTTTGTAGCCTCATAGATATTAGCGATAAACTGCAGGATCCTTGAGATCTCTGTACGAGCCTCAGCATCAACGATGAGAGGTCCTACGAGGCACCAATAATCGGGGTTAGAGATGGTAACTCCTGCAGGTACCGGGCGCTTAGAGATATAGGAATAGCCCTGATCATAATCGAATACGATCTGATAAGGCGGATACTGCTTCGTAATATCCCAAGCGAGAGGATCTGCAAAGGTAATCTGGTTATACTCAAAGAAATCATTATAACGGTCTGTGAGCTCGATTATCTTCTTAATGATAAACCCGAGGTCTCCATCGTAACTGCGTGTGTGCGGGAATTCAAAATAAGCCATATAAGCCTCCTTAATATACAAATAATGTTAAGTCATTCTCGAACAGTCCGGCCAGGAATGTATAAGGGTTGTACGCCGATAAATAGTCCATCTCTTCGGTCTCCATCTTCGTGGTAGTAGTAACACCGATGTTGCCGTGTGTCCGATTAATCGTACTTGTGTTCTCAAGCTCTTTTACAGTCTTATTCTGTACTGAGTCTGCTTTTGTTTCTTTGTTCGTGTTGGTTGAACCCGAACCCGCATCAGATATCTTCTCGCCATGGTTGATATAAGAGGTAGTCTTATTATCGGGCTGATAGGTAGAAGCATCTTCCGCGCTTACTTCTGTTGTTTCTGTTGTGTTATCAGTACCGGAATGCTCAGAGGTTTTATTCTCTTTAGCTGTACTGTTAAGCTTCTCATTTTTATTTGAGTTGGCCTTCGTATCATCAGAGAGCCCGCGATCGCGCTGTACGGTAATATCTTCATAGCGGTCATAGTTCTCTATAGGTGAATAGGAAGCCTCATATATCTTACCGACATGTACAAAAGTATACTGGTTCTTTGCAGACCATACAGCAATAGCTGAGGTCATTACTGCAGGATCCGCATACACCGGAATATTAAGACCGCATCTCTCAATAATAGTATTGATAAGAACATCGCGGTCCATCGGAGTATCAGACGGAAGCTGCAGACCGGACCATAAATCTATTCCGGCATTAGTAGCCAGATCAGAGAGCTGTGCCAGCGTCAACATAGTCGATATCTCCTTCCGTATTTACTGTATTCTTAAGGTCAATAGCAAGGTTAAGTCCGAACATTTTATTGGCCTTGTTGAGCCCTTCGCGGATCTGATCAAGCCAGTAACCTGCGTTGAGCTGTATCTCAGAGTCATTAGCCTCAACCTCGTTGTCGGTAAGGCGTTCCCTCTTATCGGTATTAGCATTATTTACTCCGATCTCAGTCAAGAACTCAGACATAATCTTACGCTTAAGTATCTGAATATCGGAAGCTATAAAGTTTTCCTTAACATGATTATACAATATTTGATCGCCGTTTATCTGACTTCCCTTAACAAAAACTGCAGGTTCGCCGGCGGAGATCTTATCATACATAAGTTTCATTGAGTTAGCTTGAGCCTTTGACTCCACCAAGCCGATAAAAGCAACCTTACTATTCATAAGGTTGACTGAGATGGAACTATCGCATTCAGCAAGCATTGTAGCATAGCGATATACGATATCCATAAGTCCGCGGTAATCATAGCTAAGTTTAACCAGCACGCAGTCCTCATCGATAGTCCTATCAAAATTGCCAAGCACCGGATTAGCTACTATAACAGTAGTCGGATGATTAAATACATTAATGCCCGAGACTCCGCAGCGGAGTGGTAATACTCCCATAGGCGTATCAGTTATCGTAATGAAGCCCTGCGCAAAAAGGACCGACATAAAATAGTCGAGATCCCATTCCTCAGGGAAGCCTGATAGTTCATAGATAGACATAACCTTGCGGAACAAGGATCTGACATAAAACCAGAAGGAAGTCGAATTAGGATCGACATTCTTTGGGCGGGTAGATACAAATTCCCTCATCATGTCGGACTTCATAGCCTCATCAATAGACATAAATTCATTCATATTACATTACCTCATTCAAGATATACGCCACTATTAAGCGCGCTGTTAATCATTTCCATTTCGGTCTGAGTCGGGTTAGGTTCTCCTGTCTGAGCTGCGGCGTTAACCTTAGCAGCGAGAGTCTGGCAATAACCCGAGCCGTTAAGCTGCTTAAGCTGGTTAGTCGGAGTACCTATAGTATTTATAAGTGCGGAAGGTGTTTGTGATGTATCGTGGCAAATAGTAGCACAAACAATTCCGGATCCGAGAGAATTACCGCAGCCGCCGCCGATACCGCCGACTGTGGTTGATACCGGGTTGATCGCGCCAAGTCCGGACTGCATGAACGCGCCTGCAGCTCCTGCGGTAATCGCTGCGGTTCCCGTTGCAGCTCCTGCAAGAAGGGCACCGCCCGCTACAATAGTATTGGTAATTGCAGGAATATCGGGGTTAGAGTCTCCCACGAGTATAGGCATCATGCAATTAGTACCGAAGGTACCAAGAGTAACACCACCGCAAGTTAATCTAACCGCAAAATTACCCGAGAACAGATTAAGTCCGCAGAATATCGTTATAGCGCTCTGACCTTTAACAGCTGAGGCGGGTATATTGATAGTACCTATAAGCGGAATGTAGAGCTGTATCTCAGTATTCTGAACATTACGCCAGTCGGTATACTGCCATGGAATAGCTACATTAACAGTAATAGATCTGATAGGATCCGTTATAAGTGAGGATGTACCTATCTGGTCAATAAATGAACCGATAGCTATCTTAGTTTTTGGGGTGCCTATGTTGGTAAACTTAAACGGAAGCCAGTAAGCAGACTTAACATGTTTAAGCGCATCAGCTCCGGTAATCAGTCCCTTAATGGTCCCGATTAGTCCGGTCCAGAATATCCAAGGCGTGAGCATCCAACCTAACAGAGCATATCCGATAACGCCCGGAACATCGCTTCCGTTGATAGAGTCCTCAATAGCATCGAAGATATCACGCGCTGAGTCGATAGTACCCCAAGAGGTTATAAACTTGATGTTAGCAGGGAAGGTCTGAGTCATGGAAGTATTGAGCGCATCCATAACATCGGTGCCATCGAAGTCAAGTCCTATCTTCTGAATGGAAGCCATATCAGTACGATAAACTCCGGTAGCACCATCAGCCATGCCCTGATCTACGAGATCGCCATCACCCTCGATAGCTATAAAGTAGGTACCATCTCCATCATCGAAATCCCAAGGCATACTAACCGAAGCTGTATCGACTGTAGGCGTGGTATAGATACCAAGACGGCTATCGGGGATCTCCGTGTTAGCCGTTGAGTCATAGAGCACAAAGGCGGAAGTGTTCTGAATATGCAGCCTATAAGTGCCGAGGACATCTATCGAGCCGTGGATCTCCCAAAGGTTAGCTTTAAGGGAAATGATATCAGTAACCCAGTAATATCTATTCCCTATCGAGAAATAGTTATACTCGGGCTTAGTTGTATGGTTAAGTATGAGAGTAGGAGTAATCAACGAGGTGGGATCCTTAAAGGTGCAGTCCTTATTAAAGTCTGAAGTAGGAGCCGCAGCTGTTGAATTAATCCTCTTTGTGTTGTTATAAAAATATACTTTCATAGTCCTATTTTGAATAAAGGCCCAGCGTGTGAGGTCTGCAGCACGCCGGGCCAATGGGAACGGATATCACAGCGGATCGGGAGGATCCTGTGTGAGCTTAGTTAAGTGTGAAAACTACAAGGTTTTCGCTTGTATCAACGAAACGGCCCTGCTTCTCATGCCAATACTGGTTATAATAAGCGCCAGCTGCGTTGATAGGTGTGGTAAGAACAGTCTCGTCGATCTGATAGATACCGAAAGCATCGCGGTCATGAATAACAGCTACGATGTTTGTCTCATTGAAAGCCGATCCGTCGGAAGGCTTCTTGATATCGATCTCATCAGGATCCTGCTCAGCCTGCCAGAAGTTAACAGTAGTATACTGCTTATCGATCTTTGTAAACTGCTCATGGAATGCTGCATAGTCAACCATGGTCTCAAGTCTGCGCTGGAACTTAGAGAGAACCTTAACGCGCATGTTCTCGAGGTTAGTGAATGTAGGAAGAATACCATCGCAGTAGAGAACAGACATATCCTGCATCATATCAACTACATTGTTAATACGATAAATAGCATATCTGAGGAAGTCAGCGGAGTGCATAGCTGTAGCAGCCGTAAGTGTGGAACCTGTCTCAGCGTTGTAATCTGTTACGAGGTCGATAGTCTGCGAAGCTGTAGTCTCAGAGATAGCTGCACACATTGTAAGTCTGCCGAGGTTCTCGAGTGAGAGCTCGATAGCGTTCCTAACTTCACCGAATACCAAAGCGATAAATGCGCCCATAGCCTCAGCTGAGAGGAATGCCTCTTTAAGAGTCTCTCGCTGGATCGTAATCTTGAACTGGTAAGGTGTTCTTGTAACAAAGAGCTTCTGATGAGCCTTAGGCTTAGCAACTACATAATGGTCAACTGCTACGCCATCTGTAAGGCCGTACATCTCATCGGACTCTGCTACGGGCATCTCAACTCTGATCTTCTGCAGAATTGCGCCCCACTCCATATCGGAAACGATCATGTCTGTGAACTTATTGTTATAAGCTCTGAAACGGTAGATAGTTCTTCCTATCCTCTGAGCAAGTGTGTTAAGGAATGCTTCCGTATTGGTGGAAGAGTCCAGCACTACATTACCAAGAGACACAAGGCCCTGAGTATCTGTAGCAACAATACCGCTGTCACCGATAGCCTGGTCAACAATACTGTTGACAATCGTGTAGATCTGATTAGTTGTCATCGCTTTTTAATCTCCTTCATAAAATCATAGAGAGCTTTCTCTTCGTCTTTATTCTCTTCCACGCTAACCTTACGGGCCAGCGCGAAATTGAGCTCCTTTGTCGCTTTGAGCTCCTTAGAGCTCTTAGCTGCATCTTCCCGGAGCTGGTCATTCTCAGTCTTGAATGAGTCGCGCTCTGCGGTCAGATCCTCAACCTGCTTAGCGGTACCTTCGATAGTAGCGAGATACTGCTGCTTCTCTTCGTCAGAAAGGTTGTTAAAGTCCTCAAGTTTCATATCATAGACCTCTTTTCATTTGTATATTAAGCCCGCCATTAGGCTGGTGACCGGCAGCGCCACTCCTTCCGGGAGCTTCACCCTGGCGCTATTCAAACAGCGGGCCTACCTCACATATAACACAAAATGCAAACAATTGCAAATTCTTTATTGAATTAAATGTAATATTTCTGTAATTGACAGACCTTGACAGGTAGGGTTATTATAAATGCATACAACATATTGTTGTAAATACATTTATTGGAGGTCTGATATTATGGCATCAGCAAGCAATTCATTCAACATCGTAGGAAACATCTCAAGAGATATCGAGATCAAGCTCTCCACCAAGCAGACTAAGTACTGCTGGATCACTGTAGCGGTCAACAAGATCGGCAAGGATAAGGGCGCAGACTTCATCGATGTTCTTGTATGGGACAAGATGGCCGACAACCTTAAGAAGTATGTCGCTAAGGGAGACTGCATCGCGGTAGCAGGTACCATCTCCGTTATCAAGGACAAGGAAGGACATAACAAGATCCAGCTCACCGCGGACTCGTTTACTATGCTCGGCAGAAGAACAAAGAAGGAAGAGCAGGAAGCTCCCGCAGCTCCGGCTAAAGCTCCCGGATCCGTTCCGGAAGGTCCTAACCCTTGGGGACCTTATGATGTAGATTTTCCGCAGTAACACAAAAATAACGGCAATTATTTTAGTGTTAAATCTAACAAAAATATCTTACACAAAAGAAAACAATAAATTTTACGAGGTCTGAATTATGAAGAATTTGGTTATTACTCCTGAGCTTAGACTGCAGCTCGAGCTTCTGGCTACTATTGAGCCCGACTATGTATCAGATCTGATTATGGCATTGATCGAGACCTTGAACGGAATAAAACAGGATCCCGATGAAATGCCTACCGCGGTTAGAAAATGCTTCATCTATTGGATGAACGGCAACCTTGCAAGCATTATCAAGGTGGGATAATGGACTGGTACAAGATACCCGGAAAAGATAAGCTCCGGCCGTTCACATTTATTGTGGGCGGCCGTGGCATAGGTAAGACCTACAGCGCTATTGATACCGCTATAATGGAGCACCGGGGCCGTTTTATGTATATGAGGAATACAAGGGAGCAGCTGCAGGAATCAGTCGGGGCTTTCGGTAATCCCTTCAAGCGCTGGGCATCCGATCATAATGTAGATATCCGTCTCGAGATGGAGAGGAAGCACGCGGTAGTAAATCACTATAAATGCGATGATAGCGGAGCTTCTATTAAGGAATGTATCGGATATGCAGCAAACTTATCGACCTTTGAGAACCTGCGAGGCGTAGACTTATCGAATGTTGACTTTATCCTCTTCGATGAGTTTATCGAGGACCGCACATTATCATTCGACCAGTATAAAGCATTCCTGCACATGTACGAGACTGTTAACCGCAACCGCGAGCTATTAGGTGATGAGCCCTGCAAGGTGGTTTTACTCTCCAATGCTCAGAGGTTAGGCAACCCGATCCTAAGAGGTTTTAACCTCATACCTCAGATAGAGGCTATGCAGCGATCAGGGCAGCGCTCATGGTCCGATGGTCCTATTAGGATAGAGCTGCCGTTCTCGGTAGTATCGGAAGAGAAGAAGAACACGGCATTATACCAGGCAACAGCTGGATCCAATTTCGAGAAGGAAGCATTAAACAATAATTTCATTAATGACTCCTTTACCGGAGTTAGGAAGGTTAATCTGCAGGAGTATGTTCCAATGTTCTCAATAGATGGAATATACTTATATAAACATAAGTCAGAGGTGTTATATTATGCTTGTTCCATACCTGCTAATAATATCCATCATTATTCTTCAAGTGATAATTTCATTGTATTTTATAAACTATACGGACTCAGACTGAAGTTGGCGATCGGATCCGATAAGATGTTCTTTTCCGATTACTCCACTAAGGTTGACTTATTAACTATTCTTAAGATGTTATATTGAGGTGAATTATGATTAATAAATATTGCGAAAACTGCGGAAAGCTATTAAATAAAAACACTCTCATTTGTGATGCATGCGGTACTGATTACAATGAAAAACCTATATGCGAACATTTATATGACAAATATATGATAGTACCCAATGAATTAGACCAAACTATATGGCTTCATTTAAGGTGTTCTAAGTGTAAAGAATCAACAGCTCTTATATGTAGCCGTGGCATGATCTCCGATCTGGTAACTAACAACTCAGTTTTTCATCATTAAAGGAGTATTATATGAAAGAAGTAAAAGCATGGGGCTTTGCAGTCGCTAACTTAGCAGGGTTTTGCGGGATCCCAACATTCAAACAGATGAGAGATACCCAGAAGCTGCTTGATTATGTAAAGAAGCTCGATGGTTTTATGGGCGTACACCCTCACCCGCCCGATGGTACAATATTGATATTCAAGACTGAGCAGGAAGCCATCAGAGCCAAAAACCTGCTTAAGTTCGATCTCGAAGTTAACGAGATAGGTAAGCATGTAGTCGAAATTTATATCCCGGAGGAATACTCTAATGGCTAAATATCCCGGCTTTTTAATACTATATGAGGTAGGCTCCCGCAAGGAGCTCGCACAGTCCTACGGAGTATCTGAGAGGACTATTTACCGCTGGCTTAACAAGGCTGCTAAGGAGTCGGGCATAACTCCGAAGGTAGCCGTTAAGTTCCCTGGCGCTAAGAAGATCGAGGCATTTAAGGGTAGCCGTAAAGCGATGGCTGCTAAGTATGGAGTGTCTGAGAGGACCATTTACCGTTGGCTTAACAAGGCGCGTTCTCAAGGAGCTTCCATTCCTTCCCGCGCTAATAAGTCCCGGTATCCCGGTCAACAGATCCTCTATGAACTAGGCACTAATAAAGAGCTCGCGCAGTCCTATGGAGTATCACCGCGCACGATATCGCGCTGGAAGCGCAAGGCTGCAGATGAACAGGAGATCGAAGAGATCAACCGCGGACTCCCGGAAGAGATCATCACGGAGCCGGAAGAGGAGCTTGGAGAGTTCCCGGAAGAGATCATCACGGAAGAGCCCGAAACGGAAGAGCCTAAAATCGAGTTCGAGGGTAAAGAGTTCGAAGATGAGTCCCAGCAGACTCTATACGATATTACAGAGAGGTTACTTAATCCCGATAATGACCTTTTAGCCGATAATTCTATCTTCAAGACTCTTTCCGTAGAAGAGCAGATGGATTATATCGACATGTATCTGCAGTATCAATATGAGCTCGATGAGCACCAATTCTATAACCCCGAGACTCACAAAATGGACTTTTCACCGGAGTTCGTTTCCAATATCAATATCTGGGGCGATGAGTTCGAGGACTGGGCGCAAAAGCAGCACGATTATGGAATGTATGAGATACCATATTAAATATA
>RHMF01001550.1_pt1 | contig 10529 bp, 10 predicted proteins | sample 5365151 | NCBI WGS metagenome assembly RHMF01 (sample SAMN10266501, study PRJNA497801) | feces metagenome | isolation source: feces | host: Bos taurus | place: China: Prairie of Fairy Mountain | collected 2017-08-14 | reverse complement strand
CAGTATGGCAGGAAACCATCGCGGCTCTCGGTCAGATGACGAACGAGACCGAACGCGATGCGCTTGCGATGCAGTTGATGGGCAAATCGGCAGCAGAACTCAACCCGCTCATAGAGGACGGAGGCGAGACTTATACGAACCTCGCTAACACGCTGGCAAAGTACGACCTGGACTTTATTGACCAGGATACGCTAAATAAGGCGAATCAGTTCAATGACTCACTCGATACCATCAAGGCTGTCGGAATGGTCGCATTCCAGCAACTCGGCACAACACTCGCGGCATATCTTGCTCCGGCTATGGAGAAGGTCGTTGACCTTGTCGGAAGACTTGCGAGCTGGTTCGGGAATCTGTCACCGCAGACTCAGGCACTTATCGCGGCTATAACTGGAGTGGTTGCGGTCCTCGCTCCGCTTCTCTTGGGGCTCGGTAAAGTAGCATTTGCTATCAGCTCGATTATTTCACTCGTTGCGACAGTAGGGCCGGCAATCGGTGGAGTCATGGCAACAATGGGACCGATTGTAGCGGTAATTGCTGCGGTAGTCGCTGCGGGCATCCTACTCTATAAGAATTGGGACACGATCAAGGCGAAAGCGAACGCACTGAAGAACAACATCGTCAGGATCTTCAACCAAATCAAGGCGAAGGTCGTATCGATATGGAACGGAATCAAGACGGCAATAGTCACGCCGATACAAACTGCGGTCAATCTTGTCAAAACAGCAATCAACAAGATCAAGAGCATCATTAACGGCGCGAAGCTGAAACTGCCTAAAATCAAACTCCCGCACTTTAGCATCAGCGGTAAGTTTTCGCTGAATCCGCCATCGATCCCGAAGATCAATGTGAGTTGGTACAGGAAGGCAGAGAATGATCCGTATATGTTCGGCAACGCGACACTTTTCGGAGCGGGCGAGCATAATGATGAGATCCTATACGGACGTGCCGCACTGATGCGCGATATTCGCGAGGCGGCAGGAGGCGGAGGCAATACAGTGACCATCAATGTAACAGTCAACGGGGCGGACAACCCTGAAGACTGGGCGAGAAGACTCACAAGACAGATGCAGCTTGAAATGAGGACGATATAAATGGCAACAAAAGCTCCAACAGGATTAGCAATAACGAGAAGCGGTAACGTGTTCACCTGTACATGGAAACGCGGACAGACCTACAACAAGAAGCAACAGTTCGCGAAGAATCTGACGGGTGAGTGGGAGACTGCTGTTGACATAGGTAAGGCGGTCACATCACAAACAGTTTCGGTCAACTTCGCAGATTTTTACCCTACAACAAGCACGATCCTTGAGGCGTTTCAGTTCAAGGTAAGAGGCTTGTACGGACGCTCGTGGAGTAACTTCAGCGAGAAGGCGTTCACGCTGGGCGTACCTGAAGCACCGACGATCGAGGCAAACAAGGATGAGAACCTTGCGACAACTGTAAAGTTCACATGGTCGGTCGCAGTAAGCGAAGAGGACACGGGAACACAGATATTCACCGATGTTGAGTATCAGAGCATATTGCTCGCGGGATGCAACGAGACGAACGGCTCGAAACTCGATTCTTACTTCAAGAGCGGACAATCCGGGTGGTTATCGGGCACAGGCGGTTCATCCGATACCAAGACAGTAACAGAGAACAGCGGGAACGTGTCGAGCGGTTCACATACGAGATGGTTCCGGGTGCGCTCCAGAGGCCCTGCAGGGGCAAGCGCGTGGAGATACGCGAAATTCGTATATGCTGCACCGAACGCGGCAAACATCACAGACGCAACAGCGACAAGCATCGCGACAGGCGGCTATCAGGTGATGGTCAAGTGGACAGCCGTATCGTCAGCAGCGTATCCGATAGACAAGATCTCGGTCGAATATGCAAAGGCGGTCCCGGGTGCGGGTCTGACAGTCCCATCGGGGGCAAGCTGGACAACAGCGAGAACACTCCTGCCGACATCGGGAACGACCGGAGCGGCTTCGTTCATGGTAGACGGTGACCTCGATGTGGATCAGGCTCTTTTTGTCAGAGTCAACACCGAGCACGAGAGTCAAAGCGAGCCGACGCACAGCGCGGCAAAAATCGCGGCATATGGCAAACTCGATGCACCGACGATAACTGACATCACAACAAACGATGCGACATTCAGAGCGACAGTTACGGCAACCAAGAACAGCGATGTTCCTGACGCTTTCACAGTCATTCTTTACAGGACCGCAGAGAAGCCGTCCTCGATATTCACAGTCGGAGTCATATCGAGCGGCACATCGTACACAGCTCAGTTAACTGACTGGACAGGACAGACGAAGCAGTTCGGAGTTTATAACGCGGTCGGAACATACACGGAAGTCACAAGACAGGACGGGGCCACGAGCTTCGCGGTCGATGCGGTAATGAGGTCCGATACAGTATGGGACGGCGGAGCGGTACCGAACGCACCGACCAATGTCAACGTAAGCTCAACGAGCACGATCGGAACAGTCCGCATCACATGGGATTGGCCGTGGCAGGATGCGAACTCTGCGACGATAAGCTGGGCAGACCATGCGGATGCCTGGCAGTCAACAGACGAGCCTGAAGAGTACACGATAGAGAACACACACGCAAACGAGTGGTTCATATCTGACCTTGAAACGGGCAAGAGGTGGTACTTCCGTGTAAGACTCACGCAGGGCACCGGAGACAATGCAGTCAACGGAGCATGGAGCGAGCCGGTCACGATAGACCTCTCGAGCGCACCGGTCATCCCAGCACTCTCGCTCTCATCGGGAGTGATAACAGAAGACGGCTCTGTAGCGGCCTTTTGGAGCTTCATATCGACAGACGGAACGAATCAGGCTTATGCGGAAGTATGCGAGGCTACGATCACGGGTGAGGGCATCGCATACGGCGACATCATAGCGAGCACCCAAACGGCTCAGCACGTCACGATCTACGCTGCAGATGCAGGGTGGAACGTAGGCGAGACGCATTATCTGTGTGTCAGAGTCGTATCATCCTCGGGCCGTGTCAGCGATGGGTGGAGCGATCCGGTTCCGGTCATCATCGCGGCACCGCTTGAGATAAACATCGCGAGCACTTCGCTTGTAGATAAGCAGACGGGCACAAGTCCGCAGACAACAACAGCGGCGACAGTATCGGTCAATAACTCAGACGGTATGAAGGGCATCACGAGTCTTGTGATGAACCTCAACTATACGCAGAGCGGAAGCGGTTACCCGTCGCCGAGCAACATCAGAACGATAACAGGATGGTCAGAGCCGACGCTGTCATTCTCGCCGACAACAAACGCGGCAGATGCGACAACGTACAGCATCAGGCTCAAGCCTACGGTCTACAAGGGCAGTCTTGATGTGAAGACGGGTCTGCTGACAGTCACACACAAGATCATAGCAGTCGGCGACCTCTCCTGGACAATGGCATCGGGCACATATAACCGATTCTACTCCAACACGATCTCAGCGGCGAAGGCACCGGCAAGCACGAGCACTGTGGCGGACATCGTCTGCAGCCATTACAGGCCGTATTCGTTCAGCGATGTCTCATCGAACAATTACGGCATTGCAATGAATACGAACAAGGCGATCTCGATAACGGACAACAGATACACTTCTGCTGCAGACTTCAAGGCGGCGATGAGCGGTGTAAGGATAGTTTACGCACTCGCAACTGCTGAGACATACAAGGTCAATGTCCCTGAATTAAGGCTCAGAGTCGGAAGTAATTACTTCTGGTCTGACACGGGCAACTTGACACTCAGCTACGCAACGAACCTGCGGACATATCACGCACTGACAGCGATGCCCCTTACGGCAACCATCACGGGTGCAGGAAACGGCGGAGTTACACAGCTGATAATCGAACGCGCTGAGAGCTATCACATCGACAGACCGAACGAAGAGGACTTCAACGGCTACGAGGGTGAGACCATAGCAGTTTTTGAGCAAACGGGCGAGGCACAAATCACGATAGACCGCGATGACTTATACGGCAGACTCGATGACGGAGCGGCCTATAAACTCATCGCAACGATACAGGACGGACTCGGACAGAGTGCGACACAGGTGATGCCGTTCCTGGTCGAATGGTCACATCAGGCGATAACCCCGACAGCTACAGTCAGGATAGAGGACGGAGTCGCGGTAATCACTCCGACAGCACCATCGGGGTCCGCGTCAGGCGATACTGTGGACATTTACAGACTGAGCGCAGGGAAGCCTGAACTGATAGTTCAGGGCGCGACTTTCGGCACGGAATATGTCGACCCGTATCCTGCTTTCAACGACTTCGGCGGACATCGAATCGTTTACAGAACGGCAGACGGAGACTACATCACGGCGGAAGGGGATCTCGCGTGGATTGACCTGCAGAAGGACGCGGGCGATTACATCAAGAGCATTTCGTCAGTAGTCGACTTCGATGGCAATTCAATCGAGCTGCTATATGACACGACACAGTCAACGACCTGGGAAAAGGGATTCCGTGAGACAGAATATCTCGGTGGATCCATTCAGGGCGATTGGAGAAAAGCGGTCAAAACGACATCCAGCGTCAAGACTGCAAAGGTAGCTGTCGAAGATCAAGAGAGTATGCAGACTATAAGAAGGCTCGCAACGCATCCAGGTATCTGTCACATTAGGACGGTTGACGGCTCGTCATACGCTTGTAACATAGACGTTTCTGTCGACCGTCAGTATGATCGGGAAACAGTTCGAGCTACATACAACCTCGACATCACGAAAGTCGACACCGAGGAACTTGACGGCATGACCTACGCAGAATGGGAGATGGGTGAGTAATGGACTGGAGTAAAGGCTACACATCGGAGTTCTACGCATACATTATCGACCCGGGCACATGGCGCGAGACAACACGGCTGCAGATAACCGGCGGAAGCGTCAACAAGGGAATCGAAGGCCTGCGGGAATCGGCGGACATCGACATACCGAAATATGATCCGGGTGTCGAGAAATGGCTCCGTGTGTATATGGATGTGAGGCAGGGCGGTTCATCTGCACACGTTCCTATATTCACGGGGCTTGCTACAAGTCCGGAACAGGAATGGACCGGGAACATAAAAGAGGGGAGCCTTGAGTGCTATTCGGTATTGAAACCGGCAGACGACATCCTTCTGGAACGCGGGTATTACACTCCAGCAGGTGCTAACGGTGCCCGAATGATAACCGAACTTCTCAGCGTATGTCCCGCACCTGTCGAGGTAAACGGAGCATCACCATCGATGCAGGACGCACTCATCGCGGAAGACGGCGAGACGGCTCTGTCGATGGCTGAGAAGATACTGGCGGCGATCAACTGGCGTATAAGGATACACGGAGACGGAACCATCGAGCTCGCTCCTGAGGACAGAGATCCGCGTGTAAGGTTCTCACCGCTCGATAATGACGTAATAGAACCAAGCATAAAGACAACAAGAGACCTCTACGGATGCCCGAACGTGCTTCGGGTTATCAGCGGAGACCTCACGGCAATAGCGAGGGACGATTCACCCGACAGTCTGCTCTCGACAGTAGTGCGAGGGCGTGAGGTATGGGCGGAAGAGTCGGACGTGGCTCTGAGCACAGGCGAATCGGTTTCGGAATACGCGACAAGACGGCTTCCGGAGCTGCAGCAGGTAGCGACCACCGCGACATATACACGGCGATTTGACCCGAACGTCACGGCGGGTGACAGGATCCGGCTCAATTATCCCGAGCAGGGTCTGCAGGGCATATTCAGGACCACGAGCCAAAAGATAGAACTCGGCTATTGCGCAGATACAGAAGAAGAGGTGGAGATCGTATGAGTTTAAGTAAGGACCTTGTGAATCTGATAAAGAAAACGCAAGAGACAAAAACATCACCGTATGACACCCAGGCGGAAGTCATCAGAATCGAAGGCGGGACCGCTTGGGTGCACATTCCGGGCGGAGTCGATGAGACACCCGTCAAGATGACGATCAACGCGAAGGCGGGCGACACAGTACAAGTCCGAGTCGCAAACGGCACGGCGTTTCTCGTAGGAAACGGCACGGCACCACCTACAGACGACTTCAAGGCAATACAGGCGGGCACGACTGCAAACATGGCGGTCGAACTGGCTGAGTCGGCAGTGGCAGGAGTAAAGGGCATAATCAACTATTTTTGGCACGATGCTGACGGCGTACACGTCTCGACAGCACCCGGGGACGCAACGAGCACAGGCGTGAAAAACGTGCTTGTTGACTCCGAGGGAATGGACATCAGAGACGGCGAAACGCTTCTCGCATACTTCAGATCCGAGGCGATACGGCTCGGGAAAAATCTCGGCTATATGGAAATTACTCCGAATAGTTTCTCGTTCCGTCCGAGCTTCGGAAGCCCTGACTTCAACTATGCGAGACAGAGCGACGTATCAGTCACGCAGACATTCATCGGGGACGGAGCCACACGGAACTTCGATGTATTCCGTGCTTCGAGTCCTCCGACAGTCACAGTGAACGGCTCAGCGACATCGGGGTTCACGGTGGTCACACCGACGAGCGACAGTCTCGGCTCGGTGCGGTTTACTACGGCACCTACAGCCGGTTCGGTCATCGTGGTCAGTTATACGACAAGCTGGGCGAACCCGTATTATGACTTCGGCATCAACACGATAACGGCACCATACGGACACGCTGAAGGCAGGGGCAATACAGTCGGCGGCATATTCGGACACGCTGAGGGCAGAGACGCATCTGCAAACGGGCCTTATGCTCACGCGCAGAACCACGGCACGAAGGCAAGCAGCGAAGCACAAACGGCTATCGGTAAATACAATGTCGAGGACACGAATAACGCTCAGGCTCTGATCATCGGAAACGGCAACAGCACGACAGACTCGAACGCGATGGCGATCACCTGGAACGGCGACATAAGGATAGCGGGCAATCTCTACACCGGCTGTGCGTCAGATTCGACAGGCGGCGTGGTCTATGCGGTCAGCCGCGATTCAATAGCAGCGGCGTCATCCAAAGCGTTCACAGTCACGACAGGCAAATATTACCGAGTGGTCACCGCTTCGGTCCCTGCTGCGCTCAAGGGCGAGTACATCGTCGCGGTATCGTCAACAGGCGGAGTCAGCTCCGCACCTGTCAGATCCGCATCAGACCTGACTGTAAGCACATCAACTAATACTTTGACGATAGCAAACGGCAATACATCTTATGCCGTAGCGGTAAGAATTGAGGAGATCTAACATGAACAGAGGAACAATCATCAGAACAATTCTCGTTGTAGCGACTTGCCTTAATACGGCACTTATGAGCACAGATTTCGCTCAGTTCCATAATCCCACCGTAGATATGGCATACAGAATAATCTCGGTCATTCTGAACTTTATCATCGTAGCGACAGCCACATGGTTCAACAATGATTACACACCTGAGGCGGCTATCGGCACAGGAATGACAAGGCAGCTGAAGTCGGGTGATGACGGACTCGACATCGTGGTTGAAGACTACATCGAGGACGGTGGTGACGATGAATAAAACAAACTTCAAGCAATACGACACAAGATGGGCGAAACTCGGTTATCCGAAATCGCCTTATTTTATTAAGCAATGCGGATGTGGTGAGGTAGCAATAGCCAACTGCATCATCGAGATGTCGAAGTGGAAGAAAGAGACACCGAAGACCATCCAGCCTTACTGCAAACAGTATGCCGCACCGAACGGAAACGGCACTTACTTCAGCGGCATCCCTGCAATGATGAGGCATTACGGCATGACCGATGTCATGGAGCATCAGACGATGCAGTCGCTCTGGAACGAGATGAAGAAGGGCTACAGATGCGCGATACTGCTGATGGGCAACAGGGCAGGAGGAGACAAAAAGACGCACTGGACATCTTCGGCACACTTCGTTGCGGCTGTTGCTTATAAGAGCGACGGCAAGAAGCACTATCTCTACATCAAGGACAGCAATTCTGCATCATCTGACAGAAACGGATGGCTCGCATATGAGGACAGTCTTCGCGGTAATGTGAGCCGTGTATGGTCGGGCAATCTGAACATCAAGAAGGCTGACCCTCTTCAGAAGTGGTATGACGCTCTGAAGACACAGTACGATTGGATGAAGAACTCCACCTATAAGTGGGTCAATCCTCCAACTGTTGCAAACAGCAAGACGAAGAGCACCTGCATCGCACTCCCGGCTTGTGCACTTCAGAGGCTCGGACTGCTGCCGAATGGCGGGTGGTTCTATCTCGATCTGAAGACCGGCAAGATAAACGGCAAGTCCGCAGATTATGTCAAGGCGCATCCTGAGATATTCGAGATCATATACCCGAACAAGACCATTGCTCAGCTCGGATCAAGTATCAAGAAGGGCGACATCGTGGCATACAGAGGCACACGAGGACACATCATGGTCTACATGGGCAAGGACGCAAACGGCAATCCGCTGTTCACGACGATGGGCAACAAGAAGAACCATCCGATCGGAGTCAGCGTCAAGGTGCCTGGATACGCTAAATCGAAGATAGCCATGATCGTAAGGCTGAAGAAGACGGCGAGGTGAGCGAGATGCGAGAGACAATATTGATCGCGGTAATATCCGCCATGACATCAGGCGGTGTCCTTGCGTTCGTACAGTTCCTCATCACGAGAAACGATGACAAGCAGGGCATCAAGAGCACACTGAAGAAGCTGGAGAAGGACGGACTTCGCACCCAGCTTCTTTTATTGATACTGCTTCAGCCTGACGAGAAGAAAGAGATCCTGACGCTTGGGCAGAGGTATTTCTCAAAGCCTCCGAACGGACTCGATGGTAATTGGTATATGACAGGCATCTTTTCAAAATGGTGCGGCGAACGAAACCTCAAGCCTGAATGGTTCGAGGGCAAAATCGGAGGGTAGAAATGCTCACAATTGACGGAAACAACAACATAACACTGACAAGAGGGGACACGCTGACGCTCACGGTCTCGCTCATGCACGAGGTCGACCCTATACCGCCGGCAACTACACCGACGATTGAGCCGTATGTGCCTGAGGCGGGCGATGTCATCCGCTTCGCTGTCTCGAAGGGCTACAAAACAGAACCGGGATATGAGCTCAAACTTTCGAAAACTATCCCGAACGACACGCTGACATTCACCTGTTCAAGCTCGGAGACATCGCTCGATTATCGCTCATACAACTATGATGTCGAGATCACTCACCCGGACGGGTGCGTAGACACCTTTATTAGTGCAAAACTGACGATCACAGGCGAGGTGAAGTAAATGCACGTTTATGGGGAATTAATAGGCAACCTAAAAAGCTCGGGACATCTCTCGGGCGTTTTAAATGCGCAGAAGGGTATATCCGGCACACTCACGATTCCGAGTGCGGTCGGAGTGGATACATACGCGGGACCGTATGAGTACACACCGACAGAGGACACGCAGACAGTCGCGATCGAGCGCAAGATGGCGACAGAGAACATCGTTATAAATCCGATTCCGTATAACTACGGACTGGTTACATGGAACGGCTCAACACTAACAGTTTCATAAAGGAGATAAACAAATGGCTCAGAATGTAGTAATTCGTTCAACCGTATACAGTGACGTTCCATCGGTAGAAATTCCGCTTTCAGGTGGTGGCGGTAATGCTGTATTTGTGGACACTTCAGACGCAACGCTCAACGATGCGGGTAGTCTGCCTTTAGGGGTGACCGCATATTCAGACGGTACAAAGTACACGGGCACAGCCGCAGAGAATGACAGCTCGGACCTCACGGTAAGCGGGGCGACTGTAACAGCACCAGCGGGATATTATTCCAGCTCGGCATCGGCATCGGTAGCAAGCGGCTCAGCGACTCCGGCTTCAACGCTCTCAGGTACAAGCGCATCCGTTTCGACAGGCACGAACACGCTTACACTTTCGAAAACAATCAGCAACACGCCACAAGTAACAGCCGGTTACATTTCAAGCGGCTCGGCTGGGAACACGGCCGTCACTCTGACCGCATCAGTAACGACTAAAGCAGCGGCAACTATTACACCGGGAACGAGCAATCAGACTATTGCATCAGGAACATACTTGACAGGAGCGCAGACCATCAGCGGAGACGCGAATCTGCTTGCTGGAAACATTGTAAGCGGAAAAACGATATTTGGCGTAGCTGGTACGGCACAGATTCCGAGCATTACACAGGACAGCGTGACTAAAGTTCTTTCGATCTCGTAAGGAGGTGATTGTATGGCACAATCGGTCAACTTATGGGGCGCGACATATAGCGATGTCCCGGCCATTGAAGTCCCGAAAAGCGGGGGCGGAATGGCATCGTTTACGGATGTGACCGACACGACCGCGATCGCCTCGGATGTGCTCAGCGGTAAATACTTTTATACGGCTGCGGGTGAAAAGACGCTCGGCACAGGCACAGGCGGAATTGACGGTGATAACCTTGCTTACGGAGCGTCTTTAGTCGGCTCTGCTATCGTAGGCAGTGCGGTTATTTCATAGGAGGTATTATGGCTTATACACCAATTAATTGGCAGACGGGTGATACCATTACTGCCGAGAAAATGAATAA
>RHMF01001737.1_pt1 | contig 10530 bp, 6 predicted proteins | sample 5365151 | NCBI WGS metagenome assembly RHMF01 (sample SAMN10266501, study PRJNA497801) | feces metagenome | isolation source: feces | host: Bos taurus | place: China: Prairie of Fairy Mountain | collected 2017-08-14 | reverse complement strand
GAAACACCTTTGTCGCGCTCTACGGGCAGTTCCAGTGCGGGCTCCAGACCCCAGTAGTCGGCAAGCGTGAAGTCGGCCGGCCGATCGGTGCAGGTGTATTTGCAGCGGGCGCAGGAGGGACGCAGGAACAGCTGCATACCGAATCCGCGGCCGTAGGTGGTTCGGTTGAAATCTTCGGTATAAGTGCTGCCGTCGGCAAAGGTGGCGGTAAAGTAGGGATTGGACCAGCCGTGGGACTTGTCTTTGAAGCGGACACCGGTTACCTTGGAACCCTTGATGTGCTCCAACCCGTCCAAAAAGTTGCGGAATACGGAAGGAGAAGGTACACCGTGGCAGACCAGATCACAGGTCAGCAGATTGTCATATTCCTTGCCCAGATAGCGCAGCAGACCATCGATCTGGCAGGGTACGCCGGAGAACAGGACGTCCACCCCTTGGTCCAGCAGGGCTTTGGCCTGACGGAAACAATCCCCCATATCGCTCTGGACGTATTTGGAGCCGCGCATGGGGGCCAGCTCCTGTTCGCTGCGGGCGCAGACGTGGCGGGCGATCATGGTTTCGTCCAACACGCTGCCGAACACAGCGCCGCCACGCTCCAACGTATGTCGGGCCAGCAGAGAGAAGAATCCGCCGGAGGAAGAGACCAACCGCTCACTCTCGTCGGCATTCCAAAGGGCGTAGGCCTTGTCGGGACCCGCTGTGTGAGCGGGAGGTGTCAGCATGGGACAGACCGTCTCACACTTACCGCAGTGGATACAAGTATCCCCAACAACCGGGCGAAGGAAACCTTCGTGGTCGGCTTGCATGGTAATGGCACCTGCGGGACAGACGGCGGCGCAGGCGGTGCAGCCAGTGCAGTCCTGCCGGCTGCACAGGGTGGGGATGACCCGCTGTGCAGTTTCATATACGGGGACGCCGGGCAGTTTGCTGCCCTCAATGGCGGCCTTCAGATAGGTCAGGGAGTCGGCGCGGGCCTCCTCCAGTTTTGTATTGATCGCATCATAGTCCATGGGGGCATCCACCGGGGCGGTGGAGTCCAGACCGATGATACGCTCGGCGCAACCCAAGCGGGACAGCAGACTGTAAATGCGCGAGTCGGTGGGATTAGCCAGTTCCTTGGGGGACATGGAGGTGAAGAAGGGGCGGCCAAACTGCAGGGAGAATACGGCGCCGTGGAAGGAATTGGTCACCACATAGGCGGCGTTCCGGAACAGACCAAGGAACTCCTGCGGGCCGGCATCAAAGACCATTTTGCTGCAGCCGTCAATTTTCTTGCGGGCACCGGCCAACTGTACGATGGGCAGTCCGGTGCGCTCGGACAGTGCCTTGGCGTAGGGAGCGGCGGCAGCGGAATCGGACACAAAGTAGCAGAGGATGTAGGGCGCTTTGCCCTTGGGAGCAACAGCCAGCTGTGCCCAGTCCTCGCGCCGCAGCAGCAGAGTGGGGTCCAGCACCACCCGGGCGGTGCGCTCGGCATAGCGCTCCACCAGAGCCTGTCCGCGCTTTTCGCGTACAGACAGGGCGGAGAAGGATTGCAGATGCTCCTTCAACTGCTGCGCTTTATCCTCAGGCAGTTCGGACACGGCGAAGCTGGGGGCGTAGGAGATGCGGCGGTGCTCTCCGGCGAAGCCCAGCAGATAGGTGGGGTCAAACTGCTTGTTGGGGAAAATGTTGGGGTTCCAGATCTGGTCGCTTCCGGCCACAAACACATCCAGATCGGGAGGTGTGTCGCACAGTTGCTCATAATTGGTGTAGCATTGAGGAGTCAGCGTCATATGCTCGGCAACAAAAGCATCAAACCGTGCACCGCGTCGGCTCATGGCGGCCAGGTGGGCGGCGGTGTGCACATTAGTCAGCTGGGCACGCAGTCCGCCCTTGCGGAACAGGTCATTGAGCCCGGCGTCATACTCCGGGCGGTAATCTATAATTTGACAGGGATGTCCCAACTCGGTCATGGCGCGCATGGCGGCATAGGCCTGAAGCTGGGCCCCGTAATGATGGTGTCGAAAAAAGGTGACCAGTCCGGTTGTCAAAGCAATCACTCCTTCAAATTAATAATTTTACCACGTTCCGTATAAAATCGCAACCGAGACCGTTGAAAAAAGGCGGATTTCGTGATATGCTGAATCAAATTATGAAATTCAAAGGAGCTTGAAACATGAGCATCGTTAAGGATATGTCTCTGGCCGAAAGCGGCCGCAAGAAAATCCATTGGGTACGTGACTTTATGCCTGCCTTGTCGGGCATTGAGGCCCGCTTTGAAAAGGAGAAACCCTTTGCCGGTCTGCGTATCGCAGTCTCGGTCCATCTGGAGGCCAAAACCGCCAATCTGGGCTACGTCCTGTCCAAGGGCGGCGCCGAAGTGCGCCTGACCGGTTCCAACGTTCTGTCTACGCAGGATGATGTAGCCGCCGGTCTTGCATCCATGGGTGTGGAGACCTTTGGCATCCACGGCGCTACCCCTGAGGAGTACGAACAGCACCTGATCGAGACGCTGAAGTTCAAGCCCCATCTGGTGGTGGACGATGGCGGCGATCTGATCCATCTGCTGGGCGGTAAGTGCGCCGAGCTGGGCGAGAATCTGATTGGCGGCTGTGAGGAGACCACCACCGGCATTCTGCGTCTGAAGGCCCGTGAGCGTGAGGGCATTCTGCCCTGCGCCATGATGGCGGTCAATGATGCCAAGGCCAAGCACTACTATGACAACAAGTACGGCACCGGCCAGTCGGTGTGGGATGGTATCATGCACACCACCAACCTGGTGGTAGCCGGCAAGACGGTGGTTGTGGCCGGCTTTGGCTGGTGCGGCAAGGGTGTGGCCATGCGTGCTGCCGGTATGGGTGCCAACGTGGTGGTCACCGAGGTGGACCCCTTCAAGGCGCTGGATGCCACCATGCAGGGTTTCCGCGTTATGCCCATGAGTGAGGCCGCCAAAGAGGGCGATATCTTTGTTACGGTCACCGGCTGTAAGGATGTGATTACCCCGGAGCATTTCGCTGTTATGAAGAACAACGCCTTCCTGACCAACGCCGGCCATTTTGACTGCGAAGTGGACGTGGCAAGTCTGGCCAAGATGGCTGTCAAGCGGGAAGTGCGCCGTGACAACATCGAGGGCTTCACTTTGCCCGATGGCCGTGTTCTCAATGTCATCGGCGAAGGCCGTCTGGTCAATCTGGCCGCCGGAAACGGTCACCCCGCCGAGATTATGGATATGTCCTTTGCCGTGCAGGCGCTGGCGCTGGAGTGGCTGGTCAAAAACCGCGACAATCTGGAGAAAAAGGTCTATCAGGTGCCCACTGAAATTGACGACGAGATCGGCCGCGTCAAGCTGGCCGCTATGGGTTTGTCCATCGACACTCTGACCGACGAACAGGTGGAATATCTGAACGGTTGGAAAGCCTGAGTTTACAAAATGAAAGAGTTTGTAATTCAGCCTTGACAAAGTGTGCCGAATCTGTTACGATACCAACCGCAACTGAATAGCTCTCATCAAGAGAGGTGGAGGGACCGGCCCTATGAAACCCGGCAACCTGCGTAAAGTAAGGTGCCAAATCCGGCGAGCAAATCGAAAGATGAGGAAAGACGAATTATCACCGCCCGGTCTTTCCGACCGGGCGGTTTTTCTGCCCTCAAAACGAAAGGAAGATTCATTTATGGCAAAGCGACTGTTTACCTCCGAATCGGTGACCGAAGGTCATCCCGACAAAATCTGCGACCAGATTTCCGACGCCGTTCTGGACGCCATTCTGGCGGAAGATCCCGCCGCCCGTGTGGCCTGTGAGACCACTGTGACCACCGGTCTGGTCCATGTTATGGGTGAGATCACCACCTCCTGCTACGTGGACATTCCCAAACTGGTGCGCGAAGTGGTGCGAGACATTGGTTACGACCGTGCCAAATTCGGCTTTGACTGTGACACCTGTGCCGTACTGACCTCCATTGACGAGCAGTCTGCTGACATCGCCATGGGCGTGGACAAGTCCTTTGAGGCCAAGCGTGAAGCCTCGGATGAACTGGACAACGGCGCCGGTGACCAAGGTATGATGTTCGGCTATGCCTGCCGGGAAACCGAGGAGCTGATGCCTCTGGCCATCAGTCTGGCCCACAAGCTGGCCCGCAAGCTGACCGCCGTACGCAAGGAGGGTCTGGTGGACTATCTGCGCCCCGACGGCAAGACCCAGGTCACCGTGGAGTATGACGAGAACAACAACCCCATCCGTGTGGATACCGTGGTGCTTTCCACTCAGCACGGACCCGAGGTGGAGCATGACCGACTTGCTCAGGATATGATCTCCATGGTCATCCGTCCCACCATTCCTGCCGAACTGCTGGATGAGCAGACCAAGATTTACATCAATCCCACCGGCCGTTTTGTGGTGGGTGGTCCTCAGGGTGACTCCGGCCTGACCGGGCGCAAGATCATCGTGGACACCTACGGCGGAAGTGCCCCCCACGGCGGCGGTGCCTTCTCCGGTAAGGATCCCACCAAGGTGGACCGCAGCGCCGCTTATGCCGCCCGCTGGGTGGCTAAGAATGTGGTGGCTGCCGGTCTGGCTGAGCGCTGCCAGGTGCAGCTGGCCTACGCCATTGGCGTGGCTCGCCCCGTGTCGGTCCGTGTGGATACCTTTGGCACCGGCACAGTCTCTGATGTTATGCTGGAAGAGGCTGTAAACAAGGTCTTCGACCTGCGTCCCACCGCCATTATCCGTGATCTGGACCTGCGCCGCCCCATCTACCGCCAAACTGCCGCTTACGGTCACTTTGGCCGTACCGATCTGGATCTGCCTTGGGAGCGCACCGACAAAGTGGACCAGCTGAAAGCTGCCCTGTGATTTTGCTGCCGGACGGATTGCACATTCCGCTGTAAACTGCTGGACAAATGCAGGGAAAGCGGATAAAATGTAATATGTCATCATGCGCCCTCGTCATGTTGGTGACGGGGGCGCTTTTTATATCATGTTGATTCGGAGGTTCGCCATGCCTGCTATTTCTGTCATCGTGCCGGTTTACAAGGCGGAAAACTGCCTTTCTCAGTGTGTGGAATCCATTCTGGCGCAGACCTTTCAGGACTTTGAGATCCTCCTGATCGATGACGGTTCGCCCGACAGAAGCGGCGCCTTGTGTGATGAGTACGCCGCTCGGGACAGCCGTATCCGGGTGTTTCACAAGGAAAACGGCGGCGTCAGTTCAGCTCGTAATCTGGGTATGGCGCAGGCGGTGGGAACCTACATCGCCTTTGCCGATTCGGATGACTGGATGGAGCCGGAGGAACTGGAGGTTCTGCATGGCCTGATCGTGGAGCACGGCGCCGACAGCGCCGGATGCGCTCATAATAACGTCAGCCCCGACGGCGGAACCGTCCTGCCCGAGGTGGGCGCCATGCCCGCCGGTGTTTATGATCATGAGCAGATCATGACCGGCATCGTGGATCGGCTCATGGGACATCGGCTGGAGCAGCCCGGGAAACCGGTTCTCAACGGATATATCTGGCGGTTTCTGTTCTCCCGTGACATTATCGTGCGGGAACGCATCGTATATGAGGGTGCCTATCTGGAGGACGAGCTGTTTCTGGTGGAGTATTTCTGCCATGCACAGAAACTGGCCATGACCGACCGTCCCCTTTACAATTATTTCTTCAATCCCAATTCGGCCATTCACCGGTATATGGCCGGTTACATGGACACCTTCCGGCTGTTTCTTTCCCGCAAGCGTGCTCTGGCCCACCGACTGGGTACGGCAGAGCATCTGCCCGACTGGGAGTATACGACACTGTGGGCCGGACTTTTGATTGCCGTGTCCAATATCTATGCCCCCGGAAATCCTTTTACTGCGGCCCAGCAGACTGCCGCCGTGCGGACCATTGCCGGGGAGAAGGATTTTGCCGCAGTGATTGCCGGACCGGCCCCGTCCGGTCTTTCCCGCAACAAGCAGATTGTGGCGACTCTGCTGCACAAAAAATGCTACGCTCTGCTGACCGTGCTCTACCGCATCAAAAACAGGAGGAACTGATTGATGACCGAATGTTGGGAAAACAGTTTCGTTTATCGAATCTGGGTGGTGCTGCTTCGCTGGCTTTCTGACAGCGGGGTTGCGCGCTTTTGCCATCAGGTAGAGCGCTGGTTGCTGCGCTGCATCAAGGGCAGTGCCGTCTGCCGATGGCTGGCTCGCCCCGGCCGCCTTCCCGCGTGGTATCAGGAAAGTATCCTGTGTCGCGCGGTGGACGCAGTGGCCAATGTTTTGCCGGCTCTGCTGCGCCGAAGCGGTCGGTTTTGCCGGGCATGGGAAGGCAGTTGGATCGCCCGTTTTGCGGTATCCTGCGGAAACCATGTCCCCGCTTTGCTGTCCTGGTTCTTTTTGCTGGTTATGGTCTGCCCGCAGAACATGTGGAACAATGCATATTCGCTGGCCATCGCTTTGCTGGGTGTGCTGCTTTGCTATGCCGCCTCGGTCAGCCGCCCTGCGCTGCGTCTTCGTGTGCGGGAATACAACCTCTATCTGCTGGTTTTCTTTGCTATGCTGCTGTTCGGTGTTGTGAACTCGGCGGAATTTGTGACCTCTCTGCGCTATCTGACCTATTATGCCTCTGCTATTGTGCTGGCACTGCTGGTGGTTTCCTCTGTGGAGACAGTGGGGCAGTTCAAACGGCTGGTCGCATTCGGCGTTGCCGGAATTCCCGTGGCAGCCGGCTGCGGCCTGTATCAGCGCTTTGTGCTGGACATTCAGAACAGCGAAAAGGCCGTGGATATGGCCTTCAATGCCGACCTGCCCGGCCGGGTATATGCCTTCTTTGAAAATTCCAATACCTTTGCGCAGGTGTTGGTTTTGATGATCGGTCTGGCACTGGGTCTGTTGGTTTCCAGCCGTACTCTGTGGGGGAAACTGCTTTCTTTGTTTGCGCTGGGGTGCGGTCTGGTAGCCATCGTGATGACCTACTCCCGTGCCAGCTGGATCGGCCTCGTTGTGGCGGTATTTCTCTTCGTCCTTCTGGTGGAGCGCCGGTTGATCCCGGTCCTGATCGTGGGTGCCTTCGCACTGTTGCCCCTCCTGCCGGCCTCGATTTTCAACCGACTGCTTTCCATTTTCAATCTTGCGGACAGTTCCACGTCCACGCGATTCATGATTTATTCCTCGGGGTACAAAGTCTGGTCTGAGAGTCCGTTTTTTGGCGTGGGCCTGGGCACCGAGCTGGCTGCAAAAGCGGCCCATACGAGCGACTGGTTTACCGATCCGTATTGGTTCCCCCACTACCACAACATCTACATTCAGCTGGCCGTGGAGCTTGGCCTTGTGGGCTGTGTTGCCTGCACCGGCGGCTTTATCACCTCCTGCAAGGAATCGCTGCACGCTCTGTTCGGAGCCAAGCGCGATCGGGAGGTATACGGACTGACTGTGGGCTGTCTGTCCGGTCTGGTGGGTGTGATGGTGTGTGGTCTGGCCGATTATTTGTGGCATTATCCCCGCGTGATGGTGATTTTCTGGCTTGTTCTCGGTCTGATGCTCTGCGGTGCGAAATTGGCGCGGCAGGGTAAGCAGGAAGTTCACTCGTTGTGATTTCCGGAAAAACGGAATTGGATCATGGGAGGTAACCTATGAGAAAAGCAATCTGTTCTTTTTTGGCTGCTGTGCTGCTTTTGTGTACGGTTTCGGTGTCAGCTCTGGCTGCTCCGGCGCAGCAGGGACTGACCATTCTGTTTACCCACGATATGCACGACCATATTCTGCCCATGAATGACGAGAATGGCGGAGAATACGGCGGCTTTGCCCGCCTGGCGACCCTGCTGGAACAGGAGCGTACCGGCGCGCAGTACCCCGTAGTCACATTGGATGGCGGCGATTTCTCCATGGGAAGTCTGTATCAGACTATCTATACCACCGACGCACCCGAGCTTCGGCTGATGGGCGCGTTGGGGTTTGATGTGACCACCTTGGGTAACCATGAGTTTGACTACCGCGCCGCCGGCTTGGCCGATATGCTCCACGCCGCCGTGAACAGCGGCGACCGGCTGCCCCGTGTTGTGCAGGCCAACTATAAGCCGCCCAAGGACGATGTGCGCTCCCGGGAAGCGTGGGAGCGTTACGGCATCAGTGATTATGTGATTGTGGAGCGGGGCGGACTGCGCATTGCTGTCTTTGGCCTGTTGGGTGTGGATGCTGACGAATGTGCACCGATGTCCGGCATGGTGTTTGAGCCCATCGCAGATGCTGCCAGACGAACCGTGGCCTATGTGGAGGAGCATGAAAAGCCTGACTTTGTGATTTGCCTGTCCCATACCGGAACATGGAGCGGTGAGGGTGAGGACTACGAACTGGCTAAAGCGGTGGACGGGATCGATGTGATCATTTCCGGCCATACCCACACCAAGCTGGAAGATCCCATTCGGGTCAACAAAACTCTCATCGTGTCCTGCAATGAGTATGTGAAAAATTTGGGTAAGCTGACCGTCGCCCGCAAGGGGGGCGAACTGGTGGTCGAGGATTACCGTCTGATTTCGGTGGATGAAACGGTTGCCGAGGATCCCGCCGTGGCCGCACTTGCCGAGCAATTCAAGCATGAGGTGGAACAGGAGTATCTGTCTCAGTTCCAATTTACCTATGATCAGGTGTTGGCCAATACAGCCTTCGACTTTACTCCCTTCAGTCGGTTCGGCAACCAACAGGAAGAGGACAGTCTGGGCAATCTGATTGCCGACAGTTACCGCTACGCCGTGCAGCAGGCCGAGGGTGAGAACTATATTCCCGTGGATTTTGCCGTGGTGGGTCACGGTGTCATCCGCGGCTCGTTCCCTGCCGGTGACATTACCGTGGCCGATGCCTTCAATGTGTCTTCTCTGGGTTCCGGTGCAGACGGAACGCCCGGATATCCGCTGGTTTCGGTCTATCTGACCGGGGACGAGCTAAAGGATGCCTTTGAGGTGGACGCTTCGGTGGCCCCTTTGATGTCGGGTGTGCAGCTGTATGGCGCCGGCATGACATGGAGCTATAATACCAACCGCATGATTTTTAACAAGGTTACCGACTGCGGACAGATTCTGGAGGACGGCAGTGTGGTGGAGTTGGAGGCCGACCGCCTGTACCGCGTGGTCACCGGTCTGTACTCGGCCCAGATGCTGGGAACCGTCCGTGAAAAGTCCTTCGGTCTGCTTTCCATCGTGCCCAAGGATGCTCAGGGCAATGAGATTACCGACTTTGAGGCGCATATCATCAAGAGCGAAAACGGAAGTGAGGTCAAGGAATGGTACGCATTGGCCTCCTATCTGGATGAGTTGGAACAGGTGCCTGAAACCTACGCCACGGCAGAAGGGCGCAAGGTGGTGATTTCTTCCTGGAATCCCATCCAGCTGCTGAAGAATCCCAACTGGATCACGCTGGTGGTTTTGCTGGTCATCCTCCTGCTGATTGCAATCATTGTGCTGATCGTGCGTGCTGTTGTGCGCCGCAGGAGCGCTCGTCGTTACGGGCGCAGAGGCGGCAGAAGCATGGGAAACTACCGCGGCAGCCGCAGAAAGAGATAACAAACAAAAACCGCCTTTGGCTCATGTGAGCCAAAGGCGGTTTGATCATTATTCGGCTTTTCCGCAAATCAGATCCTGAATGACGGTCTGGGCCAGCAGGAAGCCGGCGACCGGAGGAACCCAAGGTGCGCTTGCGGGGACCGAGCGGCGGCCCGGTGGGGGCGCTTCGGTTTCCGGCTGGGTGGTTTCGGCAGCCAGTTCAGGGGAGAAGACCACCTTCAGGTGCTTAATGCCCCGGGCGCGCAGTTCCTTGCGGATGATGCGGGCCAGAGGGCAACCCTCGGTTTTGGAAATGTCGGTGATTTGGAACTGGGTGGCGTCCAGCTTGTTTCCGGTGCCCAGAGCGGACACCATGGGGATGCCTTCTCTCAATGTGGTTTCGATCAGATCCAGTTTGCAGGAGACCAGATCGATCATAATCAGCGGGGAAGAAGTCCTCGCGGCCTTCGGCGCTGTAACGGAAGCATTTGGGAATGAAGGTGCCGTTGGGATTGATGTCACGCAGACGGACCGCCATGGCGATGGCCTTGGGCTGGCCGAGAGCCGAGTAGACGGCCTGAGCCTGACGGTTGATGTTGGTGGGGCTGACCATGTCGTCATCCACCAGAGTCAGTTTGCCCACGCCGCTGCGGGCCAATGCTTCGGCGCACCAGCTGCCCACACCGCCCAGACCGAAAACGGCCACATGGGAGGCGGCCAGTTTTTCCATGGCCTGCTTTCCCAGCAGCATTTCGGTGCGCAGAAATTGATCGTTCATATGGTTCCTCCAGCGTGTCGGAAAACGCCCCTGCGAAAGCCGCAGGGGCGTTTTGAGGTTTAAAATTACTTAGCCGATGACAGAGCCCAGCTTGTTGGTGCGGACGATTTCCATGGTGTCGGCCACTTCCTCGGCCCACAGAGCCTGACGGGCGATGTTGGTCCAGGTGGGTTCATTGTCACCCAGGTAGTAGATCACGTGCCAACCATTGGTGTAGGACTCGGTGTTCTTGACCAGACCGGTGTCGCCTGCCTTGCGGCC
>RHMF01001697.1_pt1 | contig 10530 bp, 17 predicted proteins | sample 5365151 | NCBI WGS metagenome assembly RHMF01 (sample SAMN10266501, study PRJNA497801) | feces metagenome | isolation source: feces | host: Bos taurus | place: China: Prairie of Fairy Mountain | collected 2017-08-14 | reverse complement strand
AACGTTTCCTAACGTTTAAGTTCCTGTTGTTTGCTTTTCTACGGCGGTCAATGTTTTCTACACATGATAATTATATGCTAATCATCTAAAGGCAATGGTTCATAAAATTTAAATTTATGCTCTTTATCAAGACTCATTACTTGTTCTATTAATCATTGTAATGAATAAGCTTGTAACTCATCATCTGTTTCCATTCAACAATATCTAATTCTATTCTGTACTACATGTAATAATTCGTGTATAAGTGTTGTTATGTTATGCTCTCTTATCCATATCAGATGTCCAAATCAACTCTCTGATAATGTTCTTCAAGCACAATTATAATCAAACTCTCACTTTAAACCGTACTTCTCTCGTTCTTTATTAAAGAACTTTGTTGTTTCTTCTTTACCTATATCTCATACATATATAAATACAGGTACTCTATAGATCCACAGATAAACTGTATACTGATCTATTCACTCTTTATGATGTATATGATATGATGATGTTGGTCATTTTTCATAAACATCTTCAATCTTTTTCTTTCTCGTGACAACCTTCTTGGCATCAGCTTTTGGTTTCCTTCCTCTCGGCATACTACGATATCAATTAAGAATTAAAATTATTTAATGATTAGGTTGTGGTTCTGTATAATACCACATCAATCAATCTGTGCACCTCACTTGATTGCTTCTTTAATTTTTGTTTTATCTGGTTCTTTTTTAATTCTTAAATATTCATCTGGTAATTCAGTTCAATCTATTACAACCACTTGCTCTGTTGTTCTGAAACTAAGTTTGTTCAAATCTGTTTCAGCTTTATCCATTCAAACTGATTCCATACAAAACTTCATCCAAGATTTTCTTCTCTCAATCTCTGTTTGATAAGATTTCTTTAATGATTGAAGCCTTTGAATTTCCTCATCAATTCAAGGTAACTTCATATTAGCCTCATTTATTCTACCACAATTATAATTAAATGAATCCATCATTCCTTCTTTCAAAGAAATTATTTTTTCCTTTAATTCTGGTAAGACTAAATCGTTAATCTCCTCGATTGTTATCTGCCACTTCTCGGCAAATGCTGTAGCATCCTCATATGCTTCTTCATAGATAGCACATGCCTCTGCCAAATTGTTTACACTCTCTAAATTAAAAGCCATTGTATAATAATTATTACTAAATAAAGCACCAATATTCATATTAGAAATCATCCAAAGAATATTTTTCAACTGAACTTTCTTTCCTCATCTTTCACTTTTTCGTATTTTCATTTCCAATGATCCACCTGTTTATTTATTTCAGATATCTCATCTCTCAATATTTCAATTGTCTCGTCTCTACGTCTTAGCATATCCTGAACACAAGGATCTGACAAATAATCAAAACAACCTGTTGGCATTATTAATTAACTATTAAATAAATTACATATCTTTCTCCAGCATTGTCTCGTCTTGTCTAACAATCGTGGATTGTTTCAAGATGAATATGGATTTCAATCAGCCTTCTCTTTTAATATATTATATATAATCAAATCTAAGCTTGCTGAAAAACCAGTTTGTTTCCACAACTGATTTAAATCCCATACATATTTATTAATATTATATACTGGTATCTTTGCCAATCTTAAATGATGGTCTGGTTTAATTCAATTAATCACCATCCTTTTCCATAAATATGGTACATCATGTTGATACAAATTAAATCAACATAGTATATGTGATTTAATTGGTTCAACCTCATCAAGTTCCCTGAACATATCATTTAACTTTTTTAATAAACTTTCCTCATCTCAAGTTAATGTTTGTACAGGTCAATCATTAATAGCAAAACTAACACCTGTTACTTTTGAAAACTCTGGATATTTATATCAAGACTTTTCATACTCAATTAAAGTCTTATCCTTCTCATTGAATTTATTTTCTCGAAATTCTTTCTTGTCATATCAATCCCGATAATCATCTATCGTGATTGTATCAACTGTTGTGCTAATCCTCAACCAAATTTCTACTGGTCAAGAATCTCTAAGGTCTTCATTATTAATATAAGTCATCTCCATCGTGACACGATATAAAAATTTATTACATTTTTCATATTGTATTTTTTTTAAATTTCAAGTTTTAATTTTTATTTGAGATTGACAATTTCATTATTAAATTTTTTATACGACTAAATCATTCAATCATATCATAGTCAAAATCATCAGAAAAGTATTCCTCATTCTCCTTAACTAATTGAATGTTGTAATCACAGCTTTTAATAATAGCTTTAATAATCTCTTTATCTGACATTTACAAAAATGATTAGGAATTAAAATCAATATAATCTTTTACTTTATTTTTTATTTCTGAATACATATTTACCAATTCATTTTGTGCATCTAAATATATTTTATCAACATCAATTAATAAATTATCAAACTCATCTTTTAATGATGGATTATCTTTATTTAATTTTTTATATGTCGTTTCATATAATGTATATATTTCATTATAAATTTGATCTACATCTCACATATTAATTATAAATTATGAAATAAATTTTTCATTTATAATTCAATTATCAGACAATAATGTCATAGGCTCATCTCGTATTCACTCATGATCTCAATCCCTCTGAAAGTAAATCATATAATGAAATTTCTTTCAATCGCTTTTCATTATATCCCACTCATCAGAAAAGTATACATGATATACAAAATCTGTATCTGAATGATATCGACAAGTCATTTCAAATCATCATTCCTCTGCTATCTTTTGAAACAATCATCTTTGACTTCAAGAATTATTTTTCGGATCTTCATATTCTTTTTTCCATTCAGAAAAAACAGTATTAAGATTCATTCACAATCATTCTAAATATCAATCCCAATGATGATATAATTTCATTGTGTAATTTAAATCAGAATCCTTCTCTGATTTGTGATGAAAATATACAACAGCTCTTGTTGACATTACTATTATAATAAAATATAAAATTAAAATCTATCATTTTTATGTTTATTCCAATCGTGATAATCATCTGGTTCTATGCTACGATACTCTAATTCTCGCATACGTTTCCTACCATTCCAAACTCTCCACGCATATTTACGATGAGATGGTTTTACTATATCAAAATTAAACTCACCTCTTTTATGCTTCTCATCAATCTCGTGGAGTATTTCGATCTTCTTGTCGACTTCTTTTTGTATCTCCTCGAAACTCTTTTGTTCAGTCATTTAGATTTGGATTAATATTAAATAAATAACTTGTTTGCATATAAAGATAATATCAATCAAAATGGAAACTATATGCATCTAAATTTTGTTCTTCAAAATCATTCGCTTCTTTATATGTATCCATTCAACATTCCTTACACTTTCGTTCAAAATGGCTTAAGATAAACTGTTCTGCATCTATCTCATTCATAAAATTCCAAGTGATAACATATCAGTCATCTTCTTCTATTACTGTTCGTATTTGTTCTTTGTCCATTTTGTACTTAAGTTATTAGCTAAATATCATTTACGCTTACAATTCAACGCTCTCTCTGATACGCTTCAAATATATAAATTACTTTTTCAGTAATCCATAGGATTTCAATTTATAAATATTATTTGCTTTGTTTTATCTGTAGGATTATATCACATAAATAATTGTGCCACCAATCTTGATGGATAAAATTTACTCTTATGAATTCAATTATATAAAGTTACTGCTGGAAATTCTTTATCTCAACTTGACTTTGATTTTTTAACTCGTGGTTTGATTAGGATTTGTGGTTCGTCTGATAACACAGCTCACCTGTTAGTTCTCCTTCGGTAGCTTCTTATCTTACCATCTTCGTTGATATCATAATATCATTCGAATCAAGGTATTCGTTTAAATGGTTTCATTTATAATATCATTTAATTTAGATAAAGATACATCGGTGATTAGGTTTCAATCTACTAATTTTTCTAAATCCTTTAATGCCATATTGGTATTTAATACACTCTGTTTAATATTTCTAAATGCCGAACTTACATCTCTCTGATATTTATTATACTCTCATAATAATATCGCATATCTATGCTCAGCATTTTTTAACTTTCTATTAGCTATTGCTAATTCATCAAGTAACTCTTTAGTAGATTTCTGTTTCATTATATATGAAATTATTATAAAACAAATTGGCGAACCATAAAGGAATCGAACCTCTGTTAGAAGATTGAAAGTCTTCTGTCCTAACCACTAGACGAATGGTTCATAACTAAAAACGACACACTCTAGTGTATCGTTTTGTAGCTTACGTAGTTTTACTCTTACCAAGTTTAACTACTATGAAAACAAACAAACAAGACAACCACTCATCCATCCTTTAGGGGTAGATGAATGTTAGCAGCTATGCCACAGCTACAGCTTACACCGTTGATGCGAACATCACTGTGGCATATATATATTATTTTTTTCCTTTCTGTTTACAATTGGAAATCAATTCGTCCCATTCTTCATCAGACATAGTTAACATCTTTGTTCATTGTTTAATCCAATCAGTGATCATATGCTTAATAACTCTTTTGTCTGCTCACAAATCTATGTTCCATCTGATTGCTCGTGATATTAATTCATCTTTGAAAAATCAAACAACAACCTCTGCTGATTTCTCAAGCTCTTGAACTGTCATTTCCTCTGGTGCTTTATCACCTTTATCTAATGATGTTGTGATTGATCAATTATTTGAAAGTTCAATCACAAATTTTGATAACACCAAGTCGTCATCTTTTTCTTTATCGTTTAATAATAACTCTGTTCGTTTACTCATTACACTTAACTAACAAAATAAAAATTATATTTAATCCATAAAACAAAAGCCATTATTTCAATGGCAAGAATGATTAGGAGTCGTCTATTCATAACATTATAAAATCATTAGATAAATCTTTTTCTGCCAACTCTCTTTCCTGAATGTCAGCAAGTTCTTCCATATGACATGGATAATTTTTTCTATTATAATTAATAGCTAAATTCCATAATATTACAAATCAACTATCATATAAAACATCAGAATATTTCTCCGTCCTTTTTCTATAGTCTTCATAATGATATCATAAGAACTGACAATCTTTTGCTATATCATAAACTATTTTAATCACAGCATCATGATAACTATCATGATATATATCAATCTTATCGATATCATTTAGATTAGTCTCAAGGGTTAACTCCATCTTGTATAGCTTCGCAATTAAAACTACTATTATAATAATAAGCATCCTCATATGCTGTATAGTCTGCTCGATCCATTACCTCATATACTCATTCTGGTATTGCATAACAATCATCTATATCATTAGGATTAACTAATATTATATCTTCTTTAATCTCAAGCTTACCATTCTTTCTAATCTTAAAAAACTGTCTTGTGTACTCAGCTTCTTTCGAAGATGTATCTTCTTCTTTCTTATCCGTCACCTTCCATTTCTGTTGCCAAGTGCTTCGTGAATTACTTCTACTTCAATCATATTCACTATCTCGTCTTCCTCAATAATAACTTGAATACAATCATCAACCATAATAACTTGATGTATATTTCTTTTCTGGTTCGTGATATATATCATACTCTCATTGGAAATTCTCTATGATATTACATACTGCATTAAATGCATTCTTTAATTCCTCTATCACTATAAACTCACTTTTTGTATGTGCATTATAATATCATACTGAAAGATTAACACAATTAATATAATTGCTATATGCATCTGCATCTGATATCGAACCGTGTGTTGGTTTATATCAAAAGTCTTTCGTACATCTATAAATTTCATCTTCAAATTCTTTTGAACAATAACCATTCTCGCTGCTAATAATATCTCAAGCATTCTTTCTATCCATCACTAAACAATACTTACATTGTTTAAGTAAATCCAAATGATGTCTACAAAATTCTGTTGCTCAATTATGTCAAGTCTCCTCTTGTCTTGAGAATATTAATGAAACCTTATTTCAATACTTTTCATATAATTCCATCGCTAATGCTATACCACATTTATCATCTCATCATATAATACTTTTATCATATGATATAGTTCATTTCTTTTTATTAATATGAATATGTGGCATATTCTCTGCATCTTCCGTTCATTGCACAGTATCCATATGTGCCGATAACAATGGTGTTCAAGGATTAATTATATACAGATTACCATATTCGTCCTGTTTCAAATCCTTATTCCACGATTTAAGATAATTAATAACATTTTGTTCTGGATAAACATCTTTAAGTTGTTTATCTAACGGTATACCAAATGTTAACTTTGGTGTACAAATCTGTTTAAGCCTTAACAGATTTAAACATTTTTGAGTTAATCACATCCTGTTTGTTTATTATATTATAAAATATATGCTTTATCTAAATAATCTGTTGCTCGCAATAATCAATTAATCTCAGTTTCATAAACCTCAATTCATCAATCTGAATAATATCAACAAACTCATTCGTCACTATGAACATCAAACAATCTTCTTAGTGGCTGCCATAAGTTTCTAACAACAGATACTTCTGATAATCATAATGCTTTAACATACTGTAATGTTGAATCATCATGTGCTGAATAATTCGTTACTATTATTTTATATCCTTTCTTTTTAAGATCTTCTATTATAAGCTTATACATCATTCATTTCATCTTGCTTCAAGACAAGCTTCAATCCTGATATAATCTATCAAGTAATAAATACATCTTTCCGTTCTCGTCATACATTATTCTACATGTAATTCTTCATATCGGATCTTTATCATCAAGCATATCTTGTTTACAATTATATAATAATATTGGACAATTACATCCATTCGTAACACAATCATATGCTCAAGTTGAATATGAATCACTATTATGTGGTTGCTGACACGAACCTAATTTACGATTAACACATAATGAAATTCATTTATGTTTAATATCTGAAGATATTCTATAATATAATTTTCTTGTTAACGATACTGTATCTTGTGGTAAATTATTATCTTTTAAAAATTTATTAATACTTTCTTTCTTTTCTCTTACACCTCAAAACATATCTATATATTTCCAAGTAATCAATCAATCATCTGATATATTCTGAAAGAAATGATTTCTATATTTACTTGGCTTCCATCACATTTTAATTCATAACGCACCTGTCTCTATTCATTCTAATGCACTTTTAAATTTCTTTAATCAATCATATCTTTTATATTCTATTTCTCATTCCACTTCCACTGGTTGTCGGAAATAATAATTATCAAAAAATCAATCATATCAATCATGATAATTGTTTTCATAAAATTCTTCTAAAGTTTCTAACTGATCTAAAGATAATTTTCTTTCTTCCTGAAACGGCAATGTTAACATAACTCAATATTTATCTCAACCTCTTATCTCTTTCACATGTCACTTTGGACTCCAACTCTTAGACTCTGTTCCACATCTAATATTAATTCAACTATCTAAACTTATATTATTTAATAAAGAATAATTATTTGTTATTCATTGTTTACATAATTTTCATATATGATATCATCAACAAGTTGAACAATAATGAAGTTTCTTTTCTTTACCATAAAACTTTCTTGAACAATTTCAGCAATAAGTATCGGCTCAATCATCATACAGTAATCTTCCACACGATGGACATTGCCTCGTAGGTAATCACGCATCCGCTCAATACAATTCTCATTTATATAATAGGACACTATGCCAATGTTCTAACATATAATTCTTGGCACACTCTCTACAAATCTTCATTGTTCCTCAACCATTCGTATGTAATGTATATTGCTTATCTAAAGTTTTATTAAACTCTTTATGACAAGCATCACAAGTATATGTATATCTCGAATACAAATCTTGTTTTGTAATTAATTGTTGTTCTTTCATTTGTTTGTTTGTTAAAAGATTAAAGTGGTTCTCAAGTCGTATCATCAACTATAACAACATCCTTTTCTTTTACTGAATCTCAAAAGATTGCATGTATAATTTCTTCTTTTGTATGTACTGAATTCTTTAATTCATCTTCTGTTAATCAATAAATATGATTAATATAATCCCTATGATCATCATAATCCTGAGCATAAGTTCATACTATCTTTAATCAATTTAATTCATTTAATATAACAACATTATGCTGATTCCATTTTAACTTATCTCATATTTTCAATGAATCTAATCCTCTGAGATTAAGAAAATCCAAATCTTCTCTGAAGAATTCTCGGATTAATCATTGCATTTGTTGTCTTCAAATTTTTATTTGTTTATCCTTAAGAAATAATTTGTCGCTGTCAACAATCAATCTTGTCGGATAAGTCAATGGTCTTCACCATTCTGATATATAAACCTTTCCATCTTTAGTTTCAAAATCTACAACTGCCTCAATAGATGGATCTTTATTTACTTTTGCTATAACAACATTTCATCTTTTGAATCACATCTTGTTTGTCTTTGGTAAATAAAACACAGTTCTCGTTATACATCCCTCCGTTTCATTGCTTGCAAGATAGTCTTTGCTACAATCCACTTTGGAATGTATAACAATACGAACCAATTAAGAATAAATGGTGTTGGTTATTGCATAAATTCTTTTTATTAGTAAGTTGCTGTTATCCACAGACGGATATGATATAACATCTGCTATGCAGATGTTAAATGTGATATTCTCAGGCTCTGACTACCTGCCATCTGTGGATAACAACAACCTGCTGGTTGTTGTCTTTGTTAAGATTAATTATTGTCTCATAACAAATCTTTTTGAGCATCGTATTCTTCATCTGCCTCAACTCCACATAATTTGATTTTCAAATCATTAATGTAAGTCATTGGTTTGTCCTCCAAGAAATCTGTTACATCAACAATCTCTTTCATTAAGGCAATGAATTTATCTGAGTCCATATTATCAACAGACTCATTTAATGCATAAACTTTTGCCATTAGTTTGTCTGAGATATCCTTTAATTTCAATCTCAACTCACAAACAGCTTTGTTAAATGCATTAATCTTTACGATCTCATCTGTGGCTAAATCAAGTTTCTCATCAGTGAAAGTTTTATCCATAACTCTTTTCTCTAATACACCAGCTTTCTCATAAACATTCTCTGGTGCATTAACATCTCTGAGTCTAACATATGACAAATAGTAAGACACTTTGTTTCCGTTTTCGTTTCTTAGTGGCTCACCATCTGCATCCATCTTGTAAACCTTAACATCTGTTGGGTTTACATACTCAAGCTCAGATAAAACTCTTTCACCTTTGACGAACTTTGTTAGTCCATCAGCATTCCATACGATAAATTCGCGCATAATTTATTGGAATAAAAAATAAAAAATACAACAATAAATGTTGCAAATATGATTAGGTTCAATCATATACAAATACTAAATCTCAAGACATATCTGTTTCAAAATGTCCTAATTCGTTCCATTCCTGCAATGACATTAATTGTATGTCATTGCTATTAGAAGGGAAGTATAACATCTTCCACTTCCTCTGATACATTATTAGGATTATTCCAATTTTTGAATTGGCTGAAGTCTGTTACATCAACAACCTTCGCGGCATCTTCCTCATTCTTTAATTTAACATCATCAAAGAATGCTAAACATAATCTCCTTCTTGTATCATATGGCATATAATCTCTTGAATCTGCATATGGTAATCAATCTGGAGTCCTTATAACAATAAAACATTTTGAATGAAATGAATAATCAGCATAATCTGTTGTTGTTAATAACTCTCGTGTATATCATTCTCTTGGATTCTCTGCTGTTGGTTCAAAATAATTCTTTAAGAACTCAACAACATCATCATAAGTTTCTGATATAACCTTTGGTGTTATCTTTGCTGGTGACGAATAATGTTTCCATCATTCTCTATATTCAATCCAGCAATCTTTCTTTGTCTTTTTAAGTTTTCCTGTAAGTGCTATACCTGCTGTATAGAACTTTCATTTACTTTTAAAAATGTTTGTTGCCATATTGTTTGTTACATATATAAAAGCAAAGATGATTAGGTTATTTTCCTATAACATATCCTCTTGTTTTCCCTGTTCTTATCTTGTTTTTCTGAACCTTCATTGATCTCATATTCAACTTCGTACATCAAGACGGATAACCTTTCATTGTACTGTTATAGCTCAACCTCTGTCATGACAAGTCACGGTTCATAATCATTCGACATAAAACTTTGTTCACAACTTATATTCTTTTGGACAAGCTACCACAAGTCCAGCCTCGCTGGATTGTAACTGATGTCAATCAGCTGTGATTAGACAATCACCCTGACAATTAATTGCAAAATCTTCTTCATATGTTCTTCATCCATAATACTCTGTTTGATCTGGCATCACTGAATAATATCTACTCAATGATATTTCCATCCATTGTGGTTCTTTCTCTGGCTCTGATAATAATGTTCTCAATAAAGCCTGTCAACAACTACCTTTGTTTCTATCTACTAATGAATGAGCTGTCAATTCTGCATTAGGATATTGAATTGATAAATTGTCAATCAATTCTCTTAATGCTTTCTCTTGAGCCTTTGGCATATCAGCTTTC
>RHMF01001549.1_pt1 | contig 10534 bp, 9 predicted proteins | sample 5365151 | NCBI WGS metagenome assembly RHMF01 (sample SAMN10266501, study PRJNA497801) | feces metagenome | isolation source: feces | host: Bos taurus | place: China: Prairie of Fairy Mountain | collected 2017-08-14 | reverse complement strand
ATATTTTGAAGAATTATATCCGTATTCAATAGCGGAACAAACTTTGTTTAATAAATATGGAGAAGTTAAAATAGGAGATTCTATATTAAAAGTGGTAAATGGAGATTATATTGTTTTTGGAGGCTCAGATACTTCTAATTTAGTTAAATATAATCTTGGGGATACAAGTGTTTTAAACAAGAATAATATTCTTAATTCTTTTTGTTTTACAAAGGATAGTGAAGATTGTGTTCACTATAAAGGTGCTACATACGAAATTTATCCACTACAAGTGGAAAATATAACAATTCCTGTTTTTATGACTACAATAAAAGTTTCTTTTTATAATTGTTGGTTTTTTGCAAAAACATATGTAAGATCTAATTTTTATGTATATAATTCTAATAAAAGTAAATATGTGTCTGCAGGAACTAAACAAAGTATAGGAATGTCTGATACTCAATTGTATGATATAGCTTGCTCTTATAATACGGAGATAATTATACCTGGAGCGCAAAAAGAAAAAACAAAACATCGTATAGTCCTAAGTGATTTCATTTTGCAGACAGCGGAACATTATAGAATTCAATTAGGAGAATCATTAGGTGTTGGATATAAATTTTTTGGAAATAATTCCAATTTTCATATTGATTTTTGGGATCCATATGTTATGAGATATTAAAATAAATATAAAACTTAAAAAACAATAGAATTTATGAAAAAAATGAGATTTGTCGTGTTGCTTGTCTTGACTCTTGCATTTTCTCAAACAAATGCACAAAAAGAGGTTGATTTTCCTCAATTAGAAAATCTTTCTCCTTGGAGTGTAAGCCTTGAAGGTAGTGTTTATCAAAAGGGTTTTTTAACAAATATTCATCATAGAGGAAATTATGCAGATATTGTTTATTGTCCAGAAAATAGTTCTGCGATTTTAGGAGGCATTGGAGTAGATTATACCTTTAATCGTGCAAATAAATTATCTTATGTTTTGTCTGCAGGATTAGATTTAAAGCCTGTGTTATACATAAATGAATCTGAAAAAGGTTTAGAGGTAACTCGTATGAGCGAATCTTCACTTTTTAGAAACACATGCTATAGTCCATTTATTTCTTTTGCTGTTCAATACAGAAATACTATTGCTAACAACGAAAATTGGTTCTATAATTTAAAAGGAGGAATGAGATTTTCCTACTATGACGGATATGTAGGTGCTGGTTGTTCAGGTATAGATCCTTTTACACGAGATACTATGTCCTTTTCTGTAGATGGCGATGGCAATAAGTTTAATCTTTTCCCAAATCTTATGTTTTCAGTTGGTACCTCTTATAATACTTCTATCGGAATGTTTGGTTTGAACCTTATTGCAAACATATCTATTCCTTATCTAAATGAAAGTGTATTTTGGTTTAAGTTCAAGGAGTCTGAATTTTATGGAAATTATTATTTAACAGGAAATTATTTAGGATTGTCTTTGACCTATTCTCCTAAAAGATAGAAACAAAAAAATAACTCTTTGATTTAAGAAATTATTTCAAAGAGTTATTTTTTTAATGAAAGAAAAAAATCAAATTTTTTATTTAAAGAGATTCTCTCCTATTATTCTTGCGGCACAAGCGACATAATCGTTGCAAGGTTTCTTTTCTTTTGTGCTACCGGGCTCTAATCCGAGTAGTTTTTTGCAAACGATTTCTCCGTTTTCTTCTCTAAATTTTTCGCCCATTGTTTGCACCATTGCAAAATAGTCTTTATTTGTTAGATTTTGTTTTTGATATTGTAGAAGCATTCCTACGACTAATCCCATTGCAGAAACGCAACCGCAAACTTCTCTGTAACCTGCAAGTCCTCTTCCAAAAGGCAAGGAGATTTTTTCTGCAATATTCTTATCTATTGGCAACAAATCGCTGTACGCCATAACGACTGACTGAGCACAATTATAACCTTCGTTGTGGTATTTTCTTGCTAATTCTACTCTTTCTTCTGTATTGACCATAATTTTTAGGTTTTAATTACTTGGCAAATATAATAATTTTTGTAATTTCGCAAAAGATTATGAGCAGATTCTTATATACTAAACAATATCTTAGATATAAACTTTCAGCTAAGGACGAGTATTCTTTGCACTCGCCGTTGATGTTTGATTTTTTTACCAAAGGGTTAAAGAAATCTTATAAAAGCAAAGATATTTCTTTTGATTCTTATTTTGAAAATGTTATTCCAAATAGCAAAAGAAAGAGAAAATTTCTTTTTAAGGTCTTTGAATACTTTAAATCACAGGGGTTTCAAGTGATTTATGTGCCAAACGAGGATTTTACCTTAGAAAAATTGGAGGTTTTAAAAAGTTACAAAGCTAATACGGCTATTGTTATTGAAAAAATATACAAAGAAAGAGAAAAAATTATGCTTTGGAAAGAGATTAAAGCAAATAAGGATTTTAAACTTTGTTGTGATTTTTTTGATTTTGGTCTTGTGCTTTTAACAGATAGGCCTTTGAAGAAACAAAACTACGTTTTACGTAAGAAATAAGTTTGTTTTGTTATTCTTCTTTTACTTTTTGCATTCCGTAAGGATTCTTTACTTCTACGCTATCAAAGTCATCTCTTGCTCTTAGGCCTTTTGCGTAATCGATTCCACCTTCGCTGTGTCGTCTAACAGGCAAATCGGTGCGTACTATTGCAGAATCTTTTCTCCAATAAAGGTCTTGACAATAGAATGTGTCCATATCTTTGTAGTTTATTATCACTACGCTATCTCTTAGATAGTAAAGATTGTCCGATAGGCTTTCTGCATAAAGGGAAGAAAGGTTTGCTTTGATTGTTTTATCGGGATTGAGAAAATTAACATTCAATCCTTGTGGAAAAATCATTTTTGAGCTATCGGTATAGGAGTAAATGTCTATTTTCTTGGCTTTTAATTCTGTTTCAACTACTCCATCTACACTGCGCAGTAGGTATGCATCTACGATTTGTTGGGAAGGAGTGTTTTCTTGTTTTGCATTGCTTTGTGTAGGCAGGTCTTCGCTACACGAAAAACAAAGGTATGAGAAAGCAAAGGCAAGGAATATTATTGCAAATCTATGCTTTCTCATACCAATTATGTGTTTTGTGTTATTAGTCTCTTGATCTTGCAGTTGTTCCTTTTCCTATCCAACAACCAACTGTGTATCCATCTCCTGGATTGATTGAGTTGAAGAACATATCTGCTTTTAACGGCCATTGAGAACGTGCTGCGTTCATTACTCTTTGTGCATCTTCTGCAAGAGTTGGGTCAATATTTTTCACTTTTGCTGCTTCATCGTATGCAACCCAAGCTGCTCCTCTGATTTTTCCTGCGTGTGAAGCACAAGATACTGAGCTTTTCAAGTACATATTTGCTACCATAAGGACAGCTTTTCCTTCTAAAGATTTATCGTATTCTGCAACTTTGTATGCAGCTGTACGAGCTGCTCCGTATTGTCCTGCATTCATCAAAGCTGTTGCTAACATGAACGAAGCTTTTGCTTTTGATTCGTTATCTTCAAATTTGCTAATTGCTTCTTCAAAATATGGCACTGCTTCTTCATATCTTTCTTTTTCAACTAACATTTGTCCCATCATAAATGCTGATTTTGCATTTGGTTCTAATTTATGAAGGTTTTCTGTTGCTTGGAAAAATAACTCAGATTTTGTACATTTTTTTCTATCTAAGTTAGTTGTTATTTTTCTCAATAATTCTACATTGTTAGGATTTGCTGCAAACTTTGGTTCGTAAATAGGTATAATCTTATCGCATGATGCGAATGGCTCGATTATTTGTTCTGTTACTGCAAGGTAGTTTTGTGCATTTTTTAATTTTGTTTCTGCTTTTTTGATTGCTTTTGATTGTCCTGCTGCTGTGGCTTGTTCAAGTTCTGCTTTTGCTTGTTTGATTATATTTTCTAATGTTTCTGATGAGAAATCGTATGCATCAAACAATATGTCCATTTGTTCTGAACTTGCTTTGATTGCTGCTAAGTGTTTCACTGTTGCTTCAACATATAAAGGACAATATTGTGCATCTAATAATCCTTTACCTTTTTCTGCTGCTTCTTTGAACCATTTGTATATTTGTTCTGTCTCGTTTGGACGATATTCCGATAGAATTTTTGCCTTTTGTGCTATGTTGTTATACTCTTCTCCAAAGGCTTCACTTCTTATGTCTTGTAATGACAAATACTCATCAATGTATTTGTTCTTCATCTCTACATTAGGTGCTGTTGCTATCATTGTTTTTAATATGTTTGCACCTCTAATGTATGTGTTTACGTGATATTGTGGACAGTGTGCTACGACTTTTGTCCATGGTTCGTAAGCATCTTTGTAATTTTTTTGCTTGTAAAACTCTTGATACAAAGAATTGTTCATTATACAAGCAGTACTGTCTTCTGGCGTCTTGCCAAATTTTTGTGCATTTACTGTTGTTGCACAAAATATTGCTGCTATTACAGCGAATAATGTTACTTTCTTCATTCTTTATTTATTGTTTTATTGATATTTTCTTTTGAAAAACCACCTGTCTCTTGCTGAGAAAGAAATGCCTACTCTTAGATAATTTTCTCTAATTAGGTCGTTTTGTGTTGTTCCTTTCTTGCCATATTCAAGATAAAGGTTGACTTGTGTGCCTTGTTTCTTTATTGGAAGTCCAAATCCTAAGGCTATACCTATTTGAGATATATTGGTATTTCTTAATGTGATTATACCTGTTTGATAATTTACGCCTAATCTATATGCTATTTTCTCTAAATAATTACCATATACATTAGGTTTGTATTCACATCCTATATTAAGGGTGTAATTGTCTTTTAATATTTGCTCATAGGTTACTCCTTGTAATGAGAAGTTTGACCATTGTTCATATCCTAAATCTAATCCAAATAAGAATTTATTCTCTCTTGCGTATGATAATCCTACGCCTACACTTTGTGGTAATTGTATTTCTCCTGTGGTATTTGAATATTTTATGGAGTCTCTTATTGTTTCTATTGCTGCTGCACTTGAAAAGGTGTAGTGTCTATATTGATTCTTTGTCGGTAAGTGTGCAGGCAAGACGTAATTGAATCCTATTGTAAGTGCATCTCCATTATTGAAAGTTTGTAAATATTGCGCTCCAAAGTTAAAATTAAATGCGGATATTGAATAGTTATATTCTGTGCGTGAGGATAGGGTATTTGCTGAATCGGGAAAGGTTAGGGTTGAACTTCTATAATAGTTCCCAAATAAATATTCTGCATTTACTCCTATTGAAAGTTTATCAAAAAATGATGGCTGATAGGCTATGCCTAACATTACTTTATTTATTCCTCCTTCTCCATCATAAATAAATTTGTGTGAGCCAATTATACTGTCTTTTGGAAAGCTTTCTGCTGCTGAAAAATCTATTACAGAAACTGGAAGTATACCTCCTGCCATTTTTAAGGTTTTACTTAATGGAAATGCAAAGAGTATGTGAGATATTCCTCCTGTATTGCCTTTTGAAACTGCACTATTTGATTGCAAAATAATGTTGTTTGAATAGTATCCTATGTCAAAAACAAAGGATTGTGTATCAATTGCTGTATAAGAAGCAGGATTTCTGTGATTTACAAAGTTATTTCTTCTTAACGCATTATAAATTCCTCCCATAGAGGCATTTATTGTGTTTGTAAAACCTACATTATCCCCTATTCCATACTTTGAATAAGGGGAACTAACGGTATTTTGTGCTCCTGCGTCTATAACAAAACTTAGAAACAATAAAATAAATACTATTTTTTTATACATCTCTATCTTTAATATTATGTTCCAATATTGTGTTTAATCCTTCTAAAACTAAATTTTCTTCTACTATGTGATTTGTGCAAAGTTGTTCCGATATAAATTTTGCATCACCTCCTGTAAGTATCGTTTGAAAGTCTTTTTCTTGTTTTTTATATAAGTCTATCATCCCTTGTATTTCTGCTATTGTTCCGTTTACTATTCCTGATCTTATACAATCAATAGTATTCTTTGAACATAATAATGGTATATTATGATCTAACTCTACTAACGGAAGAGATGCGGTAAAAGTATTTAAGGCTTTTGTTTTTATCTGAAATCCTAAGGATATGCTTCCTCCTTTATACTCTGCTTTATTATTGACAAAGTCCATACAAATACATGTACCTGCATCTATTACTAATACTGATTGATTTGAAAATTTTTGATAGCCACCTACAATTGCAGCAATTCTATCATTGCCCAAGGTGTATTTTGGTAAGTAATTTATTTTAATAGGCAGAGATAAGTCTTCACTCATTATAAACAATTGTGTGTTTTCTGCAAGATAATCCATCACTTCTTTGTTTTCTTCGCCTGAAACCGTAGAAAATATTGTTGTATGAACATCGTATTTAGATAGTAATTCTTGTATAAAATCTACTTCTAAATAATTAACTACGGTTAAAGAATGTATTGTATCTTCTTTAAAAACAGCTATTTTTGTTCTTGTATTCCCTTTGTCTATAATAAGTTTCATTAATTTTACTTATTCGTTCTCCTCATTATTTCCTTTTTGAAATGGGAAGGGATATGTGGTGTAAAGAGTTGGCAAATCCATTATCTTATCATAAAATTCTCTTTCCATCCAACAGTCTTCTATGTTTAGAGGATTGTTATTTGAGTCATATATTTCGTAAGTCTTTCTAATCAATGTTCCTTCTGTATTCCAATAGTATTCGGAACGTTCAAATGCAACTTCCGCACAAGCAGAGTTATAGGTATTGTATTGTCTAATAAAAAGAATCAAACGTCCTTCTTTATCGTAAAGTCTTTCGTATATGAAATCCCACGCTTTATTTTGATTATAGATATATTCTTTGCAATAAAGAAAAGGTGTTTCTCCTTTGTTGTCAACTATTTCAAATCGTTTTTTTACATCTTCAAGATTATTTAGTTGTTTTTGATATTCTACTATCTCTTCGCTATCTTTATATATAACATAATTATAGGTCAAACTATCATTATCAATAAGATAGATAGCATATTCTAATAAGTCTTCTATGTGTAAAACGACTTCTCTTGCCTGATCTGATTCATCTTGAAGAATTTGTTCTTCATCAGATGGTTCATATTCTTCTGTATCGTCTTCATAGAACACTTCTGTATTATAGTCTAAATAATTGACTGTATCTATATCTTGTGCTTTTATACTTTGTTGATAAAAGCACAAGATTACAAAGATATATATATACTTACAAAACTTCATATAAAGTTTTTTTTAATAAATGTCTTCACTAAACATTGGATCCCAAGGTGGAAGAACGATAGGTTTTTGATCTAAATATTTTAATATATTTTCTGGTACGTATTTCTTATCTACAACCACTCTAAACATATATTCCTCAAACCATTCATCTGTCATTATTAGATGTCCTTGCCAACCATGAGATGCTCCCCAACTATTTTCTACAAGCCATTTCTTTGGATTACCATTTTCATCTAAATCAACAGCACATAAAGTCATAGCATGAGAAGATCCACTTGCAAATGTTTGGATTCTTTCTTTTTTATTCATTCCAAACTCTGTTCCCATCAATGAACCATAGTCAAATGTATTTACATCTAACAATCCTTTTTCAGAATAAAGGAACTTACCCACATCACAAGAGAAATACATCATTGTTGAATCTTTAATTGAAGCTATTGCTACTTTCTTTATATCTTCAATTGGCAAATTGATGTACTTCCAATTTGCTCCATCCATAACGTGTCTGTCGTTTTCTATCTCATAAACTTTGTAGTAATCTCTTGAAGGATCATTCATCAACATCACGTATGTGTTTTTTAAATCTTTTCCTACATATTTTTCATAGAAAGATTTAGGAGTGTATTTTTCTGTTGATATTTCTTTTCCATTCACATCACGCAATGTATAAGTAAATTCTTGAACAGGCTCACCATAAGCATAAACTAACATTTTATAGATTTGAGAAAGCATTTCTATCTTTCTGTTTTCTATTTTTTCTGCTTTGATTTTTTTGTCAGTTTGCTTCATTTGTCTTAACTCCAACGCATATTCTTTTAATTTTAGAATGATTAACTCATCTATTTTACGAGTATTGTTTGAGTTATAAGTTTCTGGCTGAACTGCTGAAGGAACTAAACCATATTTTGTTACCAAATCTGAAATTCCTGTAAATTGTCCACCATCTGAAAGTGGATTTTTCAACAACCATTCATTATGTTTACTATCCAATGGCTCATCAATATGCTTTATAATCAAAGAAAGAAATAAATTACTCTTTTCTAATTGATCATAAAAGAACAGATAATTTTGACTAAACTCAAATGCTCCAAGATTGTACTTCGCAATCATTGCACTTCTCATCACATTGAAACCTGTAAACATCCAACAACGACCAGAAGATTTTTGATCAGAAATACCCTTACTCATAACTCTATGAGAGAAATGTGTATCATATTTATTAAGGTTATCTAAATTCAAAACCAACTTTTGAATGCTGTTGTTTGCTACTGCATTTCTTATCGCCTTATTCTCTGTTGTTTGTTTATAAGATGCTCTTATTTTATTTAATGCTTCTTCGTTTAAGCCGCCTTCTTGAGCAAGAGCGACAAAACTACTACAAGTTAAAGCCAATATTAATACAAATATTCTTTTCATGTTAACTATTTTTTTATTTATCTAAAACGTCTCCTATTGTATTATCATACATTTGTTTATACTTACTGATTTTTCCAAAGACTTCCTCATCTACAATGATTTCTTCATCGTCTCTTACATTACCTACTGCACAGCAATTAACACCTGCAATATTTAACATATCAAAGAACTCATTTTCTTTACCTTGGCAAACAGTTACTATCGCTCTTCCTTGACTTTCTCCAAATAGGAATGAATCCAATCTCACTTCACCAGCAGAATAAATTTCAAATCCCATATTTCTTATCATTGCACTTTCCAAAACTGCAATAAATAGACCTCCTTCACTAATATCATGAGCAGACTCTATCACACCTTGATTAATTAAATCACTAAGTGTGCGTTGCATATTAGCTTCTTTTTCCAAATTAAAGTAAGGAGCAGGAGATAATTTCACTCCTTTATAAGAATATAAGTACTCTGAACAATTAATATCATCTACAATTTCTCCTAACATATAGATTGTTGCACCTTTTGTTTTGAAATCCATAGTCATTTGCTTAGATTTATCAACCGTTCCAACCATTCCTATAACTGGTGATGGATAAACAGCTTCTGTCTTTCCATTCATGACAGCTTGGTTATAGAAACTAACATTTCCTCCTGTAACAGGTGTATTAAATTTACGACAAGCTGTACTCATTCCTTCTATTGCCTTAACAAATTGCCAATAAGTATTTTCATTATATGGATTTCCAAAATTCAAACAATTTGTTACAGCTAAAGGATCTCCACCTGAACAAACAATATTTCTTGCAGCCTCAGAAACTGCTATTTGAGTTCCAACAAATGGATCAGAATATACATAACGAGAATTACAATCACAAGTCATTGCAATCGCATTATCAGTTCCCTTTAAATTAGCAATACCTGCATCAGAAGGCTTATTTGTTGACATATTTTTTGTTCCAACCATCGTATCATATTGTTCATAAACCCAACGTTTTGAAGCAATATTAGGGTGAGAAGTCAAATATTCTGCAATCTTTTTAGCCTCTTTAATATCTGGTTCTGTTACACTATCTTTATTAAATTCAAACGTTTTCTTGAAGTAATCTGGTTCAGCATATTTTCTATCGTAAACAGGTGCGCCACCTCCTAACACCAAAGATGCAGCAGGCACTTGTGCAACTAAATTACCTTTATGATAGAAATAAAGCATATCTTCATCTATCACTTCTCCAATTTTTGCACAATTCAAATCCCATTTTGCAAATATTTTTTCTACAACTTCTTCTTTACCTTTCTCAACACAAACCAACATTCTTTCTTGGCTTTCAGAAAGAAGTATCTCCCAAGCCTCCATATTTTGCTGTCTCAAAGGAACTTTATCTAAATCAATTTTCATTCCAGAAGAACCCTTTTCACTCATCTCAGAAGTAGAACAAATTATTCCAGCAGCACCCATATCTTGCATACCTACAATAGCTCCACTCTTACCTAATTCCAAAGTTGCTTCCAATAAAAGTTTTTCTTGGAAAGGATCTCCAACTTGAATCGAAGGAATATCATCAGCAGTGTTCTCTGTAACGTCAGCAGATGCAAAAGTAGCACCATGAATGCCATCTTTACCAGTTGCAGAGCCTACAATATAAATAGGATTACCTTTTCCTTTTGCTACAGCCTTGATTAATTCTTCTTTTTTCATAACTCCAACGCTCATTGCGTTGACCAAAGGATTGTTTTCAAAACTATCGTTAAAGAAAACTTCACCGCCTAACACAGGAACACCAAACGCATTACCATAATGAGATATTCCCTTTGTTACTCCACGCAATAACCATTGTGTATGAGGATTATTCAAATTACCAAATCGTAAAGAATTTAATTGAGCAATAGGTCTTGCACCCATTGTAAAAATATC
>RHMF01001548.1_pt1 | contig 10534 bp, 13 predicted proteins | sample 5365151 | NCBI WGS metagenome assembly RHMF01 (sample SAMN10266501, study PRJNA497801) | feces metagenome | isolation source: feces | host: Bos taurus | place: China: Prairie of Fairy Mountain | collected 2017-08-14 | reverse complement strand
TTTAGTCATATTAGCTAGTCCGATTTCAGTAAGCATTCTACCTACGAAAGCTGGTGTTAATGGTTTATATTCTGTGCCGTTTTCGTCGGCTTCTATTGATAGGGCTTCGTTTAACATTTGAGTATATCCGAACTTAATAGCCTTACAGTTGGCTTCTTGCTCTGCTCCTGAAGTTAATTCCGTCCATTTATCAATAGTTCCGTATTCTTCTTGTATTGCTTCCATTACGTTTAAATTAAATACTAATTTATATTCTTTTTCTTTATAAGTTACTTTTCCTTCATAGTCTTTCATTTCATTTATCCTCCTATATTAAAAAAAAGGTGGGTTTATTCGCCCACCCTATGTTATTAAGCACTTGGAGTAGTTCCAAATAAACCGTTTAAATAGCTTTGTGCTGATGCTAAGCTAGTAAATGTTTTAGTTTTACTCCAGTCTCCGTTAGCAAGTGTAGATACGATACCTTCTAATGTAGTAGTTCCAAACTCTACACTTTCTCCTTTTGTAGTATTTTCTTGGTTAGGCTCTGAGAATTTAACTTTACTTAAAAACTCGACTTTATACACGTATGATCCGCCTACCATTTTAGTTACGATACGCCCTAGTGCTACATAAGGTGCTACGTCATTAGCATTACGTACCATTTCGTCACCTGATACTGTATGCCCTAATAATGTAGCCTGAGTAGTAATATCTGCGTTATCTAGTTCCATAGATACAGTTCCACTTTGAAAACTTGTATCGCTTTCTGCTAGTCCGTCGTCTGCATATAATTTTGCATCATTACTTGAAATACTTACGTTACAGCTTACTGCTTTACCTGGCTTTTGTCCTGCTCCGTAAGTAGCTGTTCCGTTTGCGTTTTCTGTAAGTATTCCATATAAAAAGTTTTGTACTCCTATTTTAGCCATTGTTTTCCTCCTTAATTTTTGCAAAGCATAACGTCTTATGATAGTAACCTGTATCGTCTTCGTATAAATCTTGCGAAGTCATACTAGGCTGGTATCTCCAGTTGTTAGCTTTTAATATTTCTTTTACACTCTCTATAATATTCAAATAATTACCTTTACTATATATATCAAAGTCATAGTAAGATACGTAGGCTTGTAATTCGTCGTCCGCACTAAATGAAGTATCGTCTTGTATTTCCTGATATGTTATATAAGTAGTCGCTTTACCTGTGTATCGTAAGAAAGCTACTGGTATTAAGTTTCCGTCTACTTTAAAAGCATTAAATAAAGTTTGTATTTCGTTATTCATTAGATAATATTCCTTTACTATACTTTCTTTGTGTTTCTAACATAGCGGTTTCTATTTGTGCCTTTTTAAATGATCTCCTAAAAAACGGTTGCTTTGTAAACTTACTTGATCCGTACTCGAATACGTTAGCTACTAGCGGTGCTGGTGTTTTCACTCCATTTTTATTAGTAAAATATCCGAAGAAACCTACTTTAGTATTAATACCTTCGTCCGTAGGAGTTTTATATACTCTAGTAATAGCTAAGCAATTCATAATATCGCTATCCACGAAACTTTTAGGAATATTGCTTTTTATATTAGCCATAGTTACTTTAGCTCCTGCTTGTGTCATTTCTCCAAATATCTTATCGCTATTATCGTTAATATATTCTAAGTCTCTTAGTATATCTGTAGGAAGTTGCATTAAAAATCTAGCCATTAATGAGTTACTTCCTTAGCCTGCATTTCTAATTCTACATTAGCAAAGTCAATATTATTTAGATATTCTATTTTATATACTTTATTTCTAAAGTTAATTAAAATATCTCTATTTGAGTTTTCACTATTGTAGTATGCATCATATACCGTCTGAGAATATCGAATAGTAAAGTTTATGTACGCTTTATCGAAGTCACTATTATTAGCAATTAGGGTATAGCCACGTAAAGTCTTAACTTCCGCATAAGTAGTAAGTAGTTCCTGTTCTACTGATGCTGGAAAACCTGCGTCGTCTATACCCTCTATTACTTCATAAATTGTTATTTTACGATTATACTTACCTGCGTTTACTGTCTTACTCATAATAAATTAATACTATGCATTCCTAGAATAGTTTCTACTGGATAAGATAAAGTAGCTTTATCTACATAAAGCGTCCTGTTATCCCACATATCTTGACAAAGTATTAGTGTTACTATTACGAAGTCTTGAAACTGGTCTAGGTCTGTTTGCCCTGTATAATTTGATATAAAAGCCTTAGCAATATTTAATAAATTAGATAGTGTATTTTCGTCTTCTTGCGTATAATCTACTAGCCTGATATATTCTGCTATATCGTCTGTAGTTATATCGCTTACTTTTGAAATACTATTCATTTTCTACCTCCTTCTTGTTGGAGTTACCTAAGCAACAAATAATATTTTTTATTTTAATTAAGCACTTGGTGTAGTTCCTGCCATTTTAACAGCTACGATCTTTTGAGCGTCTTCTACAGCACTATCGAACTCTAACCAACCTACTACTCCGATAGCGTGTTGAGTAGCGTATTTCTCACGTAATACTTGGATATTAATATCTTCACTAAACTTAGTAGCAAGTCCTTTCATATCTCCATAATAGATAGCATTTTTACCTGCTGACATATTAGGCATATTATCTGATACATAGATAGGTTTACCTAATAAAGATTTTCCGAAAGGTAGGCTAATATCGTCTTGTAATAAATATCTTCCGTAATTGTCTTTTAATTCACGAATAGCTGTTCTTGTAGCTGGTGACATTATCCAAATAGCGTTAGCTTGGAATACGTCTTTTACTTTTCCTTGTGCTTCGATTAATTCATTAGAAGTTACTGCTGTTTCACTAGCTGTTACTTTTACATTTGTTAATGTAGAAAGTCCTGCTACTGATCCGTTACCGTTTAATAGTACGTTTTCAATAAATCTATGAATTGAGTAAGCCATTTCGTCTACTACAAATGCTACAATGTCAAATTGTGAGTTATTAATTAAACTTCTTGAAATTAAAGTTAATGCTCCTGCTAAATATCCAGTTAATTCGATAGATTTTAGCTTACCTACGCTACTTGTTAATTCTTCAAACTCGTTAGCCCAAGCTACAGTAATAGTTTGAGTAGAAACGTCGTAGTATGGTAACTCTAATTTACCTTTAACGTTATATTTTGTACTTCTTTCAAGAATTGGTGAAATATCATATACTTTCTTGATAATTCTATTAGCGATAGTAGTAGGAATTACTGCTCCGTTATCTGATAAAGTCATATTGTAAGCAGTATCTCTGTTATTTACTACTCCTCTAATATAATTTTCAAATGCTTTTTCTTCGTCTAACGCTCTTTTTTCTTCGTCTCCGCACTTTCTTTCTTCTTCGTCTTTAGGTAGTGCTTCTTTTTCTAAGTCTTGTCCTTCCATTTTGTCAAATTCTCCTTTCAATTCTAATGTTTTCATAATGCGTCTAACATTATCTCTGATTTCTGCTAATTCTTCTGCTTCTGCTTCTGTTAGCTCTCTCTTTTCTTCTTTTGCCTTATTTAGAACTTCTTCAGCTCTAGTAATAAGATCATTCTTTTTTTCATTTAGTCCTTTTTCCATAGTTATTTTTCCTCCTTCATTTCTGCTATGATTTCTTCGTATTTAGAATAATCTATATTTTCTGCAACTTCTTGTTGCTTAGGCTGTGCCTCAGTTGGTACTTCTACCTGTACCTTTTCTTCTTCTTTAGGTGCTTCTTCTACTGGTGTTTCTTCTTCTCTTACTTCCACTTCGTCTATGAAGTCTTCACCTCTAAAGTGTATCGTATCGTTTTCTGCTCTAGCTGTGATTAGTGTACCTTCGTATGCTGGTGACTTTCTTTTATCTAGTATTGATACTTCGGCTAAGTCTAAGTCTTTTACTGCCCTGTATGGCATTCCGTCTCTAACAGAGTTTTCTACGTCTCTATCAGAAAAGCCAAAACTCCAACCTACTAACTCCCCTGCTCTAGCTTTCTTAACTACTTCTGGATCAGTTATAGTAGCTCTTGCTCTTAGTCCTATATTATCTTCTTCTAGTTCTAAGTTTCCCTGCTTAGTGCTTCCTAAGTCTCTATTCCAGTCGTGGTTAAGTAATATATGTACGTCGTCATTACGCTTTAAAGCCTTTTTAAACGCTCCTTTACATATTCTCTCTATAAACTGTCCTACTCTACTCCATAAAGGCTTACTATCACGCTCTATAGCGTTTACGTATCCTTCTATCTCTACTTTATCAGCTCTTACATTTACTTTCACTTTATCACCTCCTCCTATGCATCTGAACTATTACCGTCCTGCTCGAATTGTGTATCTAATTCTTTATCAAGTAATAGTTTTTGTATTTGTTCTTCTGTATTGTCTTCTGGTGCAACTTCTGGAAGGTCTGTAATGTTTGCTGTTGTATCATTATTAGGTGTATAGAACTGGTGCGTATTTGTATCGTATAATACTGCTCCTAGTCCTACGTTTATTACGTCTAGTCCTTCTATATAATTCATATTCTCTTGTTTTCTTATTTCGTTTAACGTGATCCAGCCAGTTTCCTTAGCTGTCTTATATGCTTCGTATCTTTCTTTAACGTTGGCTTTTAAGATTTCTTTAACGTCAAACTCAAAAAACATTTTATTTTTTTCTTTCTCTAGTAGTAAATCTTTGTTTAAAGCTACTGTGAATGCTTTTACTATTGGATATATTGCTTCTTTAAACGTTAAGTAAAAGTCGTCAGGGTGTATATGAAATATATCGTTTATTTCATTCTCTAAAGTCTTTTTACTTTCGTTTAATTGCATCTCTACAGAACTATTGCTAGCTTCTTGAAACTCTAGCCCATTATTTAGTACTACTACGTTTTCAGTATTATTAGCATATAAGTTATTCCAAGCATTCTTTAATACGTTTATTTCGTCTTGCCCTAGTTTTCTTTGTGATTTTAAGAAACCTTTTTTATTTCCGCCTGACTTAACTATATTTAATTGATATAGTAATGTATTAAATGCTGTTTCTAATGCCGTTCCTACTTCTTGTGTTAGTCCTGTACCAGTTGCTCCGTCTTTTGTGTTACGAAGTAACTTTAACATTTCGTATTTTTGTATAGTTTCGCCTTCTACTATAAAGTAATAATCTTTATATATAGGCTTAAAGTTAGGTATAGCACTTACGTATATATCTTTTACGTAGAATAGCCCTGTAACGTCGTTTCTATTTCTTCTTATATAAGAATATCCACCTTTTCCTAATAAATAGTCTTCTACCATTGCTTTTTTCATTTGAAAAGCGTCTAACGTATCTCCAGTATCACCATTTAGCATTAGTACTCTAGGATCGTCGTCCTTACTTTCTACTTTACCGTCTTTATACCTATAAAGTTTTACTGGCATAGATGCTATAATACCGCTAATTAGGTCTACTGCTCCTGATACCGCAGGTAGTGTTAAGGCTTGCTCTCTTGTTACTGGTTGGCTATCTAATAACGCTTGTAATAATACGTCATTTGCTACCATTTCTTGCTGTACTGGTGCTGGTGTTTCTTCTCTTTTTTCTTCTACTTTTTTAAACCTGTCTAATAGTCCCATACTCTCACCTCCTCCAAAACTTTTTTATGATTATTTTCTTTTGTTTTTCTTAGCTACTGGTTTCTTTGGCTCTACTACTACTTCTTCTACTTCTACTGGTGCTTCTACTGGTACTTCTTCTTTAACTTCTTCTAGTTTAACTTCTTCTGGAATTACTTCTACTACCTTTGCTAGTCCTCTTTCGTTTACTAGGTACTCGGCTCTTTCTTTAGATACGTCCAGTTTTTCACCCATTTGTATACGTCTATTTAGTTGTAGATCGTCATAGGTTACTATGCATTCAATTTTTACCATTCCGTTACTCCTTTCTAACATTTCTAAATAGTATCTATACCATATTTCACTACGTGGGCTTGTTGGTATCCAACCTTTACGCTCCCTGATATAGTGAATTATTTTAGCATTGTCTACTATTCCTGTTGTTTCGGTTGAATTATATATATTACTTATGTATCTTATCTTATCTTTGCAGGCTAAATTAATTACGTCTTGATCTGGATAAGCATAGCGGTTAGTGTTTAATAAATTTATCATAGCGTCGTCTATTCTTTCTTTTCTTATAAAATCTAAATTCATAAGTAAAACTCCACTATTTATATATTTATCGTCCATTCCTGCTACGCCTAAATGTTTACTCCATTCTCCGCCTTCGTGTATTCCTGCTAATGCCTTATTATTTATATCTAAATTCCATAATTCTTTTATGTTATCTACTACTATTGCGTCCGCATCTAAATATAGTATTTTATCTTCATTTAATAGCTTACTAAAGTAGCATCTTACATAACTTAATTTACTGTATTTAGTGTTATAATTAGGGCTTTGGTTACTTATGTAACCTTTTGTCTTATTTATATTAATAAACTCTATTCTTTTGTCTTTTAAATATGGTATTTTGTCGTCTTCTATAAATAAATATACTTTTGATACTTCATTATGTTTAAATAATGCGTATATCTCTGTAGCTACGTAAAAATACCAGTTCCTAGTACTACATATAGCTATTATCATTTTTTAAGCCATTCCTCTAATATCTTTACGTCTTCTGGGTGGTCTATATCTGTTGTATAGTCGTTTATTACTACGTAGTCTCCTGCTTCTTGAAATATATTATTTACTTCCGTCCATTTTTTAGCATTAAAGTTAATAGGCTTATTATTTAAGTATCTATATAGATGCCAGCAAAGTGGCGGTAAACCGTTAGCGAATACTCCTTCGTCTACCATTGTAAAAATATCTTTTATAGCATCTCTAAATAGTTTTTGATTTTCTACTTTATATGCTAATGGCTCTCTACCTTTATAATTCCTTCTATCCTTTTCTCCGTCGCTCCAGTCAATAGTACAGAAAAACATAGTATTTTTTACTTCTGTATTAATTATTGTTTTTATTGCTTCGTCGCTAAAGTAAACGTCTCCGTGTAAATAACAGCACGGATCGTCCATAGGATAGTAAGCATTTAACCAGCAATAAGTAGATTTTTTATTTTCATATTCTCCCTGACTTACATAATCGTTATGTTGCATTAATATAGGTAAGCCTAAATAATCAAAGTCGTTACAATTAGTACATATTGCTATATCTTCTATTCCGTTCTCTCGTAATAGTCTTATAGTTCTTTCTACTAATACCTCTCCATTGACTTTTAATAATTGTTTTGGAGTTTTAAATTCGGTATATCTACCACCGCACATTATTATATATTTCATATATCCTCCTATAGCTGTTTGTATATTCCCCTATTAACATTCCTAATACATTCTTCTATTCTTTGTTTAATTATAGGTATCATTTCTTTATGTTTTAATTGCGTTAGTAGTTGTAGCTGGTGTCCTATATGGCAATAACTACAAGCGTCCCAAAAATCGCTTCTTACAAGTGATACACTATTAGTTGTATTAGTTCTATTCCAGCAATAAACTATTTCGTTTAGGTTTATTACTCTTTCGAAGTTAATATTATCAGCTAGCCTATACGTCCATACTCTATCTTCCATTAGTGTATCTTCACAAAAATATACTATTTTATCTTTTCTAATTACCTTACTCCAAGCGGTGCACCATATACGCCCATTTATTGCGAATAAGTCTTCGTAACACGTAGCCCTATTTAAGTTTCTATATGCTACTCCTACTCCTTCACAACCTAACGTCATTAGTTCGCAATTATATAAACGATTATTTATTTCTTTTAGTACGTCATTATGCTTCCACCAGTCGTCACTATCTAAAAAGCAAAAATAATCAAAGTTTAAATTATCTAATGCGTATTCTATTCCTACGTTTCGTGATCCGCCATTATATCTTTTTCTTCTATTCTTTATTAAATGTATTCTTTTATCTTTATACTTCTCTATTGTCTCTACTGAAGTATCCGTACTCTTATCGTCTACTATAATTAAGTGAAAATCTTTGTACGTTTGATTTAAGATGCTATCTATACAATTCTTTAAAAAAGTTTTACCGTTATAGTCTCCGTGATCGTTATTACAGTTAGGCACTATAATAGCAAAGCTATAATCTCTTTTCTCTGGAAGTGTATCGTAGTCTTTTTCTTTTACATTTGTTTTTTTAATACAGTTTATATCGTAGTTAGTTAAGTTAATATCTACATACTCTACTTTTGAGTAGTGGATACAATGCAAATTAGTATTAATTAATTCGTCTAGTGGCTCATAATCAAATAAGTATATATATTCGTTATTATCTTTTACCGCACTAAGCGTATTTTTATCTACTGCTATCTTCATACTTCCTCCTAAATTACTTGTACCGCAAAGTCCATTTGATTTAAGAATACGTCCTGTTGTAATAGATATATAGCATTTAGCATTGATACAACCATATCTACTTTTCCTGTAGATTTCTTTTTATGTACGTACATATTTTTATTAGTATCATACGTGCATCTTGCATTTTGAAAGTTAATCTCCAGTAGCGAATTGTTTTCGTATTGTAACTCTTTCGCTAATATCTTTTCTTTTAGTAACTTTGTAGGTGGGTGTAATACGCTTGAATGCTGTCTTATCTCTACTAGGTTATATCCTGCTCTTTCTAACTTCTGTGCGGTACTTAATGCGTTCCAGCGGTCGTAACCTATTGCTTGTATTTGCACTCCATATTTATTCTCTAGGTTTAATATAAAGTCTTCCACTACTGCGTAGTCTATTACTCTATCTCCGCAGGCTATTACTTTACCTGTTTTAATCAATTCTCTATAATTAACTTTTTCTGTTACTGTTTTTTCTTCTATTCTTCCTTCTGGAATAAATGCGTAGCTATCAACTAAAATGTTATTATTATCGTCTACGGCTACTATAGATACGCTGGTATTATCGTTACTCTCTGATAAGTCTAACCCTACGTATACTACTTTACCTTTCCAGTCTATTTTAGCTTGCTTGCATTCCTGTAGGTCTTTAACGTCTACATACGTTTCCGTACCTGTAGACTGATAGATAATATTACAATGCTTAGTAACGAAGTTTTCTCTAGCACTTTCTACGGCTATTGCATAAGCTCTTTTTTTAACTAAGTCATTCCATATCTCTGGAATTTCTAAAGATACTGGGTTACTTTGCTTTAGGATCATATCGTCCGTTTCCCAGTTTTTCGTTTTATCAGGCTCGTATAATAAACTAAATCTAGTTTCGTCTTTCTCTAGTCCGTCTAGTACTTTTTTAGAGTACTTTACTTCGTCTTCGAAAGGGTTATCTATTGTAGGATATTTAGTACTAATTATAAAGCCTAATTTATTTAATATATTAAGTTGTCCTGACTTCATACTCTCTATAGCATAACTACTAGGTAACGCTCCTGCTTCGTCTACTATAAAAGCCGAAGGAAGCCTACCGTCTAGTCTACTTGTAGAATAGCTAAGCGGTATATATGTTACTTGGTTAGGTTTAAATAGTATGTAGTCTCTTAATATCTTAAATCTTTTAGCATCTTTGTACTCGTATATTAACGGGCTTGATCTGATTATTTCGCTTATTGCTTCTCTTACTTCTCTACTTAATGCTCCGTCAGGTGCTACGCTAAAGAATTTAGAGAACTTAGGCTCTGTTAGGAATAGTAGTATAAAGATAGTTGCTATAGTAAAGGTCTTAAAGTTCTTTCTACATATCTCCAGTACTCCTATTTCATATCTACGTTTCTTCTCATTATCTCTATATACAGTACATAGAATTGCAATATAAAAAAGCCATTGATAACCTACAGTACATTCGTATAATGTTTGTCCTGCTTTAAGTCCTTTAGGCATTATTAATAGCTTTAGTATATTATTTACTTGTTTTAGTTTTATTTCGCTTAATACGTATTTATCGTTTTTACCTTCTGCTATCTCTATAAAGTCTTGCATCTGAAGTTTTACGTATTTAGGCGTTGTTTTTTGATTAATTGCTAACTTACAGTACTCTAATGCTTTATTAGTCATAGTCTTCACTACCGTTAATTGCTTTTAGTAGTGGATCGTCGTTTTCTTCGTCTACGTTTTCTTCTACATTAAAGCTTTTAATAATTTTCATTAATGTAGATACTGTCTTATTAGCTAAATCGCAAGTAGCATTATAATTCCTTACGCTAGGGCTTGAGTAACTATTCTTTTCGCCTTTGATATATTCCTTTTCTACTGTCATTCCTTCCTTTTTGATCTGCTCTTTTAGGTTTTCTAGGTTATCCAGTAAAAATAGGTATCTATCGAAGGTAGTAGTAAATAAAAAGTTACCCTGTACTCCGTTTTCCTCTGCTATTTGCATTATTTGTTCTGCTTGCTTCTTATATTTGTCGTTTGCCACATTTATTCACCTCATTTTCTTTTATTTCATTACTTAAATGTGCTTATTTTATTGTCCCCTCGCATTTTTATACAGTTTTTATACGTTTTTCATTAAAAATATACTGTTTTTATTTATTTTAAAGCCTTTTTCACAAAAAAAACTTATAAAATCTATATTTTTTGTGAAGAAAGG
>RHMF01001547.1_pt1 | contig 10535 bp, 9 predicted proteins | sample 5365151 | NCBI WGS metagenome assembly RHMF01 (sample SAMN10266501, study PRJNA497801) | feces metagenome | isolation source: feces | host: Bos taurus | place: China: Prairie of Fairy Mountain | collected 2017-08-14 | reverse complement strand
TAATAATTTTTTAGCTTCTTCATAAGTTATAGAATTATCAATAATTTCTTTAAAATCATTTAATTGTAATTCATCCATAATTTCAGAATAATTTTCTGTTTTAGGTTCAATTCTTAAGATTCCATTAGTAAGCAGATAACGCATACCTCTAGAATAAGAAGCATCTTCTAAATGTTCCCACTTTACACTAATAACTTGACCTGGATTAAAATTATATGTAGCTGGAAAATTCGTACATTTAAATCCAACTTCATGATTAGTTAAATTTTTAACTAACACTTTTTGATTTTCATTCATAATATCCTTTACTCCTAAAAAGGGGAGAGAAAACTCTCTCCCCTTAATCTTTTATCTTAATAATTAAGCTAAGTTAGTATTCTGGTAAATTCCCCAATAATTCGGGTTAGTAACAATAGCCAGACCAACTTTCTTGTACATCTGGATACCGGTAGACCAATCCATGCCACCACTATCCTTATCATATTCACGAATCTGAGTATCGCCTTCTAAGACAATCTTCACAATCTTTTCTTCACCAGCAGGAATAACATAAGCATACTGAGGATTAATAATCTTTGTGGAATTTGTTTCATCAGTGAAAGACTGTGGTAAAACAATCACACGAGCACCATGGAACATTCCAACATAACCCTGATTGCGAATATCATTCAGATCGGCATCTGGCATATTTGGAGTCGCAGCACTGAAACCAACTTCATTTGTAATAGTTGCAGCAAATTCCTGAGAACACCAAATTTCTGGGCGACCATAAGCACGAACAACCGCAAGTAAAGCATCCATACGATCTGGATCAAAAGCTGTGTGAGTCTTCACATTAGCAGAAGGCATATCATTCGCAGCACCCTGCAGCATACCCTGAATCTGTTCATAAATACGATCTTCAATACCTTCGGCAATAATTTGCATAAGTTCAACGAAGGATTCCTGACCGTTTAAGAAGCGTTCCCATTCAACAACCGCACCAGCACCATAAGCTTTCACTGGAACTGTGAATTGAGCAATATCTAAACGGAAAGTTTCATACTGTCCAGATGGAGCGACCTGAGTAACAAAAGATTTACCACGCTGGTAGCCTTTGCGAACTTTAAATTCAACTTTATTACCCTGACCAACCTGTTTAATTTCAGCAAATTGAGCTAAAGTCGCATTTAAGCGAGCAGGAAGATACTCATCAGCAAGTTCTTGTAATAATTCAAAAATATCGGGTTTAACACGCATAAAATCAGCAATATTTTTGCAACCAAAATTATTACTAATTTCACCATCAAAAGCAACCTTGCAGTCTTGAACGGAAAATTCTTTAGAAGGAGCCTTGACATTTAAAGCTTTCAGACCGATTTCTACGAGTTTACTAATATCTGTCATTTTAACCTCCTTAATTAAGCTTTCCGAACAACAAATTTAACGGCCCATTCGCCATTTGGTAATGTATCTTGAGCAACAGCCTGAAGAACAGGACCAACAGTAGGTTTAGCTGTATCAATCATAATATAACCAGTTGTATCAACTTTACCATAAACTTTTGTACCAGCTGCTAACATATGATACAAAGAAGTTGTTGTAGTGCTGGTGTTATTAATAGCAGCAACATGTGTACCATCAAGTTTCACACAATTGGTGTGGAAAACATCACCAACGGATAATTCAAACATACGAGGATATTGAACAGAAACATTTGGTTTGTCTTCAACAGCTTCACGAGCAACTGCAAAAGTATTTAAACCTTTATATTCATATTCAGATTCGACACTAAAGTGAAGAGCATAAACTTCATCAGCTGTAGTAGTCGCAACCGGCAATTTAACGGATTTAGCGGCATCATCAATTGCCAGAATCATGCCATTGTAAGCGAGACCAGTAGAAAAACTGGTTTCGTCAAGTTCGTACTGAGACCAAATACGGCCAGTATGACGAGCTTTTAAAACATTGGCCTCCAAAACAGGATAACCTTTAATAGTAGGTGTAACAACAGCCATCTATAAATCTCCTTGATTAATTTTCTTTATATTTTCTAATAATGCTATCAACATCATTATCTTCATGAGAAAGATTTGTGTTAATCAGCTGAAAATTAGCAGAATCATGGTTAGCAAGTTTGCGATAGGCCATAGCCGCTAATTTGTCATTTAAATCTTCAACAGAAAATTTTGTTACGTCGATGCCATTAATTTCTTCTTCAGTAAGAACTTCGGCATAATCGGCAATAACTCTTTCTTTTTCTTCTTTAATTTTATTATTCTGATATTCAATGAGTTCAAAATTAGTTTTTTCAAGATTACTAATCTTATTTTCAAGTTCGTCGATTTTATCACTAAGATCTTTATTCATTTGTTCAAGTTCAGAAATTTGATTTTGAAATACTTCAACTTCAACTTGCTCATTTTCTTTATCAGGTTCTTCATTCTTGGAAAAAACTTCAGGAACTTCTTCTTCCACTTTTTCTTCTTCTTCAATAGATTCTACAGTAAAAGTATCAATAGGAGTTTCTTCAACAGTTTCTACTGTATCAGCGACTTCCATTTCAGGTTCGCCCAAATCATCATCACGAATCATAGTGAAATCTTCAACTGGAGTCATTTCTTTTTCTTTTTCTTCCATAGAAGTGTCTCCTTTATCATTTATAGTATTATAACTAAGCAATGCTTGTTGTTTATCAATTTTAAATAAGCGTTTAAATTCATGCATATCATCCACAGAAAGGAATGATGCTCCTTCAAAGCAAGGCTCTACGTTATAACCTAACACGCAAATACCAAGCATTTCCGCAGAAGTAAACTTGAAACAATATTCACCATCAATTACCATGAAAGCCCCATTAATAGTGTCAGGATTAATTTCCATGGATAAAGGATGATAAATAATATCATTTGCTTCTTCGAAAGCCTTAGTCCATAAAACTACATTAAAAGAAGCATATTCTCGTTCTACTCCATCATAGTCATAGCTAGTTTCCCATGCAAAATTTGGGTCTTCTGGAATAAAACCATAAGCTCGTTTTCTATCACTAGCAGCATGGTCTGTAAAATCTTTTTTCTCATGATCCCACAAACCAACTACAGGACAACCTATTGCAGTAGCTATAAAAGATTCGGCAAATTCCTTATCAATATAGCTACCGTTTCGGTTTAATCCAGTATAAAATACTCTAGCGCGGCATAAGGTAAAACCGCTATTTTCCATTGGACTATTCTGCGTAATTTGTGCTTGGAAAATAAGAGGTATTTTATCCATATTACATACTTTCCTTATTTTCCACAGTCTTTTCAGAGGTTTCATCTAAATCCTGTGCCGGCCGTCCACCATCGTCTGAACTAGTATTATTACTAGCCCTGCTAGCTGTCACACTATTAGCGGTTGTGTGAGATGACTGAAGTGGAATCATTCGCGCATCAAGATCTAAGAACTCATTTTCTACCATAGTAAGAGCAATGAGGTCTGGAGGTTTGATACCTAGGGCCGCTCCAGCATAGAATTTACTGTAACCATATTGAGCACCTTTTAAGTAAAGATCGCTCATTTCTTTTCTATTATAATGAGAAATTGGCAATAAATTTATTTTATAAAAATATTCGCTATTTTTCCCAAATTTATAATTTATTATATAACTAAGCCATCGTTGTACTGGTCTAAGTAAAGCAAGAACCAAAGATAAATCATTTTGTACTGAATATTGAATAGAAATTGCAGAATCATTATCAAATAATTGTTTAGAAACACCAGCTTCATTATAAACTAAATGAGTTACTGCTCCCAAATCGTTTCTTACATTATCAACTGTAGAGCCTAATGAAGCAACATCTGTATCGCAGAAAGTTGTAATAACATCAACGTGCGGATTATCACTTAACATATCAACCACACCACGATGAATTGCTTCAACCTCTGGTAATTCAAAAGCAAGCTCATTCTCTTTATCTAAAGGAATTTTATTAATAACTAATTTAGATAATTCATTTTGTACAGAATCTAAATCTGCTTTTTGATAATCTCGTAAACGAGATATCGCCGGAATAGTTGCTAAAAAGAATGGTAAAGCAAAAGAAGAAGCAGAATCATCTAAACTACATAAAAATGCTACTCCTTCATGTTCTTGACATAAATACCAAGGAGTTTCTTCTTTTCCTTCTTTCCATCTTTCATAATATTGTTTTATAGAAGTTGGAAAATTATTAAAAACTAATTCTTTCTCTAATTCATCTTTATAATTTTCAAAAAAAGTCACATTAAATTCAAGAATTTGATTGCCATTATTACTGCGAAACCTAGTTCGGCAATAGTGTTGCGGCAAATCTCCTAAAATAATACTACCACTAGGTGAATCATAAACCAAGCCATAATAAGCGCCTTTAACTAACATGGTAGTAAATATTTTAGTCATTTCTTGAGGTATATTCATTTTTTCTACAAAATCTAAAGTTTTATAATAATTCTTTAAAAATCTATCTTTATCTACTTTTTGTTTTATAAAATTTGGTACAACGACAGTATCATACAGAAGCATTGTAGAGAAATAGATAATGATACGTCTATATAATCCATTATAATTAAAGAAATAGCGAGATAAAGCAATAATTTCTTCTAAATTCCCGTTATTTATTATTTTCTCTATTGCTTCAGTATCAAAGTATTCTCGTTTTGCTCTAGACCATAAAAATCTAGAAGAACGATACTTATTATTACTATCTTCCTGAGTGGAAATAGCTTTCATTTTAGAGAAAGTAGATTTTAATTCATCCAAAGAAAACTTCATTCTCTATTTCTCCTTAATTCTTCATGATAAATGCAGAAAGTTTATTTTTTCCACGTTTTGCTTTTTTAGCTTCTTTATCTTCCATTAATCTAATTGTATATAAACCATATGAAACGGCAGAAAAACGGTCTTTTTGTATATCTTTATTTATACGCTCAAGAGCAATATTTTTACCAGAGCCAACTGAAGCTTTCACTCGTAAATTTCCCATTTCTTCAATAAGTCGAGTAGTCATTTCATAAGGCATAAGTTTTGCTACACGTTTATCCAAAGTCATTTTTTGACCAATTTTTGTAGCCATTAACTTGGATTTTGCTTCATTTTCTTCAATAAGAAGCCGCACATGCCCAGACATAAATTCAGTATAAGCTATAGAATATACTTCTGTATTAAGAGAAGCACTTGCAATAAGTACATTCATAATTTGTGGAGCATCACTTGGTTGTACTTTTCTAAGCTCTTCATCATTAAAAGAACCATATGCAGGTAACATTTCTCCTGTTTTTGTATCCATTGTTTCTATTACCATAAAGTCTAGAAGACCTCTACCAAGACCAGTTCCGTCTATAATTACTTCTTTAGGGTCAAAAGCTATAATTAAACGTTTTAAAGCATTGGCTTGATCTTGGAAATGTCGTTCATCTCCTCTAAAGGTATATAGGTTTACTAACTTTTTTATCCATTTTTTAGGAGCCTTTTGCGGCAAAACTTGCCACACTGCTGCAATACTTCTTGCTTCACCTGAGCGGGCAACATCAACTGATATAACATAAAATTCTCCATTATTGCTAACTTTAGCTTTATAATGAGGATTTACTATTTTACGTAAACGAGTAAGTTTTGAAGTAGGTATCCAAGAATTACTTGCCCCACCTGTAAAAATGGAAAGATATTCTTGAGCAAATGTAATCTCATTAAAAGTTGCATCATTTTTAACATCATTAATAAAGTCTTGCGGCATAAGTCCACAAGCCACTGGAACATGATAATCACAACCTTCAATATATATATTATCTGGATCAAGTATAGAGCGTTCTGTAAAATCAATAAGTTTTTGATAACAATAATCAGATTTTTGAGATGCACTTGAAATCCATGTTTGAGGCTGATGTTTTTCATAAGGATTCCATGCACCAGATGCCGTTCTACGTGAAATATTCATAACCGGAATAACTCTTTATTTTTAAATATAGTCGCAAGCTATATTCCATAGGGCTTGTATTTTCATACAAGAAAAGACCATATCATCTTCTTAAAAAAAAGAAGTCTATTTTTTCCATTATCATTAGCTTATAATGTACGTTCTAAGAACTGGTCGTTGAACCAAAATATTGATTTAAAATAATGTCAATTTTATCTAAATCAGAATATAAAATTTCAATAAGAATATAATTATTTTGTTTACAAAATTCTTTTTTATTATTATCGTATTCTTGTTGTTTTTTATATCTTTCTTCTCCACCAAACCATTCTATTGGTTTAAAATGTTGAATACCTTGGAATTCTATTAAATAAATTTGATTATTATAATTTACTTTAAAATCAAAAGATAATTTAGATATTTCTGTATTTAAAAAATGAAATTGTGATTCAAAAAATAAATTATTATTTTGTAAATATTTACGAATAGCTTTTTCACCTTTAGAATATCTTCTTTGACATTGTGGACAATTAATATCTTTAAATTTTAAATAAGGTATTTTAGTTTCAAAAATAAAACCACAATCTTTATGTCTAACTTTTACTTTATCATAAGTAATAGAATGTATTTCATTTAAAATTTCATATTCTTCTTTTACTGTTTCAGGCAACATTTCAGTTAATTCTTTTATAGAATATTTTTCATTATCACAATTACAAAAATGTTTTAAATTATATAAATTTTGTGTATTACTATAAGTTTTAACTAAACCACATTGCTGACATTTAACTGTAATAGGTTCATAACTACTACCAAATTCTAAAATTTCAAAATCAATTTTAGGAAATTTTTCTTTAAGATTTTGTTTTATAATTAATTTTGATTTTTCAAGAATTTTTTGTCTTTTTTGATTTTTACAATCACAAAAATAATATCTTTCAGTTATCTTAGAAGCAACTTTAAATTCATGAATTTTTCCACAATCTAAACATTTAACTTTAGAAGGTTTTCTAGTGGTATTATATTCTAATACTTCAATATTTGCATTTGGAAAATGCTTTTTAATATAATTATAATAAGTTTCTTTAGAACCAATTGACATTTTTCTCCTTATTTTGGTTGCTGATTGTCCATTTATAATATTTAGGTTTTCACCATGTATCATCTCTTTTACTTTTTTCTACTTTCGTAACATTCAAATATATTTGGAGTTATATATTTTGTAGTGAAAAGAGTTTTAGGAGTTTCCAGCATTTTAATAGATTTTCTTTAGTTATTACTAGCTAAAGCCGCAATTTATTTACGGCATTTAATTTATCCGGATCATGATCACGTACTTCGTCCAAAATCAATTTAGACTATCTCTTCTCCTTTTTATAAGGAGTTCAGCGCTTCGATTAGTGATAAAATCTAATCTACAATTAGTCGTTACACTTTTCTTTTTCAAGACTTAGCACGGTATTATTATTTATTATTATATTTGCTATTTTCCATAATTGTTCATCTGTATATTGGCAAATAATTTTTTCATTATTTACTCTTTTTACAGCTTTTTGAATCATATCTGAAGTTTTATAAAAAAGATTACTCATTTGGGTATAAGATAACTGAGTTTTTTCTTTATAAACTCTCCAGCTATTCCATAATATTGGACAAGAAGAACCATTTTTAATAAGATATGGATTAAATTTTAATTTATAAATAGCTTTTTTAAAAATTTCTAATTTTTTATTAAAATCTAATTTGTCAAAATCTGGAGTAATTTCATTATAAGTTTTTCGTTCTAGTAAACTTTTTATAGGTTGTTTACTAAGATTATATATTTTACTTAAGGGTCGTTGTGCATTATCTACAAAACTTAAAATTGATAATATATCAAAAATTTGTTCATTATTAAGTTTCCGACCAGCACTTGGTATTCCTAAATGAGATATACTTCTTTTTAAATTAGCTTCTTCTGAATTATCATAATAACCAACTTTTTTATCAGAATTATATACGCCCATTTTTTCTATCAATTTTTCTTCTAAATAATTAGCTTCATCATCTTCACATTGTAATAAAATATAAAATTTAAAATTAAATTCTCCATATTTATTCCAAGCATTTTGTAAATGTTGATTAATATGTTTATTATGACGAAGTTTAGAAAAATGAGAACATTTTCTAGTTTTAGGATTTTTAGTTTGTCCAATATATTTTTTATGATTTATTAAATTTTCAATAGCATAAATATAGGCTGACATAAATATCTCCTTTTATTTTTAAATAGTTTTTACCGTTAGCCACATTTGATGTGACACCGTTTTATCACACGTTCACTGAATTCTTAGTATATTTCACAATATACTCGGGCATTTTGGAAGTTTACCCGCATTTCTACGAAGTCCACGGGACTTACTGGTTACTGTAAGTACATCAAAATTAGAACCGTTTTTAAAAAATAAATTAATTTCTTTTTGAGATTCATTTTTCTTTGCTATTTCGGCACCTAACATCGGCCAAATGGATAAAATAAGATTAATTTTTTCTTGAGCAATTTCTACACCTTGTGAAGCACCAGGTGCAACTAAAAACATAGTTGTGCCGGGAAGGAATATACACCTAAGTATTCCGGCAAGAATAGAGAGAAAAGATTTAGAATAACCTCTTGATGCAATACAATAATGATATTTATAACGCATACAAGCTCGTAAGAAAATGCGCTGATAAAAATATAAATGAAATTTAGATTCGGCAGGAGCTATTAAATCCAAATATATATCTGGATAGCTCGAAAAATATTCCATATATTTTTCAATAAGTTCTCTATTAGCTTGAACATTGTCTTTAGTAAGAACAATATTCTTCTCTACTCCATATTCATATTTTAATCGCTCAATGGAAGATAAATTTTCTATTTCTTTATCATAAGACGAAATTACAGAATTTTTTTGTATATTTTTATTTTCAATTTTTCTATTTTCACGAGGATGTGCCGCTAACCCTTGTTCAGCGCCCTGTTCAAGCTTTTGCCGCAATTGTTCTCCACGTTGAAGACGAGTAGATTGGTAAGTACTAAGAGCCATCATCTTCACCTATATCTAAATCTTCAGTTTCACTTTCATCAGTATATTCTTCATAATTACCGTCTTCAAGCCATTCTTCATCTTTTCCAAGATCATATGACCATTCTTCTTCAGAAGTAGTACCATCTTCAAGTCTATCTAAAACTTGCATACGTTGGAGTCTTTGTTCTATACGTTCAGAAAGATTAGACTCTCCCGATACGATGCGGCGTAAGAATATTTGTTGACTTTTTATTGTTTTATCTACAATATCGCGTTGTTCTCCATCGTAGAATTTATTTATGAAGCCAGTCTTCTCTAAGAAAGCAACAAGTTCACCTACTGATTCAAAAGAAGAAGAGGATTGAGAATTTTTAGGAGTAAATTCAGCAGTTTTGATAAGAGCAGTATATGCGTTCATAAGTTTTGCATATAGTTCAAGTTCATGATTTTTTTGAGCTATATCCATATCAAGAGAAAGTCGGCAAAGTTTTTTAGCTTGATCTGCTTGCATACCAGTAGCATTTTGAGTGCGTTCTAAATCTTCGTATAGTTGTTGAAGATTTTCCAATTGAGATAGTGTGTATTGCGGCATTTCAATATCTACTTCCCAAAATGCACGAAGTTCATTTTCATATTGTTTTTGTTTTTCTGGATTAAGATTTTCAATAAGTTTACCTTGTTGTTCTAGCTCTAAGAGTTGTTTATTTGCCGAAACCCAATCTACATTTTCGGCATAACCTTCCTTGTAGAGTTGAGCTAAATTCATGCGGTAATACGATTGGAATATGGCTTGTGGCAAAAGACTACCTTTACAAAGAAGAAGCCATTTTGAAGGATTTAAAGGCCAATCGGCATATTGAAATAATTTGTCTACTGCAGCAATATCCCGCATGTCCACTAGTTCGGCAAGACAATCTACACAATATGGTATATAGCCAGATGGAAAGAATTTGCTTGCCGTTTTATAAGCAAGGTTTTGCGGCATTTCTTTTCCGCATTTTATACATGTAATAGTATTTTTTGTCATAATGTTTTTGTATAGGCAACGAACGAAAATTGAGAGCGTTTTAATTTACCAGGGGTAAATTAAATAAGCGGTTCAATTGGAGTGAGTGCCGTTTTCTCCTTTTTTCTCTTCTTCCTAAAGCAATCCTTACAAATCAATGCAAAGCCTTGGGGTTTACCAGATGCTCTATGAAAGTTATAAGAGGATAATAGTTTACGAGTGCCGCAACAAGTACAAATTCTCCAGTGTTCAGGACAATTTTTGTACAATTGTTCCTCGTATATTTCCTTATACTCTACAGCTATTTTTTTAGCAATGGTATAGTTGAACATAGTGGAAAGAGTTGGTTGATTGTATTTTTTGTTGTATTTAGAGTGCAGGAATTGAATTATATTTTTTCCTTCGATGCCTTCCCAATATAAATGAAGAACATCCAATTGAAGAGGTGTAAGTTTTGCGTTATCTATTGCTGTTTTAGTATTGGAAAGAAGAGTATATAGTTCACTTTCCATATAATGTGGAGAAGTATCATAGTTACAATATTCATTTAATTCGGGCAAAAATTTT
>RHMF01001546.1_pt1 | contig 10548 bp, 8 predicted proteins | sample 5365151 | NCBI WGS metagenome assembly RHMF01 (sample SAMN10266501, study PRJNA497801) | feces metagenome | isolation source: feces | host: Bos taurus | place: China: Prairie of Fairy Mountain | collected 2017-08-14 | reverse complement strand
GCAAGTGCTAAATCACTCAAGTTTACAGAGTCTGTTCTCATGTAAGTAATGTATCCTTCCTCATAAAGATTCTGAGCAACGGACATTGTTCTCGATACAGACATTCCAAGTCTTTTCGCAGCCTCTTGTTGAAGGGTTGAAGTGGTAAAAGGAGCTGAAGGTGATGTTTTGCTTGGTTTTGTTTCTATTGCCTCAACTGCAAACATAGCATCTTTGCAATCGTTCAAGAACTTCAGCGTTTCTTCTTTTGTTTCAAACTTTTTGTCCAATGTAGTAAAGATATGCTTTCCCTCATTAGTCAGAAATGCAGCCTTTACCTTATATGATGTAGATTGTTTGAAGTTTTGAATTTCTGTTTCTTTCTCAACAATCAGTCTAACGGCAACGCTTTGTACTCTTCCTGCAGAAAGAGCCGGCTTAACCTTCTTCCAAAGCACAGGAGAAATCTCATAACCAACGATTCTATCAAGAACTCGTCGAGCTTGTTGAGCATTTACTAAATTGATGTCAATATCTCTTGGATTCTCAACGGCATTCAATATAGCGTTCTTAGTGATTTCGTTAAAGACAATTCGTTTAGTCTTTTCAGGGTCAAGTTCAAGTGTTTCCTTTAGGTGCCAAGCTATAGCCTCTCCTTCACGGTCTTCATCGGAAGCAAGCCATACCATATCGGCATTCTTAACTTCTTTTTTTAACTCGGAAACTATCTTGTTTTTATCTTCGGAAACTATGTATTTTGGTTCGAAATTGTTCTCTATATCAATGCTCATATCCTTTGAAGGCAAGTCTCGTATGTGTCCGAAACTTGATTTGACAACAAAATCCTTACCAAGGAATTTTTCAATCGTCTTAGCCTTTGCAGGAGACTCCACTATAACTAAATTTTTTGCCATCTCGTTAATTTTTCGAGCGGCAAAAGTACAAAAATTCAATTAAATAATTTACCAAAGCTTTGTTTTTTATTTCCTAAGACTTGGTTTTGGAGCATTGAAATCAAGTTTTGTTTGCTTAAAATAAAGTAAGAAAAAACACGTTTAGCTATTTGTAGGTATCGGAAAAATATCTACCTTTGCAAATTCTGTGAAATAAAGATTGTTTTTAATAAAATACCATTATAAAAGATGAATGAAATAAACTGGGAACAAACCTTTGGATTTATAAAACGTAATTTTAAGATATTGGTAATCACCTTTATTGTGTCAGCTGTTGTGGTTGCTGGAATAAGTCTTTTGATGCCAAACTACTATAAGGCACAAGTCTTATTGCTTCCAAGTGATACAAATTCGGTTTCAAAAGGTTTTTTGTCAAATTTCGATAATGTCGATCCGTTGAACTATGGTATGGCATCGGATTGCGAATATGTGTTGGATATAATCAATAGTGGACGAGTTGTTGGAGCGGCTTGTACTAAGTTTAATTTGGCAGAACACTACGGAATCAAGGCAGAGGGAAGAGAATTGGACGAAAAATTAGGTCGTAAACTCTATAATAATATAAAGGTAAAAAGAACCGAGAACTTAGGAATTAAATTGACCGTGTGGGATACTGATCCTGAGTATGCAGCAAATATTGCCAACTTTATGGCATCAGAAGTGAGTGCAGTGAGAAATGAAGCAAAGGTGGAGAAATGCGATTCAATTTGTTCTGCAATCGAGAAATCAAGAGATAGAATATTGAAAGAAATCGATGTTTTGTCAGATAGTTTGTCTAAGATGTGCAAAGAAGCTAAGGTTTACTTCCCTGACGGAGCAAGTGAGCGATTTGCACAAGAATTAGCAAAGCAAGTGGCAGCGGGAAATGCAGCAGCGGTAGCACGTTTGGAAGCAAAGATGTTGTCAATCGAAGAATCAGGAGCAAAGATTGCAAATTTGAGAGACCAACTGATAAACAAAAGAGAATCTTTGAGACTTTGGTCAGATCATCTTGAAAGAGCAAAAGTTGATAGAGAGGCACAAGTGCCTGTGGAATTCATAATAGAAAAAGCAACACCTTCATACTCTAAGGATAAACCAAAACGTTCAATCATAGTATTGGCATCTGCATTTTCTTGTTCATTATTGGCCTTGTTCGTATTGGTAATCAGAGAAAGAATAAAGGCAAACAAGACTCGTTAATGAAAGTATTCGATTTTGCAAATGAGCTTGTCGAAAAAATAAAATCTGTATTCAATAAGATATTTGACAGATTAGGCGAGAGCACACTAACTTATATTTGTGTTGCTCTTTGCTGTGCTTTATTCATAGCAGGAGGTGTCTATTGCCTTGCTTATGAATACTACTACTATGCTTTACTTCCTGTTGTGTTGTTAGGATTTCTGTTTGTTGCAAGGAATATGAAGGCTGCAATCTTATTGGTTGCTTTATCTACTCCCTTGTCTATAGGAATGAGCTTCAAGGAAGTTGCAATCACCATGCCGTCAGAGCCTATTCTAATCCTTGTAATGCTTTTGTTTCTTTGGAATTGGTTTTTTACAGCTAAGTTTGAATCAAAGATATTAGCCCATCCAATCTCGGTAGCAATAATAATAAACTTGCTATGGACACTTATCACGGCAATATTTAGCGAAGATCCAATAGTGTCCTTAAAATACCTTTTATCGCAACTATGGTTTATAATACCATGTTTCTATTTGGCAGTATCATTGTTTAAGAATATCAAGAAAGCAAACCTATTTATCATACTTTATTGCATATCGCTTTGCATTGTTATCTGCTATGCAACTGCCAATTTTGGTTCAAAGGGCTTTGCTTTCAGTTTTGCCCACTATTCCATGCAACCCTTCTTTAACGACCATACAGCATACGGAGCAGCAATCGCCTTGATGATACCACCTATGTTGTATTTTCTTTTCTATGGTAAGAAGATGGGATTTGGAAACTTGAAAATGCTTTCAGTATATTTGCTTTTGGGAGTATTGATACTTGGATTTATTTTATCCTATTCAAGAGCTGCGTGGTTGAGTTTAGTAGCGGCAGTAGGGGTATGGGTATTGGTGAAATTGAAATTAAGTTTGAAAACCTATATATATGGAGGTGTAGCTTTGTGTTTAGTAGTTGCTTTGTCGTGGGGAAGTCTTATGAGTATGTTTGAGAAAAACGACCAAGACTCTTCGGGAAATATGGCAGAACATATTAGCTCTATCACCAATATATCAACCGATGACTCCAATGTAGAGAGATTGAATCGTTGGGCTTGTGCTTTGCAGATGTTTGAAGAAAGGCCTATTGTTGGCTGGGGGCCGGGAATGTATGCCTTTGTCTATGGTTCATATCAAAAATCCTTTAATATGACGCAGATAAGCACCGATGCAGGAGATTTAGGTTCAACTCATAGCGAATATTTGCGTCCATTGTCAGAGCAAGGCTTGATAGGAATGCTGACAAACACCGCAGTGTTCATTGTAACGATTATAATGGGACTCAGAACTTATAATAGAGTAGAGGATAAAAAGCTTGCAAACTTGGCATTGTTTGTTGTAATGGGCTTGATTACCTATTATGTGCATGGATTTTTGAATCAATTTTTGGAGACAGACAAATTGGCGGTACCGTTTTGGGGATTGACCGCAATAATAGTTGCAATAGATTTGTATGCTCCGAAGAAACAAAAGAGTAATTGCGTAGAACAAAATAAAGTTTTAGAAAACTAAGGGAGTTTTACCCAAGTAATAGTAACAGTAAAAATAATATAAAGAGAAACAGATATGGCGAATTTTTTCACAAAGTTCTTTGGCACTAAGTCGCAAAGAGATTTGAAGGAGTTGAATCCTATTTTGAGCAAGTGTTTAGCTGCTTATGACGAGGTGTCGAAGCTTACAAATGACGAATTAAGAGCAAAGACAGTAGAGTTCAAACACAAGATAAACTCTGCCATAGAGGCGGAACAAAAGCAGGTTGATGCCTTGCAGATGAGAATCGATACAGAACTCGATATGGGTATAGAGGAAAAGCAATCTGTCTATACTCAAATTGAGGAATTGGAAAAGAAGATATACGATAAAACACAAAACATCTTAGATGAATTACTTCCTCAAGCCTTTGCTGTTGTTAAAGAAACTGCAAAACGTTTTACCGATAACGAAAAAGTAGAGGTAACTGCAAGCGAGTATGACAAAAAACTTGCCGCTACAAAAGACAATGTAAACATAGTAGGTGATAAAGCTTACTTTGATAATAGCTGGATAGCAGGTGGAAGTCCAATTAAATGGAATATGGTTCACTACGATGTTCAGTTGATAGGTGGAACTGTATTGCATCAAGGTAAGATTGCCGAAATGGCAACAGGAGAAGGTAAAACCTTGGTTGGAACTTTGCCGATTTATTTGAACGCTCTATCAGGCAAAGGTGTTCACGTTGTAACTGTAAACGACTATTTGGCAAAACGTGACAGCGAGTGGATGGGAATGTTGTTTGAATTCCATGGTTTGAGAGTAGATTGCATCGACAAGCATGAACCAAATTCAGAGGAAAGACGCAATGCTTACAATGCTGATATCACATACGGAACTAATAACGAATTCGGTTTCGACTACCTAAGAGACAATATGTGTAGCAATACCAAAGAAATAGTTCAAAGAAAGCATAACTTTGCAATCGTTGACGAGGTGGACTCAGTATTGATTGACGATGCGAGAACACCATTGATTATTTCAGGACCTACACCAAAAGGAGATGACCAAGAGTTCGAAAGATTTTGTCCAGTTATTGAAAAAATCTACAACGCACAAAAGCAATTGGTAACACAAATTTTAGCAAGTGCTAAGAAATGTTTGACCGATGAAAATCGCACACCTGAACAAGAAAAAGAAGGAGGTGCTTTGTTGCTTAGAGCACATCATGGATTGCCAAAGAATAAAGCGTTGATTAAGTTCTTGTCAGAACCGGGTATGAAGGCTCTTTTGTTGAAGACAGAGAACTTCTATATGCAAGACCAAAGTAGAGAAATGCACATCATAGATGATGAATTGTATTTCATAATCAACGAACAGCATAATTCCATAGAATTAACCGATAAGGGAATGGATTATTTGGCAACTTTGGGAGAAGATCCTAAGTTCTTTATGTTGCCTGATGTGGGTAGTCAATTGGCTGACTTGGAGAAAGAAAACCTTACATCTCAAGAGAAAGCAGAGAAGAAGGACCAAATAATGCAAAACTATGCAGTTCAATCAGACAGAGTTCACACTATAAACCAATTGATGAAAGCTTACGCATTGTTTGAAAACAATGTGGAATACGTCGTAATTGACAATCAAGTGAAAATAGTCGATGAGCAAACCGGACGTATCATGGAAGGCAGACGTTATTCTGATGGATTGCATCAAGCGATAGAGGCAAAAGAAAGAGTGAAGGTAGAGGCTGCAACTCAAACCTATGCAACCATAACCCTACAAAACTACTTCAGAATGTACTCTAAGCTTGCGGGTATGACAGGTACAGCTGAGACAGAAGCAGGAGAGTTGTGGGATATTTACAAATTAGATGTTGTAACAATACCAACCAATCGTCCTGTAATACGTCAAGACAATGATGATTTGATATATAAGACTAAACGTGAGAAATTCGCAGCAGTTATCATGGAGGTTGAACGTTTGGTAGGTGAGAAACGCCCTGTGCTAATCGGTACTACTGATGTTGAAACCTCAGAATTGTTGTCTCGAATGTTGAAACAAAGACATATCGAACACCAAGTCTTGAATGCGAAATTGCATAAAAAAGAAGCAGACATCGTAGCACAAGCAGGACGAGCAGGAGCTGTAACGATAGCAACCAATATGGCAGGACGTGGTACCGATATCAAATTGCAAGAAGGCGTAAAAGAAGCGGGCGGATTGGCAATCATAGGTACAGAGCGTCACGAATCAAGACGTGTGGATAGACAGTTAAGAGGTCGTTCAGGTCGTCAAGGAGACCCAGGTAGCAGTCAATTCTTTGTTTCTTTGGAAGACAAGCTTATGCGTCTATTCGGTTCTGATAGAATGGTAAAAGTGATGGACCGACTTGGATTACAAGAAGGAGAGGTTATTCAACACTCAATGATGACAAAGAGCATCGAAAGAGCACAACGCAAAGTAGAAGAGAACAACTTCGGAATACGTAAGCGATTGTTGGAATATGACGATGTGATGAACAACCAAAGAACAGTAATCTATACCAAGAGAAGAAACGCTTTGTACGGAGATAAACTATCGATAGATATATCTAATATGATATATGACACATTGGAGGTATTAGTTTCCGACTACAAAGACAACTACGACGACTTTGCTTTGGAATTCATCAAAGTATGTGGATTTGAATGCCCAATGAGCGAAAGTGAATTCAACAAAAGCAGAAGTAAAGACATTGTAGAAAAGCTTTACCAACAAGCATACACCCACTACAAAGAAAGATTAGAAAACGTAGGTAGATTGGCCTTCCCATTTGTCAAGAACATATACGAAGGAAAGAACTATCGCTATGAAAATATCGCATTCCCTATTACAGATGGAAAACGAACAATCACAGCAATAGCACCAATAGAAAAATCTTACCTAACAGAAGGAAAAGAAATCGCCCTATCTGTCGAAAAAAGCATCACATTGCAAATCATCGACAACGCTTGGAAAGAGCACCTTAGAGAATTGGACGACTTGAAACAAAGTGTTCAAAACGCTTCTTACGAACAAAAAGACCCATTGTTGATATACAAATTTGAATCCTTCTCATTGTTTGAAAAGATGTTGGGTTCAATCAACAAAGACATAACATCATTCTTATGTAGAGCATCATTGCCTATTGCAGAACAACAAGAGGTAAAAGAAACCGAATTGCCAAAAACAGACAATAGAAACATACGCTCTACACGTCAAGAAGCAGCACCAAGACCAAACTCTCCAACACCACAACCAAAACCACAACCGGTGCATGTAGAGAAAAAAGTTGGCAGAAACGACCCTTGTCCATGCGGTAGTGGAAAGAAATACAAACACTGTCACGGAAAAATGAGTGAAGAATAATTTGGTCAATTAAAAATATTGTTGTACTTTTGCAAACTCAAAAAATAATAAATAAAAAAACAATTAAACATTATGGTAAAACAGTACGAAACAGTTTTCATTGTAACTCCCGTTTTATCTGAGGAACAGATAAAGGAAACTGTAAAGAAGTATCAGACATTATTGACTGATAACGGAGCAGAAATAGTATTCGAAAACAATTGGGGAATGCGTAAATTGGCTTATCCAATTCAAAAGAAAACAACAGGATTCTACTATCTTATAGAATTCAAAGCAGAAGGCGAAGTAATCGCAAAATTGGAAACTGCATATAAGAGAGATGAAAGATTGTTGAGATTCTTGACAGTATCATTGGACAAGCACGCAGTAGCTTACAATGAAAAGAGAAGAGCAAACGGATTGAAGAGTCAGCAAAAAGCAGTGGGGGCAAAAGCAGAATAACCTAATAAATAAAGAATAGAGATGGCAAACGAAACAGAAATAAAATATTTGACACCCATAGCGGTTGAAACACAAAGAAAAAAATACTGTCGTTTCAAAAAGAGCGGCATCAAATACATCGATTATAAAGATGCAGATTTCCTTTTGAAGTTTGTAAATGAGCAAGGTAAAATCTTACCAAGAAGAATCACAGGAACTTCAAATAAATATCAAAAGAAAGTAGCTCAAGCTGTTAAGAGAGCAAGACACTTAGCATTGATGCCATACGTAGCAGACTTATTAAAATAATCAAGGAGGGTAAGAGAGATGGAAGTAATATTGAAACAAGACGTAAACAAATTAGGATACAAAGACGAGATAGTAAAAGTAAAAGAAGGTTACGCTAACAACTATCTTATCCCACAAGGATATGCTGTAATGGCAACCGCTGCAAACAGAAAAATGTTGGCAGAAACTATCAAGCAAAGAGCATTCAAAGAAGAAAGAATCCGCAAAGAAGCAGAAGAATTCGCAGCAAAATTGAACGCAATCGAAGGCTTGAAGATAGCAGCAAAAGCAAGTGAAACAGGAAAGATTTTCGGTTCTGTAAACACAATTCAAATAGCAGATGCAATCAAAGCACAATTTGAAATAGAAGTAGATAGAAAGAAAATATCAATCTCAGGAGATGTAATAAAAGAAATCGGAACACACACAGTGATAGTATCGGTTTACAAAGACATCAAAGCTGAAATCACATTCGAAGTTTTTGCAGAATAATAAGCATAAAATCAAGATAAAAAAGGAGGTGATCCGAGAGGATTTACCTCCTTTTTAGTAAATAATAACCAACAAACCAATCAAACAAAGCCAACACACCAATGCTATCCAAGAACGAAATAAAAAAACTTGTAAAATATAAACAAGACAAATATCGCAAGCAAGACGAAATCTACATAGTCGAAGGAGTAAAATTATGTGAAGAACTTATAGACTCCGAAATCGACATCTTATCGATATATGCAGTCGAAACTTGGATAGAAGAAAATGCAAAGTTGTTAGAAGAAAAGACATTGACACCCCTTGTGAGAGAAATTACCCAAGACGAATTGGAGAAAATCTCACACCTAACAACACCCAATCAAGTCTATTGTCTTTGTCGAAGAACCCCATGCCAAATTGCCACAAATCCAAAAGGACTCACCTTGGTGTTAGACGGCATAAAAGACCCGGGCAACCTTGGCACCATTATCCGTATAGCAGATTGGTACGCAATCGACAATATCATCTGTTCACACGACTGCGTAGATGTATATAACCCTAAAACCGTTCAATCCACCATGGGTTCCATTTTCAGAGTCAAAGTAAGCTATACAGACCTAAATGCCTATCTTTCCCAACTCAAAGACTACCCAATCTATGGGACCATAGTCGAAGGCGGAAAAAGCATATACGAAACCACCCTGAATAAAGACTCAATCCTTATCATCGGAAGCGAATCTCACGGAATCAGTGAACAAATACGCATCCATATCACTCACAAGATAACAATCCCAAGAGGAAAAAGCGGCAACAAACCCGAAAGTCTAAATGCAGCCATCGCCACAGCCATCTGCGTATCTGCTTTTTGTCAGTCCATGAATTAAGCTTGCACAATAGTGCCGATTTAAGTATAGAGAGTGCAGATCTTAGAATAGATGGTGCAGAATTAAGTATAGTTAAGTGCAGATTTAAGTATATGTCATAATAATATATAATAATTAAAAATAAATAGTAATAACTATAATAACGATAATGAACAATGTTGAGAATAAAACTTGGTTTTGTAATGTTCGATCTTTGTTTTAATTTGACAATATGAAGAGTTGTCGGGTTGTTATTTGAATTGCTTATATGGATAAGATAGGAATCATGCCTTTGAAAATGATTCCTATCTTTTATATATTTATTATTTTCTTTTTTATTATTTTTATTATTATTCATGTCTGTCATTTGAATTGACACCCCTTGTTCAGTAGAATTGATACCCCTATGTCGTTTTGATTGACACCCTATGTTGTTTGAATTGATACCCTTCAACTGATTCTCGGCTTTTAATAAGATGAGAGTTGAAAATCTAAAATGCTTATCTCTCTACAACTATGTTGGAAATATTTTGTAATTTTGTACAATATGAGACAAGGTTTATTATTGATTGTATTTTGTTCGCTATTCGTTTCTTGTGCGAAAATCGTTACGCCTTCGGGGGGTAGTGTGGATAGGGTGCCGCCTAAGGTGGTGAGGGCTTATCCTGCTATGGATTGTGTGAATTTCAATGAGAAGGAGTTTTGGATTGAGTTTGATGAGTTTGTTCAAGCGGATAATTTATTGCAGAATCTTTTGGTGTCGCCTCCTTTGAAGACAAAGCCGGAGGTGTTTGTGAAGCTGAAGCGTTTGCATGTTAGAGGTTTGGATTCTTTGCAGGAGAATACTACGTATATTTTTGATTTCTCCTCTTCGGTGAAAGATTATAATGAGGGTAATCGTTTGAATGGTTTGAAGTATTCTTTTTCGACAGGGGATAGGATAGATAGTATGATGTTTGAAGGTAGGGTGTTGGAGGGCTTTTCTTTGAAAAGTGTTGCGGATAGGTATGTGATGTTGTTTTCCGATACTGTGCTTGCTTCGTTGTACGATAGGGATTGTTCTTATATAACAAAGTCGGATAGTAACGGTTGGTTCTCGTTTAGGAATATTGCTGGGGGAGATTATCGTTTGTTGGTGTTGGAGGATAAGAATCAGAATAGACGTTATGATTTGCCGACAGAGGGGGTTGGCTTTTCGGAATATGCGGTTAGGGCTTATGATTTCGATTCTACAAATTTGGAAAATAGATTGAAGAATGTGTTCTTTTTTGAGCCTTTTGTGGAAAAGAAAAATGATGTAGATAGTGTTTCGAGTATTGATTCGTTGATTGTTGCAGATTCTCTTCAGGTGGATTCTTTGGTGGTTGTGGATTCTGCTAAGGTGATTCTTGGGTTTGAGGATAGTTTGTTTGTGGGTAGTCATTTGTTTTATTTGTGTGATATAAGGGGTGAGGTGCTTAAGAGTGTCGCCTTTGAGGGTGGCAGTGGTAGTGTTGTGTTTGAAAA